>SPJL01040911.1_pt1 | contig 10657 bp, 18 predicted proteins | sample 3741751 | NCBI WGS metagenome assembly SPJL01 (sample SAMN10925998, study PRJNA522277) | cold seep metagenome | isolation source: Elba SIP-enriched marine methane seep metagenome, extraction at timepoint T3 | place: Italy: coast of Elba, Mediterranean Sea
ATCATCATCACGCGCGCCCCTGGTGGCGTGCGCGACGAGAAGTTCGGCGGCCTCGACCACACATGGATCCGCCGCACATGAAACACCGATGCAAACACGAAGTTCCGATGCTGCTGGGGGATGCACTGTGGTGCCGCTACTGCGGCGCGATCAAGCTCCCCGGCGCGAAGCAGTGGAAGTATCCCAAAGGACCCAAGACCACGACCAAGGACCGCAGACCATGAGCACGTTCGAGAACGCAGAGCACAGTCACAACACCGCCCGTTTCCGTCGACACGACCCGCCGTTGATCGAGCGCACCGTCGAGCACGAGGTCGGCGGGTACGAGTACGGCGCCACCCGAGTCGAGATCACCGCCGACGAGATCGAGTTGCCGAACCGAGTTCGGCAGGCGCTGATCCCCGCGGTCGGGTACAACGCCGCGCAGACGATCACCCTTGAAGGGCTCTTTGATCTCGTGGTAGATTGGGGGCTAGGATGACCGCCACCGCCGCCACCGCAGCCGCAGGACGCATCACCGGGATCGACATCAGCGCCCACCAGGGGCTGATCAACTTCGACGCCGTGGCCGCTGCCGGGCACCAGTTCGTGATCTGCAAGGCGACCGAGGGCCGCGAGTACGTCGACGGGCGCTTCATCCGGAACTGGCGGGAGCTCAGCAGACGGACCGACCTATACCGGGGCGCGTACCACTTCGCCCGCCCGGACTCGGTCGGCGGTGCCGCGGACGGCCGCGCAGAGGCTGAAGACTTCTGCGACGCGCTCGAAGCTCTGGGCGGGTATGGTGATGGGTGCCTGCCGCCGGTGCTCGACTTCGAGAAGTACAGCGACGACGGTGCGGCCGAGAACGTGCCGTGGATCCGCGCGTGGGTCGACACGGTCGAGGCCCGGCTCGGGCGCACGCCGATGATCTACACCGGCGTGAACGTGTGGCGATACGAGACCGGGAACTCGGCGGACTTCACCGACCTGCCGTTGTGGCTCGTGCAGTACGGCACGCACGCCCAACCGTCGCTCAAGACGCTGCCGTGGAAGTCGTGGGCGTTCTGGCAATGGTCCGGCGGGGGCAGGCACGCCCACGCACCCCGCACCGACGACATGGTCGTCGACGTGAACTACTTCAACGGAGACGCGTATGACCTCGCGGCGCTGGCCCGCGCTCCGCACTTTGATCCCAAGCCCAACCCGTCGAAGCTTCTCGCGCTGATGGAGCGCGCCGAGCACCAGATCGAACTCGCGCTGACCGACCTCCGCACCGCCCGCGACCTGCTGGGGGATCTGTCGTGACGGAGCGGGCGCAGATCGTCGCGTGGCTCCGCGGCAGGGTCGGGCACGGGGCCGTCGCTGCTGCCGTCTTTGCAGACAAGATCGAGAACGGAGAACACGAAGACATGCCCGCACCTGAAACCAACCCTGACGCCACATTGGCCCGACGAGCTGCCAAGATCGGCACGCCGTCGGCGCTGCTGGTCGCGGCCCTGTTCGGGATCCGTGCCTGCGCCGGCTGCGACCCGGACAACACCGGGCCGGTCGAGTTCCGCTACCACGGGAACCACTGCGGACCCGGACACGGCACCGACGCCCCGCCCGTCGACGAACTCGACGCGGCGTGCCGAGACCATGATCTCGGGGTGGGCGGCGGGAAGGGGGCCGACGATGGCGAGTGATGATCCGACGTATTGCCGCCACGCATGGGACGACGACATGTGCGGGTATTGTGCCAATGAGCTTCGGTCTGCGTACGCCGAGCTCCGCGCCGCGCTAGAGACGGCGGAGCGGACGATCAAGGGCTACGAGTCCGCCACCACGGTGCCGATTGAGGAGTCCGAGGACTGGCGACACGTGCTGTCGTGGGACTCGCTGCGGATGGCGAACGACAACCTAAAGCGCCGAATAGAGACGGCGGAGCGGGAGCGGGACGAGGCGCGGCGGGAGGCCGAACACCTTATGGACGAGATCGTGCGTGAGGACCTTGAGTACCCGCTGCCGTGGCGCGGCGACCACCGAAAGGGGGCCGACGATGGCGGGTGAGCGCAGACTCAAGTGCGAGGCTTGCGGATACCACTTGGACCCGCCGGAAGAACCGGGGCCGTGTGTAGCGTGCGGCCGAGAGGTTCCGCATTGGATAACGTGCGACGGGTGCTCCGCGTGCGTCGAGCGCCTCAGCGCCAAACTGGAGACGGCGGAGCGGGAGCGGGAGGCGCTAGTCCAGTCGGGCGATCTGCTTTGGGCTCACACGGTGTCGCAGTCAACGTCGGCACAGCGTGCGCGGGCCAAGTGGCAGGAGTTGACCGGGCCGCGCGACCACCGAAAGGGGGCCGACGATGACCTTTGAATACGACCCACCGATCCAAGACCTGATCAGCGAAGAGTGCGAAGCCCTCGCCGAGATGCTGATCGCCAAGAACAAGGCGTACGGGAACAGCGCGCTCGACCCCGTGCGGTTCTTCAGCAAGGCCGACGCGGCCGAACAGCTCCGCGTGCGGATCGACGACAAACTCTCACGGCTCGCACGGGGCAGCGCCGCCGGCGAAGACGTCGTGCTCGACCTGCTGGGGTACTTGATCCTCTTGCGGATTGCGGAGCGCGGCGATGGTTGAAGCTTCGAACCGCCGCACGCATATCCTCGCAGTGGCTTCAGACGCCGCCAGTGATTTTGCGTACTACGAACGCAAGGAGGACGAGACGCTGCCGCGAGGTGAGATCGAGGCCGCGATCGAGGCCGGTGAAATCACGATTGACGAGATCGTCTCAGAGTTCTCCCGAGAACTCCGGAGGGCACTCCGGTGACGGGCAGGATCGTGATCATCGAGAGCCCGTACGCGGCCCGCACCCGAGCGGGGCGGCTGCGAAACGACCTGTACCTGCGCGCGTGCATCCGCGACTGCATCGCTCGAGGCGAAGCGCCCTTCGCATCACATCGGATGTACACCGACGCACTCAACGACAACGACCCGACCGAGCGCGAGCAGGGGATCCTCGCCGGGTTCGCGTTTCGCCAGGTGGCCGACGCCGTGGTCGTGTACACCGACCTCGGTATCTCGGCCGGGATGGCACGGGCGATCGAGCTCTCCACCGAAGACGCGCTGCCCGTCGAGCGCCGGAGGCTGTACGGCCAATGAAACCGAGCAAAGCATACGAAGCAATGGAAGCAGGCGCGCCCGAACCAGAGGGAGCGAGAGGCTGGATCCAGTGGAAGGGGACCGACGTTTGCATGGATCTGACTTGCGCGTGTGGAAATAGCCCGCACGCCGACGTCGAGTTCTTGTACTACTGGAAGTGCTCCGAGTGCGGAACGTTGTGGGCGCTCTCCCCTCACGTTCGACTGGTGGCGATGGAGGGCGAGGCCCTCGCCGACGCCAGCACGTCGCCCTGCGTGCACACGGACAACGGCGAAGACATACTGCGGGGCGGCGGTGCCTAGCGTGCCGCTCGGGACTCGGCAGGGCGACTCGTCGTTCACGCCTCGGCGCTACGTCGAGCTGATCGACGTCCTGCTCGACGGCATCGACACCGATCCGTGCTGGCATCCGGGATCACACGTCGCGCCGTACGTCAAGGCGGACCCGTCGACGCGGTGGTTCGCCAGGGTGTGGCGCGCCGACTGCCGTGCGTGGCCGTCGTCCCGGCTGCGGTTCGACGGGTACGGGGGCGGCAAGGCTGCCCCGTTCGCGTCGGTGTTCGCGTTCTGGAATGTCGACGTCAGACTCGTCAAGGCCGCGTTCGAGGGCTTGGGCCATGTCGAGCCCTAGGTCGACCAAGCCCCCGCTCGAGTCTCGGGAGTCCGAAGACTTCACGCGGTGGCTACGCCGGCGCCGACTGCTGTTCTGCCACGTCCCGAACGAGGGCAGGCGCTCTCAGCGCAGGGGCGCGGCCCTGAAGCGGCAGGGGCTCTCGGCCGGCGTGCCCGACTTCCTGATCTTCACCCCACCACCGCGGGACGTCCCAGCGTTCATGGGCGACCCACAGAGCGGCCGCATCGTTCGGGCTGTCGGCGTGGCTGTGGAGATGAAGCGCCGCTCTGGGGGCCGGCTGAGCGACGCACAGCGCGTGTGGTTGGCCGGGCTGTCGGACTGCGGGTGGTTGACGTACGTCACCCGGGGCGCAGACGCCGCGATCGAGCAGCTCACCCGGTTGGGGTACAGCTAGAGGAAGGTCCCAGGGCCTGGGTTGCGCGGGGTGATCCCCGGCTGCCCTCGCCCGGACGCGCTGCCGATCACCTGATCGATGTCGATGAACGCACCGTCACGCAGGACGCGGCCACGGTCGACCACGGGGCGCGCCCAACAGCGGCACTGCACGGGCTGCCCTGGGTACACGCCGCCCGCACCGTCCGCCCACGTGAAGCGCCGGCCGTCGAGGGCGCGGTGTTCCGGGCGCACACGCGAATCGTCCTGCGTCTCCCACACGAACGACGTGATCCCCGCGGCGGTCTGCCGTGCGCGGTTCAACTGCCCGTTCAGCTTCGACACCTGATCCCGGGCGATCAACGCCGCGTGATTCTCGAGCGTGATCAGCACTGGCGAGCCATCCCGTCGCGTGCGGCGGATCGGGATGGCCGAGGGTACGCCCTTGCGCTCCCACGTCGCCAAGAGCTCATCAGCGAGTTCTGCCCGCGTCGGCGTGGGTCCGAGGTTCGACCCCTCCAAAGCTTCACCGAGCACGACGTGACGCGTCACGGCATCGCCCACGCCTTCGAGCACGCCAGCACGCAGCGTCGAGACGTATCGCAGGTTCTCGTCGACGAAGTTGTCGACGAGCAGGTTCGGTTCGAGGTTCAGCCGCACCACCAGGCGCCGGCGGCCGCGCGGGCCGACCGGCGTCTCGGCACCGCCCGGGGCGTCGGTGCCCAACAGGCGCACGCCCAAGACCGCGGCCAGCCCTGCGAAGAACAGGTCGCGGTGCCGGCGGTTGACCTGCGCCCCGACCCGCTGGGCGTCGGCGCGGATCTGCCCGTCGGGAAACGCATCGTCGAGAGCGTTCTGCACGTCCTGCAGCGCGGCCGCGATCTCGAGGTCCGTCCCCGTGGCGAGCGCGGGCACGAGCCGCTCTCGGATGATGCGCAGCGCCACGTCGTTCATTCGACCGAAGCGGCGCGCCAAATCATCGGCGAGCCGCTTCGGGTGGGCCTGGTTCAGGCCACGGTTACGGCTAGGTCTCGGCGTCGCCATTGTCGGGGGTCTCGAGCGGGATGATAGCCCCTGCGGAGATTTCTCGCTCGCGGACTTCGTCCGGAGACATCACGTCGTTCAGGATGTAGATCTGATCCGCTTGCGCGGTGACGAACCGTGTCTCGGCTTGCTCCTTTTCGGTGGGCTGCCAGAGCGGGTTATAGTCGATCGTGTACTCGCCGGGGACGGTCTCGGTCTTCGACCGGATAGCGAGGATGATGTCGAGGATCCGGGTGATGGCCGGGGTCAACTTCATCCGCTGCTGTGACGCGACCCAATCGAAGTACGACCGGATCTCGGAGTCGGCCGACGCGTTCAGCCCCGCGGGCTGCTCGCCGAGCAGGACCGTCCGCGGGTAGTTCGTGGCTCGTACCAACGCGTCGATGAAGAGCAGCACGAGGTCGCGCCACCCCGACGTGTTGCGGTTCATCTCGTGAATGTCGTCGTTCGTGTCGACCGCAGCGGCGTGCAGGTTGTCGATCGACATCCGAAGGGCCTCGATCACGGCGCGCACCTCGGCTTGCTCCTGCGCCGTGCCGCAGAGCTGATCCCGGAGCCCCTCCATCTTGAAGACCAAGATCGAGAGGTCGTGCATCACGCTGCGGGTGTAGCCCATCACCTCGCCGAGCTGTGACGTCTCGGTGAACACGCGCTCTAGCACCGACGGCCCCCAGCCGTTGTTACTGATCATGCGCGTCGGCGGAACACGCATTCCGTCGAACCGGATCACGCGGGACCGGTGGACCCGGCGCACCTTGTTCGACCCGAACGGCACGGTGATCTCGTACGTCTCAGGACGCCGGAACGCTCGAGCGCCGAGCCCGGGATTGAAGCCCGACGGCGTAGCGAACGGCGACTCGATCACCTGCAGGCTCGAAAGCTTCGACGCGGAATCGAGGTTCAGCGGCTGATCCATCGGCTGCCCGTCGTTGACGTTCAGCAGCAGCAGCGCACCACCGTACAGCCGAGACCAGCGCCACGCGTCCGCGATGGCGTTCAGGGCGTCGAGGTCTTCGAGCTGCGACTGCACCGACGCGAAGTCGAACGCCTCGTCGGTGCCCTTGATCTCGAACCCCTCACGCGTGGCGTCGTCGACGAGCCGGTCGATGATGCGAGCCGACACGGCGTCTTGCTCGTACACGCTCGACAACTGGTCGAAGCCCAACTGCGGGCGCTCGACGAACAGGCCATACGTCGACTTGTCGTACGCGCCGCCGAGGCCGGTCAGCACGTTTGCGTAATCGTCGGCGCGGAGAGATCCAGACGTCGAGATCTCGACGCCAGGGGCGAGGGTGGTTTTTTCTTGTGGCATGGTCACAGGTAGGCCCGGAGAGGTCCGGCCGGTCGATTGGATTGAAGCAGCAGCTCGTGAAAGCCCCAGACGTACGCGTCGAGCCGGTCAGGGGATTTCGAGAACGACGGATCCCAGCCCGTCAGTTGCTCTTCGAGTTTGGGGAAGTTGCCGACGTGGTGGATCAGCCCACGCTCGGACAATGCGGCGACGGGCTCGGCGCGGGTGACCTTGCCCCGTGAAGCCCTGACCGACTTCACCTTCACGCGGGGGTCGACGGCTCGGATCGCAGCCTCGACGAGGTCGCCCCCGTTGTTGACCTCGACGACGATGCAGTCGGCATCGAACCGGAGGTACGCCGCGATCGCCAACTTGGCCCACTGGTGCGGGGAGCACCGCCCAGACTTGTCGGCGAGCACGTACCCGTGCCGCTCGCGGTCGATGCCGCACACGACGATCCCGGTCTCGTCGCTGTCCTTATGCGCCGTCACGGCGGGGTCGACTGCGACCACGATCCGGCGGAGGTCGCCGGGAGCTTTGGGCACGCGGGTGCGGTCGATGTCGTCCTGCGACCAGAGCGCGTTTTCGTTCTCGGTGAGGTACTCCCCGAGAAGTTCCTGACGCCCGACGCGGGTTCCCTCGTAATGCTTGCGGAAGAGCTCGCGGACTTCCTTCGGAAGAAACGCATTGTCGAACGTGCTGGCGCGGGTGACGACTGTCATCGGGTCGTCTTCCAGCTTGCGCAGGAACGACGCGGGGAGCGGCGTCGTCGTGAGCATCGCACGGGCCCAACCGATACGCAGGCCGGGCTCGATGACTTCCCACCACGTTTTTTCACCATCGGGCCAGTGCGCAGGCTCGTCGGCCCACACCCACGACGTGTTAGGGCCTCGGAGTCCCTGCGGCTTGTCAGCTGAGAAGATTCGACCCTTGGCGCCGGTCTTGGGCCACGTCAGCAACCCGTTCCCCGGTTCCCACTTCGGCACGTTGCCGGGCGGTGCCGTGGCCAGGATGCCCGACGGACCTTCGACCATGGTGAACCGGGCGTCAGCGTGCGTGCGGCCGACGATAGCGATCTCCCCGTGCTTCACGAGCCGCTTCTGCCCCGCGACCCAGTTCGTCGTGCTGCTGCCGGTGTACGTCTTGCCGGTACCACGACCCGCGCGGAACACCCACCGGCGCCAGTCGCCGGTGGGCAGGCGCTGATACGGGAGCGCCCACATTTCCCACGAGCCGAGCACCGTCCGGAGTTCCCGGACGGTCATCGACTTTACGAGCGCCTCGATCTTGGCCGGCGTCAGCGGGCGCAGTTGATCGACGATCGCGGGGGCGGGTGGGGCCGGTGGGGTCTCGATGTTCATGAGTCGTCGAGGAAGTTGGCGAGCTTGTCGGCGAGCAGTTCGGCGACGTCGCGGTGCACGTCTTCGCCGGTCTCGTCGTCGATGGATCGGGCGCCTCGCTGGTGAAGCTTCGGGAATCGGCGGCTGAGAAAGTCGAGCTTCACCTTTGCAGCGCCGGGGCCCTCGTATTCGAGCACGTCGGTGATCACGTTGTCGTGCAGCTCAGATTCGGCTTTCTCCAACGCCAGGACGAGGCGCCCCTTTGGGGTGAGGTGCTCGAGCCCGATCTCTCCGTCGTTGACGCGGTTGATCTCGAGTTGCCCTCGGCTGAGCCACGAACGATAGGTGCTCGGCTGCACGCCGACGCGCATGAACGCGATGCGGCGGAAGTTGCCACGTTTCACGATCGAGACCACGGCCTCAATCATCGCGTCGTCGAGTTGCAGGCTCTCCCGGGTGGGGTACACGTGCCGCGTGGGATCGTAGTCTCTGCCTCGTCTGTTCTTCGCCATACTAGAACCCGATCGTGTCCCCGAGGATGAAGAGCGCCGGCACGAGCCAACGCGTCGTGAAGCCACCGACGCCCGTATGCACGACCTCGAAGGTGTGCACGCCGTCTTCACCGGCGGAGAACGAGACCCCCGCGGCCTCGGACATGTAGGCTTCGACGAGCAGCGCACCGGCTGCGCCGTCGTATCGCAGGCCGTGCGTGGCGAGGTTGACCGTCCCGAGCGTGGGCTGCACGACTTGGATGTCGACCGTCCCGCGGTTTCCGGCGACGCCATTCCCGCCGAGCGGGGACTGCACCTGCACGAAGACGACCTGCCCGGTCCGCATGGTGACCGTGCGGGACAGCACCGTGACCGGACCCACGCCGACGACGTCGACGTTCGGGGTGTTGCTCCGGATGCCGCCGACGAGCCCCTGCCCGTTGCCCCACAGCCCACGACCGGCACCGATCGCGCCGGTGTTCGGGTGGCGCTGGTGGACCGTAAGCACGTCGCCATTGTCCGAGGGCATGGAGACGTCACCCTGAAACGTCCCGGACGGCCCGACGGCCTGAGTCCCGACATACAGCGGCGCGCGGACGGAACCGTCGGGCATGCTGCATTCGACCGACGCGCGACCTGACGCGACGTTGCCCGTCGCTGTGACCGCAGTCGACGACGCCCCTGCAGTGGCGAGCACGGCCGGCCCCGCACCGTTGCCGATGGCGCGCACGGCCACACCACCGGCGATCGAGGTCGCCAGGACCGCGATCCCGTCGGTGCACCGCGCGTCGACGGCATTCCCCGACGACGAGTTCGTGATCACGGCTGTGCTCGTGGGGCTGCCCGAGTTCTCGGACGCCGTGAACGCAAACCCACCCGCAGCCGTCCCGCCGGCGACGAAGCCGGCCACGCGGGCGAACCCGCCGGAGTCGGTCTCGACGAGGTGCGCGTCGACGGACGCGGCGGCCGAGCCGAGCGCGAGCCAATTCGTCAGCCACTGGCCGACGACGTTGAACTGCGTATTGACCTGCTCGGCGGCGATGCCCGCCCCAGGTACGAAGCCCTGCGCGGGCGAAGGAACCGGAAGCTTCGTTGGGAAGCCGGTCGCGGGACCGCTGCCGAACGTCGCGTCAGTGGCGTGTGTGAAGGTTGCAACTGGTTTGGTGGCCATTGGTGGATCCTACTCGCAGGGTTGGGTTCCGATGCTCACGGCGAAAGACCATGTCCCGCACGGGACGACGGCCACGCTGTCACTGCACCATATCGCGCCGTCCGGGATCGGCCCAACCGAGTCCGATTCCCACAGCGAATCGCTGGCGACCACGATCACGACCTGCCCAAGCACGCCGGCGTAGATCGCCTTGCAAATGAAGTTCACGAGAATCAGCAACTCGGACAGCACGAGGCCCGGAACGCTCAACTCGAAGTTGTACGGCCCCGACGTCACGAGCGTGATCGGAGGCGCCAGCGGACCGACGAAGGTCCGGCAGATCCGCAGGATGTTCTCGTGCGTGCCGGTCCATTCGGCCTCGTCTCGGTTCGCCGAGAGCAGCAGGTCGATCTGAATCTCGAGAAACGTCCGGTATCGGGTGTCGCTGTAGCCCTGCCGGGGCAGCCCCACGACGGAGCCGATGAAGTCGAGTTGCTCGCCCTCGGCGGTCTCGAGTGCGAACGCCTGCTTCACCGCGTTCGACACGTCGACGAACCGGTCGAAGCCCAGCGAGAAGCAGCACAACAGATCCCGGAAGTCCCGGTTTCCGGTCGTGTCGTCCATTTGGATCAGCACGCGCTCGTCGCTGAGCTCGCAGAGGGGGCGGTCGATGCCCCACAGCGAGCTGGTGCCGTACAGTGCTCCGAGTCCGAATCTCATGACACCACCTAGATCACCGTCACCACGATGTTCACCGACTCGAACGAGGGCCGCTCACGGATGCCGATCGGCACGGGATCGAGGAAGGGGCCGCCGATGGCGACGCGAGAGAGGTCGACGTCGACCGTGACGGCGCCGGCAATCTCGCCGGACTGTTGCAGGTCGGCCACGATCGCGGCGTACTCGAAGCCGAGCTGATTCTGCCCGATACCGTTGAAGTTCGCCTGCGCGAACTCGAGCACAGCGTCTTCGACGACCTGCGCCATGTTCGGGGTCACGACCTGTTCGGTTCCCGTGGTGTCGATCGTGATCGCGGCGTACACGTCGACCTCGCTGATCAGGTCGAATCCGAGCGGGGTCAGCGTGCCCTCGCTGTCGGCCTTCGTCGCGGTGTAGCTCGTGCCGTACGCTTCACCGCCCGCACCGAGCACCGAGAGCAGCGCGTCGAAGATTCGATCCTGCAGGTCGACCGGTGGGGGCGTCGGGTTCGTCTC
>SPJL01029767.1_pt1 | contig 10646 bp, 7 predicted proteins | sample 3741751 | NCBI WGS metagenome assembly SPJL01 (sample SAMN10925998, study PRJNA522277) | cold seep metagenome | isolation source: Elba SIP-enriched marine methane seep metagenome, extraction at timepoint T3 | place: Italy: coast of Elba, Mediterranean Sea
ACCGCCAATTCTTCTTCTACCCGTTGGAGCGCCAAGTCGTGTTTTTCGCCATAACGTTTTTTACAACCATTCAAAGCCAGTTTTTTTAAAAGCTCAAAATCGTCTTCTATGCTTTCCGAAAAATGCTGCCGATTGTGTAAAAGTTGTTGCTGAAATTGGATACTACAGCAGTCCATTAGTCGACGAGTATTGCTGACAATCTGTGGGTAAGCGGCAAAGGTTTTGACCAATTCTGCTTCGGGAGTAAAGGTCTCATTGCGAGGCGCACAATCTTCCTCCGTTAATTTACTGATTAAGGTATTGCGATCAATGGCCCGAAGAATTTTATGTACTCTAAACCCTTCTTCATCTAGGAAGGTCAAGGACTTTAAGACAACTAAACGGTCTAGGCGTTTTCGCAAGGGCGATTGGTATAGGCTGTTGACTTGTTCGGGGCGAATGCCGATGTATTCTCGTTCGTGTAGGTGGGCGAGGGGTTTGGGTAAATGGGCATAAATAACGAAGGCATCTTTAAAAACCGGTGCCATTACCGGCAGTTCTTTTCCCGCCAAGGAATGCTTGGTCAAAAAGCGATTGAGCTGAAAAAACCCTTCTTGGTTTTCTGCAATGCCGATATACAAAAGCCGATGATCGCGTCGAAATTCAATACCCAAAATGGGCTTAATCCCCTGCGCTTGGCAATGCTGTACAAAAGCAAAACTGGCGGAGGTATTATTGATGTCGGTCAAGACCAGACTGCGTAAGCCCCGTTTTTTAGCTTCCCCAACCAACTGCTCAGGCATCAGCGTGCCATAGCGCAGACTGTAACAACTGTGTGCGTTCAGATACATTTTTTTGTTTTGACAATTTGCTCTTACTCTATCCTGCGGTTGGTAGATTTAGCTCCGAGCCGCTACTTTTTCGGGGTTTTTATTTTTTGGGGAGGACCAATGGTGTTACCACGTTGAATGGCACCTTTGCCAAAGCGAGTTCGAATTCGATCGAGTTGTTGAAGAAGTTGAACCTCTTTATCGGTATCGTCGAACAAGTTAATTTGTGGATTGCCCTGTACCAAGCCACTAAAGCGTACTCCGATCAAGCGAAGCAATTGACGACGTTCGTAAACTTGTTTAAAAAGAGAATAGGCGTAACGGAGTAATTCCGTATCGCTGCCCGTATAAGGGATTCGCTTTTGCTTGGTGTGGGTGTTGAAATCGCTATAGCGAATTTTGATGGTGATACAAGACGTTAGTTGCTGGGCCTGACGAAGGTCAAAGGCGAGTTGACTAACCATCTGGGTCAGTCGGTCGCGGAGCCAGCGCATATCAATGGTATCCTTGCTAAAGGTCCGTTCGGTCGACATGGATTTTTGCTCTTGATAAGGGACTACTGGCCGATGGTCGATGGCATTGGCTTTTTTCCATAAGGCCAGGCCATTTTTTCCAAATTCTCTTTCCAACAACAAGGGAGGAATCTCACTTAAGGTGTGAATGGTACGAACGCCCATCAAGCTGAGTTTGCGAAAGGTCGCATGCCCCAGCGACGGTAATTTAGCCGTAGAGAGTGGAGCAATAAATGCTTTTTCTCGCCCACCTTCGATTTTTAAAACACCATTGGGCTTGGCTTCATTGGTGCTGATCTTAGAGACCAATTTATTAATTGATAAACCAAAGGAAATTGGCAAGCCGCTTTCGCGCATGATCTTTTGACGCAACTCCTGGGCCCATTTAAAACAACCAAAATAACGATCCATCCCGCTAAGGTCGAGATAGAACTCGTCAATAGAAGCCTTTTCAAAAATGGGAGCTTCTTCTGCAATGATCTCCGTAACTAATTTTGATTGCCGCGAATACTCTTCCATGTCGCCTCGAATGACGATGGCATCAGGACAACGATGTAATGCCAAACGCATCGGCATCGCTGAATGCACGCCAAAACGCCGCGCTTCATAGCTACAAGAAGCCACCACGCCTCTACGACCCGTGCCTCCAATAATCAGTGGCTTTCCCCCCAAAGAGCGATCCCTCAACATCTCAACCGAAGCAAAAAAAGCATCAAGGTCAAGATGTAGAATGGCTCTTTCGTACATCTTTATTTATGTTTTCTCTAGTATGAACTATAATTAAAATTGTGTCAAATTGTTTCTAATTTACAAAACAATTTGTTTCAAATGTAAGCGCGCTTTTTCAAACAGGCAAGCTAACAAGGTGAATTTTTTCTTTTCTCTTTCTGCAAAGGAATAAGAAGGTGAAGAGTAAGGGGGCTAGGGCAACTTGCTTGATAGATTCGTCGTTCCTATTGCTGAGGTCAATTTACTTTGTATGAAGAATATATTTTACCCGCCTTCTGCTGCACTACAACCTTATATCGAATGGTATCGATTTTTTAGTTGTCAAAAAGATGCTAAGAAAGACTTGGTGTTGCAAGATTACCCCCGGACGGCAATGGATATGATCTTTTGTTTTGAAGGACAATTTAATATCGCCATAGCAGAGGGTAATACCTTTGATATTAGCAAAGCGGCTTTTATCAGCCATTTCGATAAATCTTATCAAGTTAAATTGACTCACGATTTACGAACTCTGCACGTTCGCTTTAAACCCTGTGGCATTTATCCGCTGACGCGAGTTCCTTTGGGGAAATTGTTAAATGGGCATTTGCCTTTGAATGACCTTGACCCCGCTTTGAAAACTTTGCTCGCACGGATGGGGGAGGAGCCCAACGATAAACTTAAAATTGAAGTACTAGAAAAGTTTTTAACCCAACTTTATCAAGAAAGTACCATCCACCATCGATTGATTCAAGGTTTAGAACTAATCGAAAAGGAACGCGGTGTCCTCAATGTCAAAACCCTCGCCGAGCGGCTCCACACCAATTATAAAACCTTGGATCGCTGGTTTTACCAAAAAGTTGGTTTACCTCCCAAACGCTTTATGCAATTGACCCGCTTTAAGCATATCGTCGCTAATTTGGAACAAGACCCCAACCCGGATTGGATGCAGATTGTCAATGATTTTGGTTTTCATGATCAGGCGCATTTTATCCGCGAATTCCAACAATTTGACCGAACCTCTCCCAGTGCCTTTGTCAATACCCACGCTATTTTATAAACGTCTTAATTCTTCCTTCGCAGGCTTACTGTCCAATTTTTACAATGAGAACAAAGCAAGAATTTCTTTCTTTGTAAATGACGGAATAAAAATTCTGTCAAACTTATTTTTAGCGTAAAATTAGATTGTAAGTATGCCTAAACTTTCCATTTTCCTATGCTGTCTTGGTTTCGTTTTATGGACCAATTCAGCGCTACAAGCACAAAACGAATTCTTCCAACAACCGACTTTTACCATTAGTGTTTTCCAACACAATGTCGGTGTCCCCTTCAAAGATTATTTAAAACTGCCGCTAAATCTTGGCTTTACTCTTGGCGCCGAATTTGGCTATGGTGGTAAGGCCGCCGGACGCCATTTTCAACGGTTTGAAGTTGGATTTTATCGCCATGAAAACCTGAACTCCACGGTTTGGATCAAGAGCGATTTTATCCGCCGCTTTAATACCAAAAGCCCTTGGTTCGTCGACGTACAGACAGGCCTGGGTTATGCCCATTCCTTTGATGCTTTGGCCACTTATCAGCTTGATGACGAAGGACGCTATCAGGCAAAATCTCGAAGCAAAAGTGCCTTGCTTTTTGATGCTGGCCTAGGCGTAGGCTATGAATTAAAAGTAGGAGAAAAATTAAACTTAAGCCCTTATGTACGTTACGAAGGACTATTGCAATGGCCCTATTCCAAACTGGCGCCAGTATTACCCCAAACCTTATTGCATGCCGGAACTAAACTGCGCTGGTAGTAAAGCGTTTGTTTGAAAACTTCGGAATGATCAGGAATTTGATCCTTTGCTGCATTGTTCAACAGCTTCATAAAAATCTTTCAATGCTAAACATAAAAGACATGAACTTATATAAAATAGTTGTTCTAACCTGGTGCTTGTTAAGCATCCTGAGTTGTAGTAAGGAAATCGTTGTCCCCATCGATGCTTGCAATGCGAGCATCAATGAGGTAAATGAAAATCATCCTCATGCCGATGAATTTGAGGCCTTACTGGATAAATATGTAAAACTAGGCTTTCCGGGAGTGACCATGCTTGTCGTCACTCCCGAAGATGGCAAATGGATCGGTTCGGCGGGAGTATCGCGGATTGAAACCGGACAGACCATGGAAAATTGTAATATCTATCACTCGGCGAGTGTGGCCAAAACTTATCACGTGGTGGCGGCGATGACTTTAGTGGAAGAAGGACAATTGGAACTTGACCAAACAATTGATCAATACCTTCCCACTTGGGTCTGTAATAAACTGCCCAATCGCAACACTGCTACCGTCCGCCAGTTGATGAACCATACCTCTGGTATTCCCGATTTTATCGAAGACACGGATCACGTACTGGATTATTTCCACGACTTGACGCGTCAATTTACCACTGAAGAATACCTCGATTATATTTGCGGAGATGAATCGGTTTTTGATGCAGGCAGTTCGGTTTCCTATTCCAATACCAATACTGTTTTACTCGCCTTAATTATGGATGAAGTGGCGGGTAATCATGCTGATTTGATTTCGGAAAGGATTATCAAAAAACTAGGTCTGCAAAATACTTTTTATAAAAACGAACCGGGCTATCCCGCACCCGCCGGAGCCGTTAATACCTACGTCGATTTTCGCGAAGATGGGGTGCTGAGTAATTCGACAGAGATCGAACGCAACTTCGCTCAGATGAATATCGGTCACGATGGAATGCTGGCCTCAGCGCACGACTACTATCTTTTTCTCCAAGCTCTGTTTAATGGAGAATTGATTTCCAAAAAAAGTTTGGACGAAATGACCGAGATGCAGCCCTATGATTCTATCCTCCCCAATGGAGAAGGCATGGGTTTGGAGATTAGCAAAAACTCACTGGAAACCCTAACCCGGGTTGGGCATAATGGTGGTTCACTAGGAGCGGCTAATAATGTTTTCTACTACCCGGAGCATAATACGTATATCGTCACCTGTAGTAATTTTGGAGACTTCCTCGAAGGGCCATTGTCGGCTTACACCTATAGCTCCCTCATTGGCCATAAGAAGACTTTGCTAGGAGAAGTCGAACGCCTACTTTTTGGAGCGTAAAAAAAGCAGAGGCAAAAAATATCTTTCATCGAGTCATTGGGGGAAAATACGACTCCGGTTGTGCCATTCCTCCATGACTCACTTACTGCTCCATCATGCATACATTGTGATTCTGACGCGATTTAACTATCTTAACGAAGATGCTTTAAACGTTGTTAAATTACACCGAAGATATGCTCCAACTCTCTAACCGACAACGCGCTGCGCTCGACGCAGTTTGTGAAACTATCGTGCCCTCCGTTTCACGTTCCGATGATCCCCATGCCTATTGGTCGCGCTCCCCCCGAGACCTCGATACGGCCCAACGCATCATCGAAGTGGTCGGCCAACTATCTGATCGAGATCGCAAAGAGATGGAGCAGGTACTGAGTGTTTTGGCCAGCCCTCTGCTCGGACTCACTTGGTGGGGACCACTCAAAGGCATTCACCGCCTCCGCCCCGACCAACGCGAAGCCGTCCTCCAAAAATGGTCGAAGCACCCCATCGCCGATTTGCGCAAAGGCTTCAATTCCCTTAAAAAATTAGTAGGACTCTTTTACTTTGGTGACCGCTATCAGGCTGGCCCCAATCCCAATTGGCAGAGTTTGGGTTATGCTGCCCTTCCCATCCGTAGCGATAAACCCTACCCGGACCTGAAAACGGAAAGTGTCCCCAGCTCTGGAGTTTTGGAAACCGACGTTGTCATTGTCGGTAGTGGTGCTGGTGGTGGAGTTGCCGCTGCGGTATTAGCAGCAGCGGGTCAAAAAGTGATCGTAGTCGAGAAAGGCCCTTATCGTCGGCATCGTGAATTTAACCAAGGCGAGGTGGAGATGATTAATGAGCTTTACGAAGCCAAAGGACTCCTTACCTCAGTAGATGGTGGCGTAACCGTACTGGCTGGAAGTTGTCTGGGAGGCGGTACTACCGTCAATTGGGCAGGTGCCTTTCGCACTCCTGAGTATGTGTTGCAGGAATGGGCGAAAGAACATGGGAATCTTCATTTTACTGATCCTAGCTATCAAGAAGGTTTTGATTTTATCGAAAAACGCAATGCTGTTACTACTGATTTATTGCGACACAATCCTCAGAATGAGGCCTTGTTTGAAGGTGCTCAACAATTGGACTATCAAGCCAAATTGATCCCGCGAAATATGAAGGCAGCCCCCGGAGTGGATGCCGAACGTTTTTGGCGAGATCAAGGTTTTTCTCCGTTGGGCGATGCCAATGGTAGCAAGCAGGGTTCAGTAGAGACCTTCCTTCAGGATGCGGTAGCTCAGGGGGCACAGATAATGGTGGACACGGAGGTGCAACAGGTTTTGGTAGAAAATGGAGAGGCCATCGGAGTATTGGCAGAGCAGAGAAAACAACAGTTTCGGATTAAGGCTAAAAAGGTGATCGTAGCGGCTGGAGCGATTCATAGCCCAGCGCTTTTGCGGCGTAGTGGTTTACAACATCGAGAGATTGGCCGTAATCTTTATTTGCATCCTACGGTGGCGGTTTCGGCCCGCTATGATCGGGCCGTGGAATCATGGCATGGCCCCATGATGTCGGCGGTTTGCGATCAGTTTACGCGTTTGGATGGTAATTGGGGCTTTAAATTGGAAACACCACCGGTTCACCCGGGCTTGATGGCGGCGGCCTTGAGCTGGGAATCGGGGGAGGCTTTTAAGGAAGAAATGTTGGAGGTGGCTCGTACGGGGACTTTCATCGTCTTGACTCGTGATCGAGATGGAGGAGAAATTAAGGTCAATAAAAAAGGCGAAGCTCAGTTGCATTATCAACTTTCGGAGTACGACAAACAACACCTCATTCGTGGGATGCAAGAGGCCTGTCGCATTCACCGAGCCGCTGGTGCTCAACGGATTAGCATCTTACACAATCAAGCCCTGCATTTTTCGGATATGGATAATGAGCAAGCTTTTGAAGCATTTCTGGCTCAGATTCCCCAAAGGCCTTGGACCCTCAACCGTTATGGCCTCTTTAGCGCCCACCAGATGGGCACCTGCCGGATGGGAGCTTCCTCAGAACGTCATCCCATCGCACCAAATGGCGAAACCAGAGAGGTCAAAAACCTCTACGTTGCAGACGCCAGTGCCTTTCCCAGTGCCTCGGGAGCCAATCCCATGTTGTCGATTCAGGCCCTCGCTTATCACGTAGCCCGTGGAATTTGTAGGGAACTTGGTAGAAAAATATTACCCTCGGCGGACAAAGTGAACTAAGTTTGGAGCTTAAATCCATTTAAATATGAGTATTTTTGTGGTTGGACCTTATTATAGGTTCAATATCCAGACGTATTACTATGGCTAAAAATCGTAAGCAAGAGGTAGAAGAACTACCGGAAGACAAGAAATTTTCCCGGGAAAAACTACGGGAAGCAATGGGGATTTACGAATACATTCGTCCCTACCGTTGGTCGCTAATCGGTGGGCTGATCCTATTGTTTTTGTCCAGCTTGGTATTTATGATCTTTCCCTATCTGATGGGTAAAATGATCGACATCGCGGAAGGCAAGGAAGTGTTCAACGGAATGAGCTTGCAGCAAATGGGGCTAGTACTGGTCGTCGTCCTCATCGTTCAAGGTTTTGTTTCCTACGCCCGGGTGATGCTCTTTGCTCGCGTCAGTGAAAAGGGCATTGCCAATGTACGGAAGGCGCTTTATGAAAAGTTGATTACCCTGCCCATCGTTTTCTACGAAAAAAACCGAGTGGGAGAACTCATCAGCCGCATCACAGGCGATGTCGAAAAACTATACGATGCCTTTTCCATCGTACTCGCCGAATTTTTACGACAAATTATCATCCTCGTTACGGGCATCGTCCTCTTGGGAATTACCACCCCTTGGCTGACCTTAATCATGCTCAGTACTTTTCCCGTGATTGTGATTGGGGCCATCTTCTTTGGCCGTTATATTCGCAAACTTTCTAAAGAACGCCAAAGCGAACTAGCCGAAGCCAATACCATCCTCAGCGAAACGATGCAATCCATCAGCGCCGTGAAATCTTTTACCAACGAATGGTTCGAAACCCAACGTTATGGCGGCTCGATCGATCAAATGGTAGTAGTGGCCATGAAATTTGCCCGAGGCCGCGCGATCTTTGCCGTTTTTATCGTTACGGTTCTTTTTGGTGCCCTCTTCTTTATCATCTGGCAAGCCGCTCTGATGGTGCAAGCCAATACAATTACGGTGGGTAACTTGGTTTCTTTTGTTGCCTATACGGCTATCCTTGGTGGCTCGATTGCAGGGCTGGGGAATTTTTATTCTCAACTGCTTGGTGCGATTGGTGCGACCGAACGGGTTCGGGAAATCCTCAAGATGGAAGGAGAAGTAAAAGCGGTTCCTGCCCAACATCGGCCTTGGTCGCTCAAGGGAAATATCGTTTATCAAAATGTACATTTCCGCTACCCCACTCGCGAAGACATTCCAGTGCTGAAAGGCGTTGATCTGGAAATCAAAGCCGGACAAAAAGTGGCCTTGGTAGGACCTAGCGGAGCGGGGAAATCTACTTTAATTCAACTGCTTCAACGTTTTTACCAAATCGAATCGGGTGATATCCAAGTCGATGGTAAAAGCATCTTTGATTATAACCTGACCGAATACCGTCGTAACATTGCGGTAGTGCCGCAAGAGGTCTTGCTTTTTGGTGGAACGATTCGCGAGAATATTCTTTATGGAAAACCCGAGGCCAGCGAAGAAGAAATTATCGAAGCCGCTAAGAAATCTAACTCTTGGGAATTCATCGAATCTTTTCCCGAACAATTGGATACGGTGGTCGGCGAACGGGGCGTTAAACTTTCCGGTGGCCAACGCCAACGCGTAGCCATTGCCCGGGCCATTCTCCGCGATCCCGAAATTCTTTTGCTCGACGAAGCCACTTCTTCCCTCGATGCCGAATCGGAACGCGTGGTCCAAGAGGCACTCAATGTGCTGATGGAAGGCCGGACCTCGATCATCATCGCTCACCGTCTCGCCACCATTCGCGAAGTGGATTGTATCTATGTGATCGACCATGGAAAGATCATCGAAAAAGGTACTCACGAAGAACTTTCCGCGATTACCGATGGTGCTTATAGTGGTTTGGCCAAACTGCAATTTGAGTCGATCTAAAGGGAAGACCCTGCGAAATTGCCAACGAGATATTGTACCAACCAATCGATAAATACTCATGTCCGATACTTGGAAAATTGTGCTGGGGGCAGGTGCTATCTTTGGACTAATCCTGGCTTATACGCTGGAGGTTCCTCAGATGCAAAACAACTTACAACTCAACCGCCTGTTGTGGACTTCCTTGGTGGTCGGTATCTTGGTAGGAAGTAGCTTGGGGTATTGGCTGGGGCGTCATCGCAAAGAATTATTAGAGCGCTGGCAACTGTTTATGGGACTCATTGTACTCTTTATTCTCTTCATGCCTTTATTGCTTAGTCTGAGCAATCGGCTATTCGCCTTTCAAGCACCTCGTACGGAACACCTCGAACTATTACGCGTCGAAGCCTATAGTGGAAGTCGTTTTGGTTTGCAAAAAGAATTGGCTGCTGCGGCACCGGATGGCTATCGAATTTTTGTATTGCGCGGCACTAAGATTTTGCGTCTACAATATTCCGATTACCCTTTCCCCGGTAAAGCAGAAGGCGACGATGTGCCCATCACGATCAGCCAAGGCTTATGGGGCTTTGAATTTGTTGCCTGGTAAGCGGGTGCTTTCGCCCTTGGTTTTGTAATATTGCGACATGCAACTAATGGCTCCCTTTTCCCTCCGTCATCACAATACTTTTGGCATCGATGTAAACGCCGAATATTTTACTACCGTAAATAATGTGGAAGAATTGCGTCAAGCATTAAACCATCCGGCCAAAAATAAGGTTATCCTTGGCGGAGGAAGCAATGTATTACTCACGGGGGATCTCAAAGGCCTAGTGATCCACAATCAAATCATGGGTAAAAAATTGCTCCACGAAGATGCGCATACCGTACACGTAACAGCGGGTGGTGGAGAGAATTGGCATCAATTCGTCCAATGGTGTATCGAGCAAGGTTATGGAGGTATTGAAAATTTGAGTTTAATTCCCGGAACGGTAGGAGCCGCACCAATTCAAAACATAGGTGCTTATGGCGTAGAACTCAAAGACGTTTTTCTCCAATTGGAAGCTATTGATTTGACCACGGGGGAGTCCCGTATTTTTTCCGCAGTAGATTGTAATTTTGGCTATCGGGATAGTGTTTTCAAACGAGCGTTAAAAGGACGTTACTGTATCAGTCGGGTAGATTTTCGTTTGTCTAAAACGGCAAAGGTCAACACTAATTACGGAGCCATCCGAGACACCTTAGCCGAGTGGGAAATTACGGAGCCGGGTATTCGCGAAGTCAGTGATGCCGTTGTCGCGATTCGGCAGAGTAAGTTGCCTGACCCCGCTAAATTGGGGAACTCCGGTAGCTTTTTTAAGAACCCAGAAATAAGTAAAACACAATTTGCGGATTTACAAAAAGTATATCCTGAGATTCCTCACTATCCTTTGCCTTCCGGGCAGATC
>SPJL01035810.1_pt1 | contig 10645 bp, 3 predicted proteins | sample 3741751 | NCBI WGS metagenome assembly SPJL01 (sample SAMN10925998, study PRJNA522277) | cold seep metagenome | isolation source: Elba SIP-enriched marine methane seep metagenome, extraction at timepoint T3 | place: Italy: coast of Elba, Mediterranean Sea
ACTCTTACCAACTGAAATTGCACATTAGACCGAATTTCCGGCCAAAACCCCGGTGGCTGGTAGATTCCTTCGTTGTTAAAACAACAAACATGAGAAAAATTACACTTTTAGTCGCTCTAACTATTTGTCTCTGCTATTCCGCGTTTAGCCAGCAGGACCCCATGTTTACTAAATACATGTTCAACAGCTTGGTCTACAATCCGGCCTATGCGGGATCAAAAGATCATATGGCGCTGGGGGTTTTACACCGTACCCAATGGTGGGGAATCGATGGCGCTCCGACTACTCAGTCTTTTACGATTCATACGCCGCTCAAAAACGAGCGGGTAGGAGTAGGGCTTAGTGCTGTAAATGACGTTGTAGGACCAACCCATACCATGCAGGCTAATTTAAGCTATGCTTACCGTATTCCCATTGGTAAAGGTCGATTATCCGTCGGCTTACAGGGAGGGGTAACCAACTGGCGTGCGGATTGGAGTAAGCTTGAGTTGTTCCAAGGGGACGATGAGGCTTTTGCAGAAGATATGCCTAATCTGTGGCAACCGAATTTCGGTGCGGGGATCTACTATTTCACCAACCGCTTTTACGTAGGTTTTGCCAGCCCACAATTAATTGAATACGATTTGCGCGAAAACGTTGATGTGGCCCGTCGCTGGTCGCGTCGTTACCGTCACTACTTTTTCTCTATCGGAACTGCGATTCCGTTGAAAGGGGAGATGTTGGTCTTCAAGCCATCCTTGTTGGTCAAAAACGTCGGAATGTTTAGCAATTTGAATAAAGACGAGTTTTTTGAAAGCCTTGGTGCTCCTACCGAGTTTGATATCGACCTTTCGCTGATGTTTTACCAGGCCCTTTGGATCGGTGTTTCTTTCCGCTCGGCAATCGAAGTCTTCAATGATTCCAGTTCCTTTGACTCTGCTGACTTCTGGGCAGCCTATTACTTAGCAAACGGCCTGCGAATCGGAGTGGCTTATGATTATACCTTGACAGAACTACAAGACTTTGCCAAAGGCTCTTTCGAAGTAATGCTCGGCTACGAATTTAACTATAAAACTAAGCGTGCAGTTACGCCGCGTTACTTCTAATAAACGGCATTGATCGCAATTTGAATTAATGATGCGTACCTACTCAAAACGAAAGATGATTCTATTTCAATAAAACAACGATCCACGAAGTGCTGGATGCCATTTTTTTAAAACACTAGAACATGAATACGAAGCGTTTGACTCTTACCTTCGCCATTTGCGCCCTCGCCTGGGGTGCCGCATTTGCCCAATTGTCTAATAGCAAACGGGCCAAGCAATTGATGGAAGATCTCAACTACAGCGAAGCCATCACGATCTACAATCAGATTTTGGAAAAGAAGGATGACCCCGAGGCCAAGATCAATATCGCCGAATGTTACCGCAAGGTCAACGATTCCGAAAATGCGGAATACTGGTACAGCCAGGTCGTTCGCATTCCCGGAGCAGCTCCGATTTATACGCTTTATTATGGGCAGGCGCTGCAAAGAAATGGTAAATGTGAATTGGCGCGCGAGTGGTATCAAAAATATGTCGATGCAGTTCCTGAGGATCAGCGTGGACAATATCTCGTAAAGGCTTGTGATTATCAGGAAGAACTGATGACCAAGAACGCTGGCATTTACGAGGTTAAAAACTTAGAATTTAACTCCAAGGTTGATGACTTTGGCCCGATCTATTATGGCGATGGCATCATCTTCGCTTCCGAGCGCGGACAAAATGCAATGGTTAAAAGAACCCACGCTTGGACGGGTAATCCATTTACCGAATTATACTTCCTAACGGCAGAAGAAGAGAAAGGGGAAGAATGTGGAAATTATACCTATGGTTCACCGGATAAATTTTCGGATGATATCAATTCTAAATTCCACGATGCTGCAGTTGCGCTGTCTAGCGATCAATCGACGATCTTTTTTACCCGTAACAACTTTAGCGAGGGTAAGGTCGGTAAATCGGATGATGGAACCATCAAACTAAAAGTATACACCGCCACCAAGCAAGATGATGGCAAATGGGACGAACTAGCTGGTTTGCCTTTCAATAGTGATGAATATTCTGTGGCGCATCCTACGCTTACGGTAGATGGCAATCGCCTCTACTTCTCTTCCGATATGCCCGGTGGCTTTGGAGGAATGGACCTTTACTATTCTGATAAAGAAAATGGCAACTGGGGACCACCAATGAATATGGGCCCGGATGTTAATACTGAGGGGAATGAAGTTTTTCCTTACTACCACAATAGCGGCCGTTTTTACTTTAGCTCTGACGGACACGTTGGACTAGGTGGCTTGGATGTTTACTACATGGATGATAAAGGCGAAGGTACTTGGGGGCCAATTGAAAATATTGGTTTTCCAGTGAATACTTCTTCCGACGATTTTGGAATCGTATTTAATGAAGAAGGAACTTGTGGTCACTTTTCTTCCGATCGCGAAGGTGGGGTAGGCCGTGATGATATTTACAGCTTACGTAAAACTGCTTCTCCTCTAGAAGTATATGTGTATGATGCAGAAACGAAGGAGCCAATTCAGAACGCAACAGTGGTAGAAGATTGCCTTGGTAATATTCTTAAAACTGGTGAAGATGGAAAGGCAATTATTGATATGAAAATGAACCTTTGCTGCCAGTTCTCCGCAAACATGGAGGGCTACCTCGACAATGCTGTAGAAGGCTGTACCAAGGATATTCCTGTAGGGGAAAAGGTCTTTGTTGAAATTCCTTTGGAGCGTGAGGTAATGTTTAAGATCGAAGGTATCGTATTTGACCAAGTTACTGGATTGCCTATCGATGGTGCTACCGTAACCTTGACCAACGACTGTGGCGACGACGAACAAACCATGGTAACCGATGTATCGGGTAACTATACTTTCGAACTCAAAGAGGAATGTTGTTATACCGTAAAAGGAACGAAGGAAGCCTACCTAGCCGATAAAGCTACCGACCAGTGTACGCGCGGCCAAGAGGAATCCATTACCCTACAAGCCAATTTGAACCTACAGCCTACTCGGATGCCAGATCCAACGGTGGTCAATGTTGATCCCGATAAACCAACGGCAGTAGCACCAGTTTACAATCCTGATAAAGGGATATATGAAGATCCGGTAACCGGAGAGCCTGCGGATGGTATTTATAATGATATCGCTTACAAAGGTGGAGAACCCGAAAACGAAACCGATGTAATCGAGCCGAGTGTAACCACTGCGGATAATAACGGTTTGTATACCTTTATTTTGCACATCTACTACGATTTCAATCAATCGTATATCCGTGGCGAAGATGAGAACGAATTGGATAAATTATATGGCCTTATGGTCGATAATCCAGAATACGTTATGGAGATTGGGTCACATACTGATTCGCGTGGTTCTTACAACTATAATGACTTGTTGTCGCAACGCCGTGCAGATGCAGTGGTACGTTGGTTGACCAAGAAAGGTATTAATCGCAACCGTTTGGTGCCCGTTGGATATGGCGAAAGTCAAAACGTAAACGATTGTAAAAATCGCGTTCCTTGTAGCGAACAAGAACACCAGTTTAACCGTCGTACGGAGTTTAAAATCTTAGGTACGATTGGGGAAACCATTGATTCTTCCAAGCCTCAAGCTAACCCAAGAGTAGTACCCTGTGCCTCTTGTCCGTTCTAAGCTTAGTTGAAACCAAAAAGCACTAAGCACAAAAGCCCCGATGGATTATTCCGCCGGGGCTTTTTATATGAATTTATCTAGAATCTAACGAAAAAGCGATTGAAGGAGAATTCCTACCGTCACCTGATGCATCGTTCTAATCCGTTTTTTCCCTTGAGGAGCCCAATCTTGCTGACCGAGATCGTAGCGTACATTGATGGCATCACCATAGCGCACACCAGCAGTAAATTTCATGCTGCTGTATTGATATAGTTCACTTTTTTCTACCACTCCTAAGGCCATTGTACCCATGGTATAAGTTGTGAGTGGCCCACGAACCACCGCAACTCCAACGCCAGCCTGAGCCCCATAACCCGTAGTGTTACCCACATTCTCCCAAGTCCGACGAACCAATGGATCGAGGTGAGCAGGCACATAAGTAGCAACCTCAAATCCTAAGCTAGTGATCATTCTTGCCTTGAGAGCATCTCCACCTAATTCAATTCCCGGATTGTACATCACGGCAAAATCAGCTTCCATGATGAAAGGGTTAAAAGCCAATTTAGGCGCATTGTATTGCTCCGCACCAATTACATCACCTGCGTTAGATTCTGTCCAACTCGCACTTGCTGACCAGCGGGCTTCCCAAGTTGTTTCAAAATTTGGAACCGTAGCCACGCGAAGTACTTGGAGGTCATTCATCCGTACCAGCGCGTTATTTTTGTAGAAACGTACCTGAGCCTCTTTGCGACCATAGGCAAATTCTAATGAAGTAAACAGCTCTCTGTTGAACAACTGACCAAGCACTTCTTCAAAGTTGCCTAAGCCGTTGGCTTCCACATCATCAAAAGCACCAAGCAAGTCTTCGAGCAGTGGATCGATTTCGGCACCTTCATGGTCGATGGTGGCATCGGGATCTGCTTCGAGGTCGTGTTCATTAAATATTTCAGCGAGATCCATATTGCTCTCGTTCCAGATTTCGTTGAGTCGGTCAAGCTCTAAGGTCAGTGCTCCTTGATCTTCGAGTTCGAAATCGGATTGGCCGAGTACCAAGGCCAGTAGGACACGGGCCTCTTCCCATTCCTGCGCGAGGTCGCCCAGGTCTGCAATGGGGTTGTTGCCTTCGAGTGCTTCTTGCAGGTGTCGCAGGGCATCGGCATCGTTAAAAAGCATGGTCAATTCCTCTAGGTTGATATTTTTGAGGTCCTCTAAAAACTGGGCACGCTGGGCATCGGTAAGTTGTTCGAGTAGTGTGCCGAAGTCGCCAAAGGTTTGGGCTTTTAATTGTTGGCCAGCCATCATCCAAAGGCATAAGGAAAGCAGTAGGGGGAAAAGGTTCTTCATTTTATTAATTTGAGTTTTAAGAATTAATTTCTAGGGGCAAGTGAAGTTCACTTAAACCACAAAAAGCTTGCAAGACGGTCCAATAATATTCAGACACACTCTGATTACAAGCATTAGAATACCAGGCATTTAAAGACTTACTTTAAATACTTTTGAAAATTTTGCTACGGTTTTTGTATTGGGGTAACTAGCAGGCAATATTACAAATATATACCCAGCATCGACCTTGTTTAAGATGAAATAAAAAAGGCTTAGTAAACCTTTAACCTTAAACTTTTCTTTAGCACGTTTCTAGTTTGAAGACAACGAATGATCTGTTATCGTGCGAGCGTAATATATAATAAAGTTTAATGTAAAACAAGTTTAATCCTTGCTAGACAGTGACAGCGCTAGCCAATTGAGAGATAATTAACCTTAACGTAAGGTAGTTTACGTTTGATTAATCATTAACACTAGGATGCTTGAAAAACAAATAATTTTCGCTTAATGTTTGACTACCTTCTTTAGGGTATGCGCTGTTTCGCTGGCCAATTGGACAAAATAAATTCCAGCAGGTAGACTATTAACTAAATTGAAAATTAGTTGGCTATCGCCGGTTTGGGCGGTAATATTTTCGCGAAGCAACATCTTTCCATCCATGCTCAATAAGCGGAGTTCGTATTGATTTTCGTTGGCCTGATTAAAGCGGATAAAGAGCTGATCGCTAAAAGGATTGGGAAATAAAGTAAAATCAAGTTCCTCCGAATTGAGCTCATCCGTCGAACTGACACAGGTGGTACGGAAAGGAGTATTACTAGAAAAGGGGCTATCTTTTCCATTACAGTCGGTTTGGACTTGGTATTCATAGTCGCTACAAAAGGTCAGGTCTTCCAACCGAAGACTATTGTTATTCACGCGTTGTTCTTTCCAAACACCACTGTTTGCTCTTTTCCAAATTACTAGATAACTATCGGCATCTGCCACTTCTTCCCAGTCGAGTTGGGCGGTAAAGTCATCAATTACCTGGACGCTAGGATTGAGTGGAGTGGGACAACCATTAGATTCGCCAATGATATTCAGGCAATAATCTTCTGATTCCCCTTCCGGGTTGGGTTGACAAGGATCGCGTGGGCCCATTGGATGCACGGTTATTCTCATCCGAGTAGTACCCAGAGGAGCCGTTGCAGGGATAATGATATCACCAGAGGCTGCGGCAGATACATTATCAATAAAAAGTACATCTTCTCCGGGATCTTCAAAATCTCCATCTTGATTGAAATCAATGTAGACCTCAAAATCTTCGCTGTAATTAAAGCCGGGGTAGCCAGGAGTAAGCTCAGTGACGTAGGATTCCCCAATTTTTAACTCAATTGGAATTCCAAAAAACTTAGCATAGCCATTATTGTCGCCACTGTTATTGGTGAAAGCGCCAATGGTAACCTGATCGATATACTCAAACTGAGTGCTGCGACTCAAATCGCAGTAGGGGAGGTCCTCGCAATTCCCACAACCCGGAGTAGTAAAGGAAATGATGGAACTAAAATCGGTCGTTGCTCCATCACAAATGGTGCGAATACGGACTTCATAAAATTCACAAGGATCGAGATTATCGAGGCGATAATTATTTACATCACTAGAAAAGTTGATCCAAGAACCACTGCCTCCAGTACGTAGCGAAACATCATAGCGGCTAGCTGCAAAGATGGCGGTCCAATTCAAGTTTGCAGAAGTTTCTTCCAAATTTTCCAAGACCACTTCCTCCGGAGCTACACAACAACCATCGGAGGCGATGATCACGGAGGCCGAAAAGCCAGAACTTTCGCTACTACATTCTGCTGCAATCTGAAATTCGTAATCTGTACAAGGACTCAAGCCCGTAATCAAATGAGGTGAGGTAACGGTGCCTTCATTCTGCCAAGTATTAGTTCCCACGCTCCGCCAACGCAGTTGACTAGCGGTGACGCCATTGCCGGGCGTCCAGGATACTCGCATCTGTACATCCGTCTTATCCAATGCCTGCAAACCAAACGGAGGCAAACAGGCTGCGGCATCTTCCACAACGAGTTGGGTACTTTTGTACAAGTTGGCAATACCGCTTGTGGCTACTAAAGTCCCTAGGCTATTGACGTTATTTACGCCATCTAAAATATAATTCCGAGCGAGAAGAGCTGCGGTGGCCGGATCGGCTTTGGCGACGATGGTCAGTTGATTATTGGGGATGCTGTATAGAAAACCGATCATCCCGGCCACGATGGGCGAGGCGAGGGAAGTTCCACTATCATTGCCATAATTCCCATTGCGGCGAGTAGAGCGGACATCAATTCCCGGTGCCCCCAAATCTACGTTAATGGGGCCATAGCCACCACTATGCTCCTGAGCTTCTCCCGTTCGGGCTACGGCAATCAAAAAGTCGCTAGTACAGGTGGTCGGTAAATCGCCTTGCAGATCTACATTGATATCGGCATTGGTGGTTGCGCCACAATTGAGAATGCCTTCTTCGCCAAGCATATCGTAAAAGCCGCACCAGATAGGAGCATCAGACGGATCAGCTAGATTTAATCCCCAAGAGGCATTGGTAGCAACTACAAAGGCCCCTTCGGCGCCATCGCTTTCATTGTAGCGCTTACGCATGGTGTAGGGGTAGGCATAGGCTTCGAGTACTCGGGCCTCGTCGATTCCTTGATCGTTTTTGATCGTCATTAATTTTACCTGCCAATTTACTCCCGTAATCCCTTCGGCATTATTTCCTACTGCTCCAGCCATGCCCGCAACCGTAACGCCGTGTCCATTGCCAAAATCACCTTGATCGACATCATCGTTTTCGGCATTGATATTCCAGCCGTGATAATCGTCGATATAGCCATTGCCATCGTCATCTAGGCCATTGCCCTCAATTTCTCCGCCATTAACCCAGTGGCTACTTCCCAAGTCGGGATGTGATTGTTCCGTACCATTATCAATGATGGCTACCACAATTTCATCTCCTTGCGGACTCGTACCTCCAGTACTAATATCCCAAGCGAGATCGGCATCAATACTCCCGGTGGCACCAAAACGATTGGTCCATTGCCATTGAAAGCCAAATTCAGGATCGTTAGGCGTGGTCTGGCGATATTCTAGCAGGTGATTGAACTGAGCGAGTCGAACTTGTGGATGGCGCCGTAATTGCTCTAGCAAAGCTTTTTCGTGAATCTGATTGTGGTCGAAATGAAGACAGTGAATGGAGCCCGGAGCTTTGAGGCTCCGACGCAGTTGGAGCGGTGCCGCCGCCCTGCGGCCTGGAGCAAAATCTTGCAAAAACGCTTGTAGATCAGTATCGGGTTCCAATTGTATTAAAACATCTCCCAGTACATGATCCAATTGCTGGGCAGAGAGATTGAAAAAAGATAATAAGGCAAATATGAGGAGGTAAAAACGATTCATAATGTATGTTTCGGGGAGGGAAGTACTTCCTTGCCCTGGTTTATTTTGTCCAATGACTTTTTTACGGCAAAATAGCCTCGAAGTTTGTTCCGAGTCCTATAATTTTCAAACGCGTCTGTTAATGATCTGTTGGCAATTGCCTAAGGAAAAAACCGCAATGAGTAATGGAAGACATTAATACGATGCTATTGGCGGATCAACTTGGCTTGTGAGGTTCCCATGTCCGATTCAATTTGAAGGAAATACAGCCCATTGGCCCACTGGGTATAGAAGTCGAGATCAAGTTGATTAGGGCCTACCATGAGGTTGGTATAATCCTTTTTCGCCATCAATTGGCCATCCGAGCGGAAAATCCGCAATTGGATAGGAGAGGGGGCTTCCAAGAAGAAGGAGACTTGTAGCCTATCACGGAAAGGATTAGGACTGGTAAGGAGTTGGCTGATACCTAAGGTAGGCTTAGGCTTACCAGAACAGGAGGTACGCAGTTCTTTTTCGAGATAATAACCACTGATTCCTCCTTGGATACAATTAGCTTCCACCTGAATCAAATAGGATTCACAGGCTTGAAGAGGATATAGGAAAAAAGGTGCTTTTACTTCTTTTTGTTCAATCCATTCGCCACCACTAGCGGCTCGATAACGCAAATTATGAGAAAGGTGATCGCCTTGGTTTCCCATCCAGTTGAGGATGGCATAGGTTTCGGCAGACTCATAAATTTCCAACTGATAAGGCTGCCCACAAAGCGGTGAGCCCGGTATGATATCTACACAATAATCTTCTATTTCACCATGAAAATCACGTGGCATACAGCCTGTTGGCGGTCGATTGTTATCGTAATCATATTCCATGACTAAGCGCATCCGGGTACTACCGGGCAGGGCATTAGGCGAAATATTGACGATCCCTCTTTGGGTGGTGTCTGAGCTTTGATTAGAACGAAAAACAAGTTCGCCCAAATCATCGAAGCTACCATTTTGATTATAATCGATCCAAAGGAAAAAGCGCTCTGCGTAGCGTTGCCATTGAAAAGCAGGTTCTAACTCGACCTGATAAGTACCATAGGTGGCGAGGGTAGTAGAGATTTGCGTGAAATTCTCATAACCATTGGTCGTTGAGGACAGTTGCTCTAAATCATTGATCTTAAACCGTCTAATCCATTCGTAGTCGTTGATACCTCGTGTTTCACAATAGTGTTGATCCAGACAGGTACCACAACCGGAGGTGCGGAATAAGAGCGTTGTAGAAAAATTAGTTCCAGAAGTATCGGGACACTCTGTTTGAACTTGTACTTCATATTTCTCGCAGGGCGACAAATTTTTTAAGAGCAGGGTAGGTTCGTTGGTCAGTTGCTCTGCCCATAAATCGGAGCCCACTTGCCGAAACTGAACCCGGTATTTATTGGCGCGAGTTACTTCCTGCCATTCCACCAAGGTTTCAGAAGAAGAAATTGGATTATGATCGATATACTTGGGAGGGACGCAACAGTTGTCGCTACGAAACTCAAAAACTTCACTAAAATCGCTCAATTCTCCCTCACAGGTGACGGCTACTTGAAATTCGTAGATGGCACAATCTTCCAAATCAGTGAGGAGGTAAGGACTTACCACCCCGGATAGGGTCTGCCAGGGGTTATTCTTCTTCCGCCATTGCAAGACGGCAGAACGTGCGTAATAAGGATTTTTCCATTGCAGGCTGGCTTGAGTACCGGAAATTCCGGTTACGTTCAGTTCATTAGGCTTGGGGCAGGACCCACAAGCATCTAAGGCCATTTTGACGCTGTTGTATAGATTGAGCTGCCCACCTGTGGTTGTAATTCCTGCGAGGGAAGTATTGGCTTCTACTCCTTCGAGTAGGTATTGCCTAGCTTTGAGGGCCGCTGCGGCAGGATCAGTAAGGGCCAATTCTGCTAAATTATTACAAGGCGCAGAATAGAGTAGGGCAATGGCGCCCGTAACGTGGGGCGTAGCTGCCGAAGTACCTTTAAAGTTATGATTGGCAGAACCGGGTATGGAGACGGTATAAACCTGTTCCCCAAAGGCCCCGAGGTCAATATCTGTTTCACTATAGCCCGATTCCAGCACTCTTTTTCCATTGCCATTCAAATTAGTTACCGAAATCAGATAGTCGCTAGGACAGGTAGTTGGCAAATCCCCTACCTCTGATACATTCACATTTCGATTAGTAGTGGCACCACAATTCAGGATACCCTCTTGACCGAGTACATCGTATATTTCACACCAGATTGGAGCATCT
>SPJL01040969.1_pt1 | contig 10645 bp, 10 predicted proteins | sample 3741751 | NCBI WGS metagenome assembly SPJL01 (sample SAMN10925998, study PRJNA522277) | cold seep metagenome | isolation source: Elba SIP-enriched marine methane seep metagenome, extraction at timepoint T3 | place: Italy: coast of Elba, Mediterranean Sea
CTTCTCGTCTTCCTGGGCACGATCCTCAAACGGAAAGAACCGCATATCTATGTCGCGAACTGGTTCTATCTGAGCTTCATCGTCACCGTGGCAATGCTGCATGTGGTGAATAACCTCGCCCTTCCGGTCTCGCTGTCGGGAACGATCAGCTATTCCGCCTTTGCCGGTGTGCAGGATGCACTGACACAATGGTGGTATGGCCACAATGCGGTGGGCTTCTTCCTAACAGCCGGTTTCCTGGGCATGATGTATTACTTCATGCCGAAACAGGCTGAGCGCCCGGTCTATTCCTACCGACTTTCAATCGTGCACTTCTGGTCGTTGATCTTCCTCTATATCTGGGCCGGTCCACACCATCTGCATTACACAGCCCTGCCCGATTGGGCACAGACCCTTGGCATGGTGTTCTCCGTGATGCTGTGGATGCCGTCTTGGGGAGGCATGATCAACGGGTTGATGACCCTCAGCGGTGCCTGGGACAAGATCCGTACCGATCCAGTTATCCGGCTGATGGTGATGGCACTCGCCTTCTACGGCATGTCGACCTTCGAAGGGCCGATGATGTCGATCAAGAGTGTGAACTCGCTCAGCCACTACACGGACTGGACCATCGGCCATGTGCATTCCGGTGCGCTTGGTTGGGTCGGTATGATCAGCTTCGCAGCGATCTACTTCCTGGTCCCGCGCCTGTTCGGTGCCAAGCAACTCTACTCGCTGCGTCTCGTGAACTGGCATTTCTGGCTCGCGACACTCGGCATCGTCGTCTACGCGGCGGTTATGTGGGTCTCCGGCATTCAGCAGGGCCTGATGTGGCGGGAATATGATCCGGAAGGCTTCCTGGTCTACAGCTTCGCTGAATCCGTCGCCGCCATGCATCCCTACTACGTGCTGCGTGCCCTCGGTGGCCTGCTGTACCTCGCAGGGGCACTGGTCATGGTCTTCAACATCTACATGACGATCAAAGGTCGGATCCGGGATGAGGCACCGTTGGTAACCCAGCACCCCACACCGGCCCCGGCCGAGTAACCGGTAGAATAGGAGGACAGACAGATGTCTATCATGTCGAAACACCAAAAGCTCGAGACGAATGCCACGTTGCTTTTGATCTTCTCCTTCCTGGCGGTGACCGTCGGAGGATTAGTCGAGATCGTGCCCTTGTTCTACATGGACTACACGATCGAGAAAGTGGAAGGGGTTCGTCCCTATTCACCACTCGAACTGAAGGGTCGCCGGATCTACATCCGGGAAGGGTGCTACCTCTGCCATAGTCAGATGGTGCGGCCCTTCCGGGACGAGGTGGAACGCTATGGGCCTTACTCTCTGGCAGCGGAGTCGATGTATGATCGCCCGTTCCAGTGGGGATCAAAGCGGACAGGGCCGGATCTGGCCAGGGTTGGCGACCGCTATTCGAATGAATGGCACGTCCAACACCTGATCCATCCGCAGTCGGTGGTGCCTGAATCGGTGATGCCGAGCTACGCCTTTCTGGCTGAAACGCCGCTCGATACATCGTTGATTGAGGAGCATCTGGAGACGAACCGTCTGCTGGGCGTTCCTTATGACGACGCAATGATCGAAAGCGCCGCCGCCGACCTGGCCGCACAGGCTGACCCGGAGGCGGATTGGGATGGGCTGCTGGCCCGCTACCCCAAAGCCAAGACCGGTGACTTCGACGGTGATCCATCGCGGCTGACCGAGTTGGACGCCCTCATCGCCTATATGCAAATGCTCGGCACTTTGGTCGATTTCTCGACCTATGACGCCGAAGCTCATTACCGCTAAGGGGGACGGATCATGGATTATGAATCACTCCGTCATGCAGCAGACAGCTGGGGGCTGCTCTATCTGGTGCTGCTGTTTCTCGCCGCTGTTGGTTTCGCTTTTCGGCCCGGCGGACGCCAGGCCGCGGACGAGGCCGCAAATATCCCGCTTAAGGAGGATTGAACCATGAGCGCAGGCGAAAAAGACGTCGACGCGATCACCGGGACCGAAACCACGGGGCATGAGTGGGACGGTATCAAGGAATTGAACACGCCCCTGCCCCGCTGGTGGCTGTATATCTTCTATGCAACCATCGTCTTCGCGATCGGCTACTGCATCTATTACCCCTCCATGCCGGTCGACGGCCACAAGGGTGTCAGCGGCTATTCCAGCCGGGGCGACGTGCAAAAAGATCTGGACGCAGCCGCCGCGGCACAATCCGGTATGTTGGACCAGATCGCCGCGACCGATGTTGGGGCCATCAAAGACGATCCTGACCTGCATCGCTTTGCCGTTGCGGGCGGTGCCTCGGCCTTCAAGGTCCATTGCACTCAATGTCATGGCTCCGGGGCGGCCGGTTCCGCCGGGTATCCGAACTTGAATGACGATAACTGGCTCTGGGGCGGTACTGTCCAGGAGATCCACCAGACCATCACCCACGGCATCCGTTTCGCCGAGGATGATGACAGCCGCTATTCCGAAATGCCGGCTTTCGGTCGCGACGAGCTACTGGACGCAGCGGATATCAAAGCGACAGCCAACTATGTCCGAAAGCTGGCAGGGCTCGATCACGATGCCGCGCTGGCGGGTACGGGTGCCACCGTCTTTGCCGAGAACTGTGCCTCTTGTCATGGCGATGCGGGTCTTGGCGATAAAGAACAAGGGGCCCCGAACCTGTCCGATGCGATCTGGCTATACGGTTCTGAGACGGCAGATATCGCCGCCCAGATTCGACTGCCCAAACATGGCGTCATGCCGGCATGGGGAAGCCGGCTTGGCGATACCACTGTGAAGCAGTTGTCGGTTTATGTGCATGCATTGGGAGGTGGCGAATAACCGCCATCTCCGGTTAACGAACCCCTCCCCCTGTTGAGGCTCGATGACGGGGGGAGGGCTTCCAAAGGAATGAAGGGTCAAGAGGATGAGTAGCCCGGACACCACCCAAAACACCACTGAAGCCCCCCCCTCCCCGGAACGTTTCGACGTCGAAGCGGTCAACCGGCGGGACCGGCAGGAACCGCTATACGCGTCCCGAAAACGGATCCATCCCAAACGGGCAGAAGGCGTCTTTCGGCGCTTTAAATGGATCGTGATGATGGTCACGCTGGGCATCTATTACCTGACCCCTTGGCTACGGTGGGATCGGGGCGAATTCGCGCCCGACCAAGCTGTCCTGATCGATTTGTACAACCGGCGCTTCTACTTCTTCTTCATCGAAATCTGGCCGCAGGAGTTTTATTACGTCGCCGGTCTGTTGGTCATGGCTGGCATAGGGCTCTTCCTTGTCACCAGTTCAGTCGGTCGCGCCTGGTGCGGCTATACCTGCCCGCAAACGGTCTGGGTCGATCTCTTTCTGGTCGTGGAGCGCGCGATTGAAGGCGACCGAAACCGCCGGATTAAACTGGATGGTGAGCCTTGGTCCGCTGGCAAGATCTTCAAGAAAATCGTCAAACACGGAACCTGGCTGGCGATTGCGCTGGCCACCGGCGGGGCCTGGATTTTCTACTTCGCAAATGCGCCGACACTTGCTGTTGATGTCTTGACGGGAGAGGCCGCAGGCATTGCCTATTCAACCATCGCAGTCCTGACCTTCACCACCTATTCATTGGGCGGGCTGATGCGTGAACAGGTTTGCACTTACATGTGCCCCTGGCCCCGGATCCAAGGCGCGATGCTGGATGAGCATTCTCTGACCGTCACCTATAACGACTGGCGCGGCGAGCCCCGTTCCCGGCACCAGAAAAAACGGGATGCAGAAGGCACACCCCATGGCGATTGCATTGATTGCAATGCCTGTGTCGCTGTCTGTCCCATGGGCATCGATATCCGCGATGGACAACAGTTGGAATGCATCACCTGCGCCTTATGCATTGATGCCTGCGATGGCGTTATGAAGAAGGTCGGGCGGGAAACCGGATTGATCTCCTACGCGACGCTCTATGACTACAATCAGAACATGGCCCGTGCGCAGAGCACCGATGGCGCCATTGACCCATCCCGCGTACGCGACACTTCCGGCAGGCTTTTGGACACGATCAAGAGAACCAATTGGCGCTCGATCCTGCGATTCCGTACTTTGCTATACTTCTGTTTCTGGGCCGCCATCGGACTTGGGATGCTAACCGTCCTTTTGACCCGCGACAGGCTTGAGCTCAATGTCCTGCATGACAGAAACCCGGTTTTTGTCACCCTGTCCGATGGGTCCTATCGCAATGGCTATACGATCAAGGTCCTGAACATGATGCCGGAACCCCGGCAGATCAGGCTGACAATCCAGGGCTTGCCGAGGGCAGTGATGACCTTGCCGGAAGAAAAGGATCATCCGCAGCGGGTTATCCTGCTGGATGTCGATCCGGACCGGATCCATACCCAGAAGATCTTCGTACGAAGTGAGTCTGAGGATTTGAAGGAGCCCAAAACCAAGTTCCGCTTCTTGATCCAGGACAATGCCGGGTCTGAACGAGATGACTACAATGCGGTCTTCGAATCAGGAGTGGATGGATGATGCGCAAATCTCACGAAATCACGGGCCGCCATGTATTGTTTATTATGCTGGCCTTCTTCGGCACTGTCGTCGCTGTGAATGTCACCATGGCGATCAATGCGGCAGGGTCTTGGTCCGGGCTGGTTGTAAAGAACAGCTATGTGGCCAGCCAGTCCTTCAACAAACGCATCGCAAAGGCCGAAGAACAGGCAGCGCGTGGCTGGCAGCATGATCTGGTCCTTGAAAAGGGTCAGCTCGTATTCAGCCTGATGGATGCTAATGGCAGTCCGATCTCCCTTGCTGAAGGGAGCGTCTCCATCGGTCGGCCCGCCTCTGAGGTTCAAGACCAGGAACTGACGCTCATCCGACAAGGTGAAGGCCGATATGTCGCGCCGATCACGCTTGCTCCCGGACGCTGGCAGGCCCATGTCCGCGCGATGACAAGCGACGGACAGGATTGGCGGCTGCGCTATCGTCTGACAGTTCCGAAAGGGTAAGGGCAATGAGTTGCTGCACCGCCGGTTCCGGGATGAAGTCTGATGCGGTCGTCGCACCCAGCCATCAGGAAATCCTCCACCTGTCCCAAGACTTGGGCAACGGGCGGTTTCGAACCTATCTGACTATTCCGGACATGCATTGCGGCGCCTGCATTCGCGCCGTCGAAGGCGCCCTGCAATCTGTTCCAGGTGTCGAAAGCGCGCGGGTCAACCTGTCGACGCGCCGTGCCACTGTCGAATGGCGTAAAGACCAGGCACATTTCGAAGAGGCTTTTACCGCCCTTACGAAGGCAGGCTTTCCCGCCCATCTGGCAGGCACAGAGGTCCCAGGAAATGACCGTCGCCTGAAAGAGCTTCTTCTCGCGCTTGGGGTCGCCGGGTTTGCGGCCGGTAATGTCATGTTGCTGTCAGTATCTGTCTGGTCCGGGGCTGAGGGCTCAACCCGTGATCTTTTCCACTGGATTTCCGCGTTGATCGCCATTCCAGCTGTCGGTTATGCAGGCCGGGTGTTTTTCCGCCCCGCCCTTACCGCGCTTAAGGCTGGGCGGCTTAACATGGATGTTCCAATCTCTCTCGCCGTCCTGCTCGCCATCGGGATGAGCCTTTACGAAACAGCAACCCATGGCGCCCATGCCTATTTCGACGCATCCGTCACCTTGCTGTTCTTTCTGCTGATTGGGCGCACATTGGACCATGTGATGCGGGAGCGCGCGCGCGGTGCCGTTGCCGGCCTCGCCCGCCTAACGCCGGAAGGCGCCACGGTGGTCGCAAAGGATGGAAGCCGCGCCTGGACTCCGCTGGACGAAGTCCAAACCGGCATGCGGATCGCGCTTGCTGCGGGGGAGCGGATACCAGTCGACTGCACGGTCGAAGACGGCACCAGCGATATCGACATGTCCATCGCAACCGGAGAGAGCGTGCCGGTTTCGGCAGGACCGCAGACAGCCCTTCCCGCCGGGGCCCTAAACCTGACAGGGCCGCTTATGGTCACGGCGACAAGCCCCGCCCGATCCTCCTTCCTGGCAGAGATGACCCGGATGTTGGAAGCAGCCGAAAGCGCCCATCCGCGGTACCGTCGCCTCGCCGATAAAGCGGCTTCGCTCTATGCCCCGGTCGTCCATCTGGCCGCCTTGGCGAGCTTCATCGGCTGGCTGTGGATTTCCGGCGATTGGCACAAGGCCCTGATGATCGCGGTTGCGGTGCTGATCGTCACTTGCCCCTGCGCCCTGGGCCTCGCCGTGCCCATCGTGCAGGTCGTGGCCGCCGGACGCCTGTTTAAAGCCGGTATCATGATGCGCGACGGGGCCGGGCTGGAGAAACTCGCCAAGATCGATCATGTGCTGTTCGATAAGACAGGCACCCTGACACTTGGCACCCCGCGCCTCTCTGATCGGGATGCCCCGAACCCCGAGGCACTGGCGCTAGCCGCATCGCTGGCCCGTGAAAGCCGGCACCCCTATGCCCACGCCTTGACCCGCGCGAGCCGGGACCTTGGGCTTACAGCCTGCACCGGTGTAACGGATATCGCCGAAGTCCCCGGATTTGGGCTGACCGGCACACAAAACGGCACCAAGATTCGACTTGGCAGACCGGATTGGGCGATCAGCAACCCGGGCGCCGACGCGCTGGACGAAAACACGGGCGTTGTCTTATCCAGGAACGGCAGGTTGATCGACCGTTTCCGGTTCAGTGATGCGCTCCGCCCCGGCGCGGAGGCGGCAATCTCTGCGCTACAACACGCCGGCATCGAGACTGAGGTGGTCTCGGGAGACGCCCGGCCCACCGTGCGCAGCACTGCCGATGCACTCGGAATCTCAAAGTCGCGCGCCCGCATGACGCCGAAAGGAAAGCTTCAACTTCTGGAAGCGCTGCAAGAAAAGGGACACCGCGTGCTCATGTTGGGTGATGGGATCAATGACGCCCCCGCACTTGCCTCCGCTGACGTCTCGATGGTGCCGGCGAAAGCCGCTGATATCGGCCGCAGTTCCGCCAGCTTCGTTTTCCTGCATGAAGACCTGACCGCCTTGCCGCTGGCCGTTTCCATCGCCAAGCGCGCGCATGGGCTGGTCCTTCAGAACTTCGCCCTTGCCGCCTTGTACAACATGATCGCGGTGCCGCTTGCCGTGTTGGGACATGCCACGCCGCTGGTAGCCGCCCTCGCCATGAGCGGGTCAAGCATCGTCGTCACCCTGAACGCCTTGCGGCTCAGTTATGGCGGCGGGGTGCGAAACCGCGAGACCGCGAAACAAGCCGCCGCCCAACACACCGACACACCGCCCCATAAGGAGGCCTTTGCATGAGCCATCTTATCATCCTGATACCCGCTGCATTGGGTCTCGGTGCGCTGGGTCTTGTCACCTTCCTGTGGGCGTTGAAGTCGGGGCAGTTCAATGATCTCGATGGGGCTGCCTGGCGTGCCATCGACGATGGCGATGAACAAAAGCCCTAAGCTGCCCCCATTGCGCCCCAATGGATTCCCAGCTACCCCTGACGACATTATTACACGGCCAGGGGCCAAGAAGATGTTACACAACACCGCCGCCCAAGCCCTCCGGATCATCCTGTTCGAGCCATTGCCGGAGGTCGGCGATCCCCTGGCCTCCATGCTGCGCCTGGATGGTTTGACCGGCACACGCCATGTCCATCAGTTGGAACGAGCGCAAGAATTACTGGCCAATCAAGAAGCCGATGTCCTGATCGCCGATCTTGATACGGATCGAGACGCCGTACTGTCTTTCATGCGGGACATACGCCTAACGCGGCACGGGTATGACCCTTTCATAGGCATCATCGGGGCGGAAAGCACCACCACACTAGGACAGTTAAAAGAATACCGCGCCGCTGGCCTGGACCACCTGATCGACAAGCCGTTCTCACCGCAAGTTTTGATCGACCACCTTTTAGAGCTCGGCCGCAAGCCACGCCTTTTCGTCGCCTCCAAAACCTATATCGGCCCAGAAAGACGCGGCAACCGGCGCCCGACCCGCGGCGAAACCATCATCCAAGCCCCCAACCGCCTCGCCGGCCTGATCCAGAGTACACCGATTAACGAAGCACACTACAGCCAGTGCATAGAAGAATGGCACCAAGCCCTGGAAGACCTCGGCATCTTCAATTTCGACTTGGATATCGATTGATCAGTTTGGCCGGGGATAGCTCTAGCTAATCGTCACGGTTTCGCGTTTGCCGTCTTTTGAGACGCGTTGGAGGGAGAAGGGTTTGTCCTTGAAGACATTGTCCTTCACATCCGACAGCATTGCATCGGTCCGACCGCCGAGAAGATCGACGACTTCGATGATCCAGAGCTTGTCTCCAGACGCCCAATCATCGGGACGCAAACGCGTACCGCCGGCCTTCAGGCGCTCCTCATTCTCTTCATTCAGATAAGCCCAGAGGACCAATCCGACCGGCTTGCGTTCTTCATCGCGGTAGAGACGGAACTGGCTGCGCGCGACTGGCGCGAGGATCAGCCAATCCATGTCACCAATAAAGAAATGGCGGTGCCCGGGGGAGCGGGTCAGCATCCAGGCGATTTCACCGAAGATCTGAGCCAAGGATTCGCGCTTCCCTTCGGCAGCTGCGTCAACCGCCGCTTCATCCGCAGCCGGTTCGCCCATGCCTGCCGGCGCTGCGCTCTCAGTTGCCATATCATCGGTATCCTTATCACCGTCCGCCATTTCTCTACCCCTTCAATTCGCCACCATTGGCCGAGTGACGCGAATGAAGCACCCACACGCGTGCATTGCAAGTAAGAGAAACAATCCGACGGTGATTTGAGACTGAGCTTGCCCTTCGCGCGCGAAGTCGATTTGATCACGGCGTCGATATTGCTTGCCGGAGTTCCCCAAATGAAAGTCTTTCACACTGATCGTCACGCGGCCCATCACCCGAAGCATTTCCTGGTTTCCGGTGCCCTGCAGTCCAGCCCGGAGGTACCGGCGCGGGCAGAACGCCTGGTCGCCAGTGCGGTCAAAGCAGGCTTGGAACTGACAGAGCCGGCAGATTTCGGACTGGGGCCCATCGCCTCCATCCACACGCCTGAATATGTGCGCTTTCTGGCGACTATTCATGAACGATGGATGCGCATCGGCGGCGGGTCGGAGGAAGTGATCCCGAATATCCATCCGGACCGTCGAAATGGCTCTTACCCCGCCTCTGCTGTTGGTCAGGCCGGGTATCATCAGGCAGATACTGCTTGCCCGATTGGCGCCGGCACCTGGGAAGCCGTGCGCGGGGCCGCCGATTGCGCAGCCGATGCAGCCCTAGCGGTTCTGGGTGGGGACAGCTCTGCTTATGCACTCTGCCGACCGCCGGGGCATCATGCCTTCGCAGATATGGCCGGCGGTTTTTGCTTCGTGAACAACTCTGGCATCGCAGCCCAGCTGTTGCGCGAACATCATGACCGAGTGGCGATCCTGGATGTGGACCTGCACCACGGGAATGGGACACAAGGTGTTTTCTACAATCGCGCCGATGTTCTGACCGTTTCCCTGCATGCCGATCCGGTCCGCTTCTATCCCTTCTTCTGGGGCTATGCGGATGAACGCGGCGAAGGTGCGGGACTGGGTTACAACTACAATCTGCCAATGCCACGCGGTACAGCGGATGCCGCCTATATGCCCTATCTGGATCAAGCATTGGAGCGGATCGAGCATTTTGCGCCGGGCGCCCTGGTCATCGCACTTGGCCTTGATGGGTTCGAAGGGGATCCCTTTGGCGGATTGTCCATATCAACAAAAGGCTTCGGGCAAATTGCCGAACGTGTGGCAAAACTTGGATTACCGACAGTGCTGGTTCAGGAAGGCGGCTATCTCTGCGATGAGCTGGGGGATAACCTGGAACATTTCTTGGGACCCTTTGTCTAGAACCCGGCTCTGTGTTTCTATCGACATTTAGTGTCGCCAAGGAAACCATGCTGCGTCTTTAAATCACAATAATCACCCCATCACTGGGAGGGAACATGATGCCTGATTCTGAAATCGTACAAACGATCCTGAGCAACGGAGCCGACGAAGACAGGGCCCTTGCCGCGCCAGGTCGACCGGATATGAGCTTCGCAGAGTTGCGGGCGCTTGCCGCCTCCACCCGGCGGCAATTGGCGGCGCGCGAGATTGGGCCGGGCGACCGTGTCGCTATCGTCCTGCCGAATGGACCTGAGATGGCCTCAGCATTTCTTGCCGTCGCTTCCGGCCTGTCCGCAGCGCCGCTTAATCCGAATTACAAGCAAGCGGAATATGAGTTCTATCTGGACGATTTGAAGCCGAAGCTGGTTCTGGTTGAGCCCGGCTCCACCAACCCATCCGTCGCAGCCGCCGAGAAACTTGGCATCCCGGTGGTTGAGCTCCAGATTTCCGACGGCGCCCCCGCCGGTGTCTTCCGGCTTTGGGATGAAGAAGCCGACGCCGCTGATCCGACACCAGATCATGAAGCGCTGGTCCTTCATACCTCCGGCACGACATCGCGGCCGAAAGTGGTCCCGCTGACACAGCGGAACCTGCATGCCTCCGCCCGGAACATTGCGGAGACCTTGCATCTGACACCAGCGGATCGTTGCCTTAACATCATGCCGCTGTTCCACATCCATGGACTAATCGCGGTGGTGTTGAGCTCCGCGCGGGCCGGGGCTTCGGTCTGCTGTACCCCCGGCTTCAATGCGCTGAAGTTCTTCGAATTGGCACTGGCC
>SPJL01028492.1_pt1 | contig 10635 bp, 6 predicted proteins | sample 3741751 | NCBI WGS metagenome assembly SPJL01 (sample SAMN10925998, study PRJNA522277) | cold seep metagenome | isolation source: Elba SIP-enriched marine methane seep metagenome, extraction at timepoint T3 | place: Italy: coast of Elba, Mediterranean Sea
AAATGGCGCCATATGAACCGCCACCGATGGCTTTAAATTCCACTCGCATGACGTCACCAGTACCCATTATAGTAATGGTTTTATGCTCAAAGCCAACTTGATCTGGCACGATGGTTTCGACTACAACGCCATCCACAATCACTTGGAAGTCTGCGTCAGTACCTGTGTGAGATTTTCTTGCTGAGTAATCAAAATCGATCACGACTTCAGCACCTTGTTGAGAGTCGATCAAGGTATATAAGTTATGATCACCTTTATCATGACTGTTAGTTTCTAACTCTACAATAATGTCATCGGCATTTTCGCCTTTAACACCGTAGTGTTTAGCAATGCCAGCTTCAATCTTGCCACTCTGGTTGTCGGTATACCAACCTTCAGGTGGTGCGATGTATTCCCATTCACCATGAATTTGATCAGCCAGTGCTTCAAAGTCTTCCCATACGCCTAGTGGGTAAGGGTTACCAACGATAGAGTCACCTTGTGGCAATGTTACTGAACCACCACCAATGATGCTTGCTTCTAGCACAACATCATCAAAATCAGTACCACCATCATCTTCAAAATTAATGCGTGCGCTGTCTGTAGTGACATTGGCTGTGCGCACTGAACCTGCACTGTCAGACCAGATGGTGTAATCTCTTGCCGTAATGCCCAGTCTGACGCTATCGCCTTCATCAAGATTCAGGTCGAAAGTGCGACCAACATTTGCATCATAGTTGTTGGTGAGAGTGACAACACTAACGCTGCCAGCAGCATTAGTAATTTCAGCCAAAAGTGCGCCGTTATAAGCACCAGCTTGGCTTGCAATTTTCACTGATAAGATTGCATCACCTACGGTGTATTCTGTAGCCATGAGTTTTTCCTTTGGTATAGCGTTAAAAAAAACTTAATTGAAAAGTAAGTGTTTGAATAATATTGGATAAGTTTCTGCTAGTCATTGGCCCGATTGGTACAAAATGGTCATTTTGATTAGCCCGATTGGTACAATTTTGGTGATTTTTGCATACTAAAATCGGATCAAAATATTTTTATGTAAAGAAAGCGTGATGTCGTTTCAGTGAACAAACAAGTCATTGACAATATAGTGGCATGAGCACGGTGGGTAATGATCAACAAGGGACAGTTGAAATGAAATCAAAAAAGGTGCCCGAAGGCACCTTTTTAAACATGGTAATCAAATGATTATTTCACGTAGTAACAGGCTTTTTTATGACCTTTTTTAGGGTCACCAAAAGTAGCGTTATTACATTCGATTGAATCTGCTGTAATACCAGTTAAACCAGTGTAATTACGTTTGTATTTCAGATCTGTTAAGTTATCTGCATAATAAACAATTGCTGGTTTTGGCGCTTTTTTCAAGTTACATGTTTTACCTTCATAGCCACACTTTTTAAGCTGTTTATAGTTTGGCTCTGGCAAAGGTTCACTTTTAGCTGGGTTATCAGCACGCGCATGATGGTCAGCACCTAAACGCTCAGTAAAGCTTGGTACTACATTGTTTTGATAACCATTTTTACCCACTGCAGGAATCAAGATTTCGATTTCCTCAACAGTACCTGGCTCTTCTGGGTTTTCTGGCGCGTTTGCACCGTCGCCTTCAAAGCCGTCAGCTACAGTTAATGATGGATGATCAAATGGCGCAGCGTGATTTTTCACACGAGGATCAGTCAATGCTTCTAAGAAAGACACTAAGTCATCTTGTTGTTGATCAGATAACTCGAGTTTTTCGATGTCAGCATCCAGGTTGTAGCGGTTGTTGTGTGGGAAGTTACCACCACGGTTATAAAACTCAACCACTTGGCGTAATGTCGCATAACTACCGCTATGGAAATAAGGGCCAGTTAAAGCAATATTACGTAGTGTTGGTGTTTTAAAGGCACCGTCCACTGCAACACGCTCTGAAGGGCTCACATTAAGGTTAGGATTATCTAACTCTTTCCAGTAGAACTCTGCCGCACCTTTTTGCGCTAAACGAGCAAATGAGAGTGGGTTACCAAATGGATCAGTACCACCAACACCTAAGTCGTCTTCTGTACGTGTCACGCCAATATTGTAGAAGTGATTATCGTAAATCGCTTGTTCATTATTGCCCATGATCATACGCTCAAGACGCTCAGTTTTGCCAAGTTTGTTTTTACGCTCAGGGCCACCGTTGAATAGCGCGCCGTCATGACAGGCGATACACTTACCATCACCCATAAACACTGCAAAGCCACGTTGAGCAGCGTCAGACATTGCATGGCTGTCACCTTCAGCGAATTTATCGAATGGTGTTTCGTCTGAAACTAGTGTTGCCTCATATAACTGAACAGCTAAACCAAAGAATAAAGAGAAGTTCGCTTCCATTTGTGAATACTCATTACCTTCAATCCAAACAGTGTCAGTTGAGTTCCAAAGTCTATCGCTAAAGATATGTTTAACGGCGTCTTCATAAGTATATGGCAGGCCATCACCATTAGCGCTGGCATATTGACCTAACACGCTATCGTCATGTGAAACTGTTTGACCAGCCAACATACGTCTTGATAAAACACGCTTACCAATTTCTGGGCGTACACGTGTGATTGAAGACATTTCAATAGTACTTATAATTGGGCCAACAGCCTGTGAAGCCAAACTTGCGTCGTTAATCGTGATAGCAATTTTTTTAGGTTTACCATCAAATGTGACAAAAACACCAGCTTTAGGGTCACGTTTACCAAACTCATTGACACCGTTAAAGATCGTTTGTGCACGGCCGTCCCAGAAGTTACGCAAGTTAAACACCGCGTTAATCACTGTTGGTGCATTACGGCGCGTGACTTGATAAACATTTAAGCCATTTACATTGAAGATTGGGTCGTTAAGCAGCTCTGTTTCATCTTGTGGTTCACCAGGTAGAGCATTGATGAATTGTTGAAAAAAGACACCTTGAGAGCCGACAACATCACGTACATCACGTTTAGGTTGCTCATCGCTGTCATTTTTCAAAATGTCAGAGAATTTCACAAATGGGAAATCACCTTTGACTAGTGTTTCATTAGGTCTTCTACTATGGAAGCCATCCGCGGTTGGTGCAGGTGCCAGTTGGTTATCCAGGCGGTTATCAGCACCCGCACTAAAGTGACAGGTCGCACAAGCAGCTTCACCATCTGTACCGATACTTTGGTCCCAGAACAGTGATTTACCTAAAGCAATCGCCGCTTCTTTATTTTTAACAAATGTATAAATATTAGCAGGCTCTGGTACCTTTTTGCCTTTAAGTGAGGTTGGTGGCTCGGGTGGTTCATCTGCTTCTACTGCAACTACAGTAGGCTCAGCCTTAGGAGTCGATATATTCCATTTGAATAAATCGAAAAAAAGTGCTGACGCAGGCATACTTACCGTTGACATGATCGTAGCTAAGCCAACAGTCGCCAAGCTAAGTTTTAGCTTGGCGTGCTTGTTGATTTTGCCACTTTCATTAGGCGTCGTTTCAAACATGTTTATCCCCTTATGATCAATTAGGTTTAAAAAAATGAACTTATAAAAATCCACAAACTGATTCTAAAAATTTGGGGGAATGTGAGATATGGCCCGATTGGTACAAACTGGGTCAAACCATATGGCCCGATTGGCCCAATTTGGGTAAAAATCAATGGTTCCTTATATTTCGAGTAGCTTTTAGAGGGGTTTTTTAGAGAAAAATACAGCCAGGAGACAGTGGTTCTGGGGGCGATGAAAGCCTGCTAATGACGGTTAAGAGATATTTTTATAAATTTATTAAAGAATCTGAATCAGCCGCCGTAAACATAAAATAACAAGTAATGTTATGCATAGTTTATAGGTGCCACGTGAATAGCCAGAACGCTTTAAAAAAACAACTTGATTATCAAGGATTTACTCTGATAGAGATTATGATCGTGGTTGCGATTGTCGGGATTCTGTCTAGCATTGCAGTCCCTGCTTATTCGGATTACATCAAACGCGCGCAATTAGTGGATGCAATGCAGGCCTTGACGGATATGCGGGCCAAACTTGAACAACACTATCAGGATTATCGCAGCTATAACACCGTTGGTTCGTTTAACACGCCATGCGTCAGTAACACGGTTGGTTTGTTTACGATTAGCTGCACGCTTACCAGTACGACCTATCAGGTGACCGCGACTGGCACGGGAAATGTGGCTGGTTTTACGTATTCGATTAATGAAAAAAATCAGCAGGCGACCGTCGCCTTACCCACCGCGTGGGGCACTGCCGATAGCAATTGCTGGATTACTAAAAAGCAGGGTAGTTGTTAACTTCAGCCTTTTGGTGAGCCTATGCTAATTAATCCACATACGCTTCAAAATTCTAACGGTTTTACCATCATTGAGATGATGATGGTGGTTGCTATCGTGGGTATATTAAGTGCATTTTCGATGCCGGCATTTAATGCCTGGATTGCTGAAAGTCAGGTCAAAGCCGCCAGTGAACAATACATGAGTGGGATTCGACTGGCACAAGCCGAAGCCGTCAAGTCTGGGCAACGTGTGCAATTCTTTTTAACCGATGCCACGCCTGCGGCAGGTGTTGCCACCAATCTTGCTGGAAAAAATTGGGGGGTGCAGTCTCTTGAAGTGTTAAATCCTAATCAAGTGGATGAATTGTTGCAATCTAGTGTGTTAACAGGGCAGTACCCACTCGTGTCAGTGGGCGCAAATACAGCCGTACTCACGTTTAATAGCATTGGTCGCATCACTAATATTGGGCAAAATGCAGAAATCAATGTCTCTCATCCCCAGTCTGATGATCGACTAAGAATTAACGTCTCTACCACAGGGGCAATGCGTTTGTGTGACCCTGATAAAACCAGATCGAGTTCGCCAGATGGCTGCTAAGTTAATCATTCCTAATACACTGCATAAAGTAACACAATCAGGCTTTATGATGGTTGAAGTTATGGTGGCTATCTTATTGTTTTCAATAGGGTTAATGGGGCTGGTCGCTTTGCAGACGACTAGCGCTCAAAATGCGACAAATGCAGAGTACCGCACCATTGCTGCCAACTTATCGAATGAGCTAGTGACGCAAATGTGGATTAAAAACACGGCAGATCCCGCCGCTGCGGATTTGAGCCCAGAGGTCACCAGTTGGAAAGCAAAAGTGGCGGCCAGCCTACCCAATGCAACAGGTGAAGTGCTGAGGGCAGGAGGCGTGACCTCAGTGACAGTGCGTTATAAATTACCCTCAAAGCTAGCCAGTGAAAACAGCAATCAATATTCAACGCAGGTGGTGATTCCATGATACGTCGTGTTCATCGTATTGATCGCTTATCACAAAGAGGTTTGAGCCTTGTTGAGTTGATGGTGGCGTTGGCGATTGCGATGATTGTGTCAATCGCCGTGTTCTCTACCTTGCTCACAAGCCAGCAGCAGACTAAAACGACCACATCGGTAAACAGCCGTAACCAAGCGGGTGCATTTGCTGCACATCAGCTGGATTTTATGTTAAGAAATGCAGGCACTGGTTTATTGGATTATTCAGGTAGTGTCGCTGGTATCAATGTGCCCAGCTATGGTTGCTTGGTGCATGCTGCCAAAAATGGGCAGACGCTATTACCATCAGCTGTATTTGCAGCGCCGTTTGATACCTTGAGTGGTCAAGTTCGGTTAGCACCATTGTTAATCAAAAACGGTGCCGCAGGTGTCAGTGATACGTTGCTGATGATGCACACTTCAGGTAGTTTAAGCAGCCTGCCCAGTCAATTATTAAGTGCGCCTGCATCAGCCTCGCTGAATATCAACAATGTACTCAATTATCGAGGCCAGGATAGGTTATTAGTGGTCGGAGGCTCGCTACAGCCATGCTTAATGAGTCAGGCGCAGACAGGGTTTACCGCTGCCGCAGGTATGACGGCTATTCCGTTGGCTGGTGAATATTATCAAGCCAGTATTAATGGTGTTGATTTAAGCACGGTTGATGAATATGTTGTTAGCTTGGGTCAATCTCCCAAATTTATCTTGCTAGGTGTGTCAGAAACCGACAGTAATCTCTATCAATATGATTTGTTGGAGCCCGCCAATAACACGATTACCAATGCTAACCCCAATCTTTTTATCGAGAATGTTGTCAGTATGCAGGCGCTTTATGGTGTAGACCCCAACGGTGATGGGAATTTAGCTGATCTTAGTTGGGTGCAGCCAACAGGGAGCTACGACTATGCTGCAATAAGTGCTGATCCAGAGATGATTGCTCGCATCAAAGCAGTGAAGGTTGCACTGGTTTTAAGGGCAGATGAGAGAGAGGCAAATGTCGTGAGTGAGGGGAGTGTGACAGTGTTTGCCGATACCAGCGTGCCTTTAACTTTGTCATTGGCCGATACGCATTATCGTTATAAAGCATTTGAAGTAACCATTCCAATTCGAAATAGTCTCCTATAAGAGTGTCCGCAAATAATGACTATGATGATTAAACCAAAATCACAACAAGGCCTGATTCTACCGGTTGCATTAATCGCGCTGCTGGTCATCATGATTGCGAGTGTTGGGCTGATTCGTTCGACGGATACCAGTCAGCAAGTGGCAGGCAAGCTGGCATTTAAACAGGATGCCGTAAATCAAGCTGAGAGGGCATCAGTCAAGGTGAAAGCGCTCTTTGAAAGTGGGGCGTTAAGTACACTGGCTGATAGAGAGCAAGATCAGCTGGCACAAAATTATTATGCATCATTACAGCAAACACATAGTAGTGGTTTGCCAGAAATTTTATTAGATACCAGCCAGTTTGATAGTGCATTTGGCAGTAATAATATTACTGATTCAAGTTCTCAGATTACCGTCCGTTATATTGTTGAGCGCCTTTGTTTTAGTGCTGGGGCGGTGACGATCAGTAATTGTATGACCAGTACATTAAATTCAGATACTGGTGGCGATGCCATTAACCTTGGGAATCAGGGTAAAGCAACAGGTAGTGATAATCCAATATATCGTTTGAGTGTCAGGGTGACTGGGCCACTGAACACCAATGCATTTATGCAAAGCGAGTACTCTTTTTAGGAGTAATAAGCTAGATGACAAATAAGCGATTGACCCAAAAATCTAATAAACTTTTTTCAATCCCGTTTGCGTGGCTGATTGCTATGCTGGTCACATGTTTGTGTATGCATTTTTCTGCCCATGCACAAACGCCTTTGGCCGACCGCCCTGTCTATAGTGGTAGTGTGAATGGCAATGTGGCACTGGCGTTATCGGTCGAGTGGCCAACTGGCATTACCTCTGCCTATAAATCGATTACCAATTACCAGACACTGGATACCTATTTAGGCTATTTTGACAGTGAAAAGTGTTATGCCTATACAAGTGACTCTCAAGTTTTGGACCTTGATTTATTCCCGACTGGGGTAGATAGCAGTGGTAATTTACTGGGCGGTTATAAAAATGATCCACACTGGTCTCTGGTTGATTCACCAAGTGGGACCTCTTATTATGCAAAAAGCAGGCTGAATGACACGACGACATCCTACTCATCGTCAACGGCAAGACACATTGGCTGGGCAGCCGGTAGTGTCCCCACAGGTGAGTTTGAATATGAAAGCGATACCTTTACGATCCCAGCATCAGTTGACCCCAATGATGTCAAATTGACGTTTGAAGTCATGCCAGACGACCAATTAATTGACATAAAAGTAAATGGCATTTCTAAAAGCTATACATTAAGTGGTACACCAAGCTGGAGTGTGCCAGCAACAGTCACGTTAGCTGTAGGGACTTTTTCTACGTATGTGAATCAGTTAAGCATTACGATTAAGAACACTGGTGGTCCTGCTGGCCTAAGAGTTGACCAAATACAATGGACCGTAGAAAGTGGTACTAACTATGGTGATTATTTTACGCCAGTGGCTCAAGCGAGTAACCACAGCTGTCTGTCTGTGACTAGTGGACGCTGGAGTGGCAACTTTTTAAACTGGTCGATCACACAAGTGATTGACCCATTGCGTCATGCATTAACAGGCGGTAATCGCGATGTGGACGAAACAGATAAAACAATTTTGATCAAAGCGCATGCGAGTGGCCAAGGTGGTAAGCTTGCAGCCGATCGTGTGTTGAATGGTGCTGGTGATGTACGAAAAGCAACGCCGTTTGATCATTGGACGTATTTAAAATTACGCATCAATGGCTTGGATACAGGGTTTTATGTCACAGGGAGTAGTAGCACCAATATTGACTCGCCGAGCAGCAGCAATATTATTGATGGTAGCAGTATTGGAACCAACCCCAGCGCGAGCAAAGTGTACGCATTCGAAGGGCGTAATGAGGTCTGTATACCAGGTTTATTAGAAAGCAATTGCCATGTGTATCCAAGTGGTCATTACAAACCTATTGGCCTGATTCAAAAGAATGCGGAGAAATTGCGTTTTAGTGCCTTTGGCTATCTAAACGACAGCGATATCAAGCGTGATGGTGGTGTACTTCGGGCACGTATGGCTTCGGTTGGTCCTAGTGGCGACTATCCAGAGTGGGATGGTAACACGGGCGTATTTTTGCAAAACCCGCAGAGTGCAGATGCCAGCGCCAGTGGGGTCAGCGATAGCGGTGTGATTAATTATTTAAACAAATTCGGCTATTTTTCACCTAACTACAAGTCCAAAGATCCAGTCAGCGAGCTATATTATTCAGTCGGGCGCTACTTTAGAAATAAAGGCAATGTGCTAGAATATACAAACTTATCCAGCAATAGCAGCACAGCCGCCACGCAAAAAGATGGCTTTCCTGTGATTACCAATTGGTCAGACCCAATTCGTTATAGTTGTGAGGCAAATTTTATTATCGGTGTTGGAGATACCAACACGCATGCAGATGCTAACCTGCCAGGGACAACAATTGCCAGCAGTAAAGAACCCAGCATGCCATCCGCTGTTGCCAATGATTACGGTAGTGTCACGGACACAGCTAATCACTATACGGATGTATTTACTTCTACAAAGCGTGTGGGTGATCTTGAAGGCATCAGTGGATTACAAACGACACGCCCGTATTGGTGTTGTAACAAAAACTCTTACTTCATATCTGGCTTGGCCTATGATTTACACACACGGGACTTTCGCCCAGATTTGAGTGGCAAGCAAACCATTAGCACCTATTGGCTGGATGTATTAGAGAGCGGCTATATTAACAAAAGCCAATATTGGCTTGCGACCAAATATGGCGGCTTTGATGTGCCAGATGGTTATGACCCTTATGGTGGAACATTGGCGCCGCCAGCGCAAGCAGACTGGGATGCCAATCAGGATGGCGACCCAGACCATTACTTCAGGGCCGATAACCCTGCAAACATGGAGGAAAGTTTAGCCAGAGCCTTTGACAGCATCTTGAGTGAAACCGACAAAGTTTCTATAGGCTTTGCACTTTCCAGCCCGAATGTTGCATCAGGTGACAAAAGCTTTGGTGCATCCTATAAAAGTGGTGTTTGGACAGGCAGTGTCGCTGGCTATAACTTGAGTTTTGATTCAAGTGGTAACCCTGTTGAAACAGAAGCGTGGAACACTGATACGACCTTTGCAGCGCAAGTCGGTGGCAGTGGTTGGGATAATCAGCGCAAGATCATCACCGCAAACTGTACCGCCAGTGGTTCCAGTGGTGAGAAAAATTGCACAGGGATACCATTCAGGCATGGCAGTCTAAATGCTGATAACCAGAATGCATTGAATCAGATCGATATTTACACTGGCGTTAGTCAAGAGGTATTAAATTACTTGCGTGGTGATACCAGTAATGAAGGTAAATATCGTACACGCAGCAAAGTTTTGGGCGATATTGTGAATTCAAAAATTGCACCTGTCGGCGCACCTCATGCACCCTATAGTGATGCTTATAACCCAGGCTACAGTGCGTTTAAGTCAACGTATCAGAACCGGACGACAACTGCCTATGTTGGCGCAAATGATGGCATGTTGCATGCTTTTAACGGAACTTCTGGACTTGAGAATTTTGCTTATGTGCCTCAGGCGTTGTATCAAGGGCCAGATAACCTGCCTCAATCCAGCGGTTTAGCTGCATTGGCTTATAACAACTATTTACACCGTTTTTATGTCGACGCCAGCCCTGCATTTTATGATGTGGATTTTGGTGGCAGTGATTGGCATACGCTCTTATTGGGGGGATTAGGCAAGGGAGGAAAGGCCTATTATGCCCTGGATATTACCAACCCTGATGGGATCGCCACGGAATCTAGCGCTGCTTCGAGGTTTCTTTGGGAGTTTAGTCATGAGGACTTGGGCTTTACTTATGGTCGCCCGATCTCAGTCAAAGTGGATGGAAAATGGGTGGTGATCTTTACTTCTGGCTATAACAATCAGGATGGTAAAGGCTATTTCTTTGTTATTGACCCTAAAACTGGCAACTTAATTAACAAGGTGAGTACTGGCGTAGGATCGACGACAAATGATGCTGGTCTGGCACATTTAACAGCCTTTATTGCAGATGGGGCGGATTTTACAGCTGATGCGGCCTATGCTGGCGATTTGTTTGGCAATGTCTGGCGCCTTGATCTATCTGGGATTTCGACAGCAGGCTATTCAAAATCGCCACAACTGATCGCCACACTTAAATCACCTAATGGTCAGGCACAACCGATCACGACCAGCCCAGTGGTTGAATATGATCAGTCAACTAAAGAGCGCCTTATTTTTGTGGGAAC
>SPJL01015483.1_pt1 | contig 10613 bp, 6 predicted proteins | sample 3741751 | NCBI WGS metagenome assembly SPJL01 (sample SAMN10925998, study PRJNA522277) | cold seep metagenome | isolation source: Elba SIP-enriched marine methane seep metagenome, extraction at timepoint T3 | place: Italy: coast of Elba, Mediterranean Sea
AAAACCTCTCGTTACGCGAGAAAAGTGGCTTCGTCCTCGATCAATTGTTGGCCAAAGAAGCAATTATTTCTAATCGTAAGACCATCCTCAACGATATGCGACTGATTACGCCCTATAGCGAATTGGGCGACACCTTGGTCTTTAAATATCGCGAGTATAACGACTATAACGACTTTCCCAATAAGGTCATCATGCAAGGGCGATTCCACAATGCTCGGGTAGCGGTCAAGGACATTATGGTGTTTGCCCCCGCCCTCGAACGCAACGACTTCTTTGTGCAAAACCGAGAAGAGATGATCGAGATTGATGGGCTACTGCAAGGGAGGGTGAGTAATTTGAGAGGTAAAAATCTACAATTGCGCTTGGGCAGCAATACCTACTTTAAGGGGAATTTCGATTCTCGAAATCTCAATGTCCGCAATGAGGAGGCGATGAATCTCAAGATCGATAGGTTGATTACGGATATCCAAACCCTTCGATTGTTGGTGCCTCGCTTTAATCCGCCTGCAAATTTTGATAAGCTGGGCCAGTTGAACTTTAGTGGACGTTTTGATGGTTTCTTCGTCGATTTTGTGGCCTATGGAGAACTGATGAGCGATTTGGGCCGGGCTCAAATGGATATGCGGATGGATCTAAGGAATGGAAAGGCTGGAGCCCGTTATGCCGGAGGTTTATCGCTGGAAAATTTTGACCTCGGAACCTGGTCGAGTAATCCCGACTTAGGGATGATTACCTTTAAATCAGAGGTGAAAGATGGCGTGGGTTTAACATTGGAAACAGTAGATGCCAAATTAGAATCGGTGATCGACCGGTTTAGTTTTCGAGGCTATTCCTACGAAAACGTGACCCTTGATGGACGTCTGAATAAAGAGTTTTTTGATGGTGACTTGAGCGTTAAAGATGATAATATCGATTTCAACTTTAGTGGTAGCATTCGCAATTTTAGCAGTGTCCCAGAATTTGATTTCAAAGCAAAAATTAATCACCTCGATTTACAAGAACTCAAACTTACGGAAGAAGATCTTCAAGTATCTGGTGAAATTGATCTCAACCTCAAAGATTTACGCCTCGCCAATATCCAAGGCGTTGCTAGTGGCCGAAACATCCGGGTTTTAAGAGATGGCGAAAGAGAATTTGCCTTGGATTCGATCCATATTGCCTCTCAGCTTTTACCTACTCAATTGCGACTATTCCGCGTACAATCGGATATTCTCAATGGACATTTACAGGGGTATTTTAATATCGAAAAACTACCCGCGATTTTGATGCATTACCTTCGGGACAACTTCCCCAAGGCCTTTGACCGAATGCAGATCAAAACGCCCAAGCCCTTATTGGCGGAGCACCAATTTGAATACCAAATTAGTATCCCCAATACCAAAAACTTGACCTCCTTGATCGACCCCGGCCTGGATACCCTCCGCGGAATCAGCGCCAATGGCTATTTTAACACTACCGACGATGCCCTTAAAATCGATCTCAATATCCCGGAAGTCAGATATAACAACCTGACCCTCCATGATATCGTCCTCCAAATCGAAGGCGATCAGGGCGAAAATGATCTCAACCTCGAAATCTACCATACCCAAATTGGTAAACGAAACTTTGAACCATTGACCCTGCGAGGCGAACTATTTCGCGATACTTTTAACTTCGATATTGTCGCCATCAACTGGACCACAGTATTGGACAACCTCCACCTGGCAGGGGAATTATCCCTGGCCGATGATTATTACCAGATCGTTTTTTCTCCCTCTGATCTAGTGATTTTGAAAGACCGTTGGGACATCGTGGACGATAATCATTTTCGCTTTGGTAAAGGCTTTGTAGAAACGCGCAATTTTACCTTGACCAATGGAGAGCAGTCGATTAGCTTAAATAGTATTGGGGATCGTGGCCTGCGAGCCCTAGTGAGTAATTTTGATTTTTCGATTATCGACAAATATTGGCTTTACGATCGGCTTGATTTTCGCGGCCCCTTCGACCTAGAAGTTTCTGCCATTGATTTTTACCGTCAAGAAGGACTCGACCTCGTCATCCAAGCAGATACCTTTGAAGTCAATGGCGATGATTGGGGCGCCCTACGCCTTGATGCTCACGCCAATAGCCTCAAGTCGAGAGTGCAAGCCTATATCAGTATTACCAATGGCACGCAGCAACTGACGGGAGAAGGATTTTACTATCCACCGAAAGGAAAAAATATCATTCGCCGTCGTAAAAATGACCAGTTTGATTTCAACTTTGCCATCAATAATTATCCACTGCACATTGCGGAGTACTTTATCATCAATGGGCTATCCAATACCATGGGCTACTTCAATGCAGAGGTCAATTTGTTTGGTACTTTTAAACGTCCCAATATTAGTGGGGATCTCCGCGACTACGATGGTGCCCTGACGGTTGATTATTTAAATACGCGTTACTATATCCACAATCAACGCGCGCGTTTGACCAATTTCCTTTTTGACGTTACTGGAGCTACGGTGACCGATTCTATAGGGAATAAAGCAACCTTGTTTGGTGGGATTACCCATAATCACTTTAAAGACCTTGGCCTTGATGTCAAAATGCGTGCGGATCGTTTCTTGGTATTGAATACGACTAAGGTGAACAACGAGGTCTACTACGGCCGAGGGATTGTAAAAGGGGAGGTTTCCTTTTTTGGCTCCTTCAAAAAAACGGATATTGATATTGATGCGACCACCTTGCCGGGGAGTTATTTGAGCATTCCGATTACATCGGCACAGGATGCTACGGCGGTGAATTTTATCAAGTTTGAGGAAAAGGTTAAGGTGGAGGAGAATGGCAGCAATCAGCCCAAGGAATTATTAGGAGTAACGGTAGATATGAATCTGGAAATTACGGAGGACTCGGAGGTCTCTTTGATCTTTGATGAAAAGGCGGGGGATATTATGCAAGGAACGGGTATCGGGCATATTGACTTTGACCTAGACCGTTCTGGAAATATTGAAATGTTGGGCGACTATACCATTACCGATGGGAAATACCTGTTTACCTACAATTTTTTGAATAAGCCGTTTACGGTTCGTGACGGTGGTACGATCAACTGGACGGGAGACCCCTATAATGCAGAGCTTAATCTGGATGCGGAGTATCAAGGCCTCAATACTGCGGTCTACAATTTTATTGCAGAATATATTTCCGAAAATGATGCCCTAAAAGCGGCTGCTCGTCAGTCTACCAAGGTGGATTTGGTGATGAATTTGACTGGGCCTTTATTACAACCAGTAATTGGTTTTGAAATTCAATTCCCAGAATTGACGGGAGAATTGAAAAGCTATGCCGATAGTAAACTCCGAGCGATTAGCGAAAACCAAAACGAGCTCAACCGACAAGTTTTTGGCCTTTTTGTCCTCGGTGGCTTTTTACCCTCCAACAATAACGCCCTCACCGGGACCACTGATAATATCGTAATCAATACTGTTACGGAGCTGATTTCCTCCCAACTCTCCATCCTGACCTCCGATCTCTTGGAAGAGATCGTCACCGATGTCGATTTTATCTCCGGGATTGGCCTGGATATTCAATACAATGTATACGATGGCGAAGTCAATAATAATGGCGAAATCCTACTGGGAAATCAATTTGGTATTCGACCAGAAATTGGTATCCTCGATGACCGTTTGACCTTCCGAGCCGGAGGTGGCGTCAACTTTGGCCAAGCCATTGGTACCGGGGCTACCTTGGCCGGAGATATTGAAGTGGAATATGTGATTACCAAGGATAGGCGTTTAAAATTTCGAGCGTACCAACTCTACGATGGGTCGGCAGGGAATGTTACCGGGCCCCGCGACCAGCGCGGTATCGGTCTGCGTTATCGCCGGGAAGGAAATACCATCAAGGAATTGTTTAAACGCAAATCCAAAGAAGAACGCGAACAACTACGGCAAGAACGCGCGGATGCCAAAGCCGCCAAACGCCGAGAAAAGGATCGCAAGCGTGTTTTGGGGCAATAAGTTTACGTGCCGCGTGCAATTAGTACTCGATTTCATAGGTATAAGTACTTGATTCCGATTTTTTATTCGTAAAAGCCCTAGTAGATTATCTAGCTTGTGTAATGTTATTTAACCTTACAAAACTAGACAATCATGAAACTCACCTTATTTTCTTGCTTTTTTTTAATCTCTTCCTTTTTCCTAAGTCCAGTATTCGCCCAAACTAGTTGTACCACTTGTAGCACAACCAACTGTTCATCAGTAACGGTGTCTTATACCATCAATGGTGTCGTTACGAGTTGTAAGGATATTCCTTGGGTTCAAGGTATGAATGTTCGGGTCGCGATGATTAGCATGAATTCCGTTTGCGGCTGGAGCTATATTTCTACCCCTTCGTGTCCATATGGCGGTTATGTTACCAGTGTCAACGGTAAGCAAGCAGGCAGTGGTAGTTATTGGGCATTGTTTATTAATGGATCCTATGCCTCTTTAGGCCTAGACTTTCAACAGCTTTCTGCTGGTGATGTTGTAAACTGGGTCCTAACTCCCTATAATGTTCCAAATAATAAATTGTCGGCCAACAAATCAATGACCAAAGACAGCAAGCCTCTTTCTCACCAATTGCGGATGGCTCACCAACACCATGATAAAATCGTTCATGCCGTAAAACCTAAAACTAAGCCTAAAAAATAATCCAAGATAAATGGTCGCAATTAAAGCAACCGTAATATTGGGAGCTATCCTAGATCACACCAGGATGGCTCCAATTTTATTTTACAATCTTAGTCAGTTGCTTGGCTAAAGGCATAAGATATTCCAAGACCAGTAATGAAATGAATATTAGAACCGGAACTGATAGAGAGGGAGTTTGAAGCCCTGATAACATGTCGGTAATAGCTATAGGAAAATCCGGTCTGTAAACTCACCCGTAAAGTTTCATCACCAAGAGGGCGATAATTGAGGTTAAAAGTCGGCTCCAAAAGGTAGGAGGTTGGGCCGAATACGACCCACTTCTCTCCTTGTTCCCAAGTTTGGGTTTTCAATAAGCCTAGCCGTACCGAATAGCCGATATCCCAATTGTTTTTTGCATGCATGGAATTAAACTGTAGGCTATATTTAGTGCCTTGGTAAGCTGTTATAGTTATGTTTGAATCAACTTCTTCGGAGTCTATTTCTAAGATACTTAGGGTTCGGTGTCGATCAAAAGCTCCAATGAATTCCATCGAATGGTTTGGATTTTTTTGAGGGCGGTGATGAATACCTCCGCCAACACTATAACCTCTACCTCTAGACCGAATTTCGGCTTTATTAAGCATAACTTCAGGACCGAAAATAGTTCTGATAAAGAGCCTATCACCGAATCTGGGTAATTCAACATTGCGAGTAGTAGTGTTAAAACTGCCGAAAACGAAAAAATCATCGCTCAGGTTATAGTTGATTTGGACTTGCTTTTGGTTGATCCCTATACTTAGTCCGACCCCCAAGGTGCCTTGGGTATTATTGCCATTGATTGCATTGGGGAGCAAACGGGAAGAAGCATCTTGGGCTTGGGTGCCAAAGGGGAGTGATAATAGCCCAAGAATAAATAAAAAATTGAGTTGTTTCATATCATTGCTTTGTTTTGTGAGGAGTTGTAATTCCGATTAAAACAAAGCTAGCTGCTAAATTAGGCTCTAAGGAAGCGAAATCTGCAAATGACGAAGAAGAAAAAATGTAATATTAGGATTTTAACGCCTTATTTACTCCATAAATCCGCGTAAACCGGCAAATGATCGCTAAAACCACCATAATAATTGGGGCCGCCGTAGGTCCGACTCGGCGTCGCTCCATACTTTTCATGGACGTACATCATCCATTCTTGGCGATAATTCTGAGCAGCGCCTAAGCGAAATTCCCCCTTGGCTTGGAGGCAATTTCCGGTAGCGATAATTTGATCGAGTTGGTTCCAATTGCCTCGGTAATTATAAGTGCCCAGGCCTTCGACATCGAGCGGGTAGGAGCAATTGTATAGATTTTGGCCTTGGGGCTGCTCCGTTGGAGCCTTTGCCATAAGGGTTTCTTCGATGCTTTTGTTGTTTGGTTCGTCGTTGAAATCACCGAGTATTACGATATGGGCCTCGGGATCATTTTCTTGGACTTCATTGATGGCCTTGCGCAGGTTATTGGCGACGAGTATACGGCGGGGTTCGCTGGCCTTTAAACCGCCCCGGCGAGAAGGCCAATGATTGATAAAAACATGCAAGGCATGTTTTCCCCCATATACTCCCGACACCTGTAAAATATCCCGACTGGTATAAGGTCTATCCTCGATTGGAGGAAACTCAGTTCGAATGGTTTTGGTTTTTTTGACTTCAAAAAGGATAGGATCGTAGAGCATGGCTACGTCAATGCCTCTAAAATCCAAGGACTCAAAATGCACGATTTCATAGCGGCCATTAAGCGTCCGGCAAGAATCGGCCAAGGCCTCTAAAACCACCTTGTTTTCCACCTCACACAGACCCAACAAAGCTGGGTATCCCATCCCCTTAATCACGCGGTGCAACTGCCCCAATTTCTTGGCATAGCGGGCCTCATCCCATTTTTGCCGACCCGTTGGCGTAAACTCTTCATCTGCCTTTTGCGGATCATCATCCGTATCAAAAAGGTTTTCGACATTATAAAAGGCAATCCTAGAGCTAAAGCCGCTGGCATTAGATTGGAGGGCTTTTTTACCCGCGCCACAAGCGGTCAGCAAGAGCACAGCTAAAACTAAGAGTAGGGGAGTGATGCGCATGAGTTATTGTTATTTTCAGTGCCTAAAGGTAGTGCTTTGATTTTTATAATTGTACCGTTCGCTGTCGCAATAGATGATCTACTAAAACCAGGGCCGTCATTGCTTCTACAATGGGCACTGCCCGTGGCACCACGCAGGGGTCATGCCGACCTTTACCCGTTACCTCCACGCTATCACCAGCTTCATTCACCGATTCTTGCGCCGCCACAATCGTGGCTACAGGCTTAAATCCACAACGAAAATAGATGTCCATTCCATTAGATATGCCACCTTGCACCCCTCCAGAGTGATTACTTCGCGTCTTGGTTTGCCCATCTTCCTCATAGAAAAGGTCATTATGTTCCGATCCACGCATGGCCACGCCATCAAAACCACTGCCGTATTCAAAGCCTTTACAAGCATTGATACTAAGCATGGCTTTCCCCAAATCAGCGTGCAATTTATCAAAAACCGGATCACCTAGGCCAACGGGGCATCCCGTGACCACCGCGCTAACGACTCCGCCAATAGTATCACCAGCCTTCCGTACTTCCTTGATCAATTCGATCATCTGCTCGGCCATTTGGGGTTCTGGGCAACGGATGGGAGTATCCTCCACCTTGCTAAAATCAAGCTCGTGATAAGATTGTGGTAAAACCAGACTTCCGACCTGACTTACATAGGCCGTCACTTCAATGCCCATGCTCCGGAGCAAGAGTTTTGCTACTGCTCCAGCGGCTACCCGAGCGGCGGTTTCGCGGGCAGAGCTGCGGCCACCACCGCGATAATCGCGTAGGCCATACTTTTGCTGATAAGTAAAATCAGCATGAGAAGGACGATATTTGTCGGCGATATGGCTATAATCTTTAGACCGTGCATCGGCATTGTAGATCACCATTCCGATTGGTGTCCCGGTACTTTTTCCTTCAAAAATACCGGACAATATTTCTACCTGATCGGCTTCCTTACGTTGGGTGACGATTTTAGATTGACCGGGGCGTCGGCGCGCCAGTTCACTTTGTAAAAAGGCCTCGTCGATGGGGAGCCCGGCGGGACAACCATCAATGGTGACCCCAAGGGCCCGGCCATGAGATTCTCCAAAAGTGGTGATGCGGAAAACTTGTCCAAATGAATTACCTGCCACAATTGTTCGGTTTATGCGTTGAGGAAATATGGGCGAATAGGGCCCAAAGCTGTGCAAATATACTTGCCCGATTTTAAAAAAGGAAGGACCCTTATTTTTTCTACCATAATTAGCAAAAAAGGGGGCCTAGAATAAAAATAGAGGAATAGGAAACCCTTCTCGAAACAAAATTGTTGCTTAGCAAGTAATTCACCATAGGCCTCGAATGATTTTTTTCTACATTTGCTATTAAGAGAAGGGCATGGCCCGACAAATTTGTACCGTCACATGGAACTGGAACCTAAGGATATTTTTGAGAAGTTAGAATTTGATAAAGTACTTCATTTATTGGAGAACGCTTGTTTGGGAGAATTGGGCAAAGCAGAAGCTCGGGCATTAGTGCTCCAGCAGGATTTGACTACCATCGAACGATTATTGGACGAGGTTTTTGAATATAAACAGACCTTCGAAAGCACCACTAAGTTTCCCATTCAAGTCTATGAAGATTTGGCAGAAGACCTTCGACTCTTGGAGGTTTTGGACTCTGTACTTTCAGAAGAAGCGCTGCAAAAGATAGCGATCGTATTGCGGTCGGTACAAAGTATCTTTCGCTTTTTTAATAATGAGCGCCAAGAAACCTATACTCACCTTTACGAGATCGTCCGCAATGTCGATTTTGACCCCGTTTTACTCAAGGCGATCAATGATGTATTGGATGAAGAAGGCGCTATTCGACCCGATGCTTCGCCGGAATTACTAAAGATTTCCCGGAGCATGAAGAGTAAGGAAATTGAGCTGGAAAAGCAGTTCCGTCGCTTGATTGGGGAATACCGTAAAAAAGGATGGCTGACCGATTCAGTGGAAAGTTTTCGAAATGGCCGCCGAGTATTGAGTGTGCCTTCGGAACATAAACGAAAGATTCGAGGCATCATTCACGATGAATCTACAACGGGAAAGACGGCTTTTATTGAACCCGAACCCATCATTAATATCAACAACGATCTTTTTGATTTAGAAGTAGAGCAAAGACGTGAAATCTACCGTATCCTCAAGGATTTGTCTACCACCCTCCGCCCATATACCCCCTTCTTTTACCAATACCAAGACCTGCTCATCCGCTTTGACCTGATCCAGGCCAAAGCTTCCATAGCCGCTCGGATGGATGCCAACCGACCAGTAGTCAAGTCCCATCCCACCATCGGCTTTTTAAAGGCCTTTCACCCCTTATTACTCCTTAAAAACCAGCAGCTAAAGAAAGAAACGGTCCCTTTTGACTTGAATCTCTTTGGCAATAACCGAGTTCTGGTGCTTAGTGGACCTAACGCCGGGGGTAAATCCATCACCATGAAGGCGGTTGGCTTACTACAGCTAATGCTACAAGCAGGGATGTTGATCCCCGTTGATGAACAATCGGAAATGGGGATTTTTGAAGACTTTTTTGCCGATATCGGCGACCAACAATCGCTAGAAGACGACCTGAGTACCTATAGCTCCCGATTGCGCAACATGCGTATTTTTCTCGAAAAATCGAATGATAAAACCCTCGTTCTGATCGATGAATTTGGTTCGGGAACGGACCCGAAGATTGGAGGTGCAATCGCCGAATCCATTCTACGGGAGTTGAATTTTAAAAAGGTGTCGGGTTTGATCACTACTCACTATTCGAACCTCAAAATGTTTGCCTTCAAAACGCGAGGCATCGTCAACGGCTCGATGACTTTTGACAAAGACAGTCTTTCGCCGACTTACGAGCTAAAAGTGGGGCGCCCCGGAAGTTCCTATGCCTTTGAGATCGCTCGCAAAAGTGGATTACAGGAAAAGGTGTTGAAATATGCGCGTCGCCGGACTGGTAAGAACGAAAATGCGGTGGACGAACTCTTGGTGGACTTGCAAAGAGAGCGGCAAGAACTCAAAGAACAGTTGGAGGATATTGCCGAACGGGAAAAGAAATTGCAAAAACTGATTAAGACTTACGATAACCTCTACCGTGATCTAGATTTCCAACGGAAAAAACTCAAGCTCGACCTCAAAGAGCGCAATTTGCAACAGGCTGCTCGGGAAAACCGAGAAATGGAGCGGGTCATTCGCGAAATTAAGGAGGAGAAAAACCTCAAAAAGGCCAAAGAGGTTGCGCAGAAAATTCGTCAGGACCGTCAAAAGCTGACGGAAGATGTATCGGACCTGAAAGAAGAGATTTATTATAAGCCAGTGGAGGCTAAACCGAGCAATAAACCGATTGAGGTGGGTGACTTTGTCAAATTGCGAACGGGAGGAGCGACCGGTAAAGTAGAGTCGATTAGTAAAAATAAGGCCGTGGTATTGATGGGCTTGATGAAGATGACGGCTAATTTGCGAGATCTCCAATTGGCGAGCGAACCACTCGATATTCGTAAGACCAAAGGAGTCAAAACCGATGTGGTGACCGATACTGCTACCTTTGAATCCAAGATGGATTTGCGAGGGTTGAGTAAGGAAGAAGCCTTGAAACTACTGGAAAATTTTGTCGATAAAGCGCTCATGAGCAATGCCACTCAGCTCCGGATCGTACACGGTAAGGGCACTGGTGTTTTGCGAGAAGCGGTGAAGCGCAAATTACGAGAATACAATGACCTTGGGAATGTATACCACCCCGCGGCCAATGATGGCGGCGATGGCGTAACGGTGGTAGAGATTATCTAGAAGTCATAAATGGAAAGATAAAATTGAAAAGGGCTGTCTCAACTTATGAAACAGCCCTTTTTTCGTAGAAAATAACTCTAAATGCTTAGAACATCTCTGTTCC
>SPJL01024299.1_pt1 | contig 10611 bp, 7 predicted proteins | sample 3741751 | NCBI WGS metagenome assembly SPJL01 (sample SAMN10925998, study PRJNA522277) | cold seep metagenome | isolation source: Elba SIP-enriched marine methane seep metagenome, extraction at timepoint T3 | place: Italy: coast of Elba, Mediterranean Sea
CCCTATGAAAATAGAAAAAGCGAGGGCCCAATCGAGCCCCCGCTAACAGGGAGAGAGAATCCTGATGTTCCATTCGTCACTTGCTAGCGAACATAGCTACCAACGCGGACGGCTAGCTTTGCCGAACGCTTTGGTCCAAGGGCTAGTCCCAGCCAACCATCTTCAATTACGAATTGCGTAGTGGCGATTCCTTCCATTCGCTCCGAAAGCTCTGAATCGGTACTCGTGGGTATTTGTCCAACAGGAATCCTGCGGCCTTCGCCCAAAACTTTACCCAACGAAGCGTGCAACCTTAGTCGGCTCGACGTGCGAAGCTTTCCTTCGATTTGGGCTGATCCTTCTTGCACAAGCCAAGCCTTGCCGTTGATTACTTGCGGCACGTAAATGGTGTGGACTTTTATATTGTTGTAATTCTTGCCACGAATCGACATCCGATCGAGCGCCATCGTGAGCTGAACTTTTCCTTCCTGGAAATTGATCCTTGCCGCATCATGTTCTTTGAAGGTTAGTGTTACGCGATTCGAGGGATCAACTCTTGAGACATCTGTCGCCACTGCAAATCGGTCTTGAATTCGTTGGTGCAGTTGGAGGTTCGTGAATTTGTTCCCTCCGAGTTGCAAACCTTCGATTGCATTGTTGATCGCGGACTCGTGCAGCTGGACACTCAACAAGCTGTCAGAAGGTGCTCGCATTCGTGGGGTGTGCGAAGCTAACTGTTCGCCGTTGGCTAATCGAAGTCGGCCAATCAATCGTGAATCAGTCGTTCGAAGTTCAATTGGATCGACTTCCAAACCAAGTCGATCGGCTCGGTCGAGAACCACTTCACGATAACGAGTTTGAAGCTTCTCGATTGCTGGATCGGTCTTCTGATCGATCGTGGTACGAATGCGAGCTTCGGTCTTTCGCTCGATCTCTTGCTTCACGCGGCCACGGGCTTTGGCATATTCTTTTTTGGCAGTTGATCGAGCATAGCTGCCCATCATTGGCACACGGTCGTATTTTGTTTTCACGCCTACCAACTTCGAGGATTCTCGATTGGCATTCACCCTGGTTGACTGGACTTTAACGCCGTTGAAGTCAATCGTTAGGTTTTTCTTGGCGTTGAAGTTAGTCTTTCCAACCGTGCGTAACTTGGCTGGTCCACCAAATGAAACCGTATCGGATTGAATTGTACCGGCTGCATTGATTCCAAGTCGCCAAGCATTTTCATCCGGGATTGTTCTTATACTAACTTTACTTTGAGTCTGCGATGTACCTCTTACAGGTCGACCAGCAATGCGATCGTTGACCACCGAAGACTTAGTCGTCGGGCTCCCATAGAGTCGTTCAATTAGGTTTTGTGAAATGGCAACTCGAACATTTGCATTACGATAATTGTCGTTGATTGCAGAAGCGAGTTGGCGATCAGTCGGATCCGTGCTTTCGCCAAGCATTGCCATTTTCAGGGCAATGTCATTAGCACGTTCTGCTGAAGGAGCCAATTCAAAGGCTTCGATTTTTGCCGCCATCGTCAATGGCTGTCGCTCTAAGGGACTACCAAGTTCAATGCGAGGTAATACTTTTCCTACGTCTCCCCGCATAGCAAAGCGAAGTTCTTCTAGCTGAGATACACCAAATGTTTCGAGCCCACGAATCTTTCGGTTTTTGTTAACGGAGATTAGTTGATTACGTCGGCTAATGTCAGATTGCCAGGATGCAACACGACGGTCGATGGCATAACGTGCTCGACGAAGCTCGGTAGCAACTTGCTGATCTTCAATAATTTCTGCTTGTTGGGTAGCCTCTTCAGCTGCATTTGCAATCACTCTCAACGCACGCTGTATTGAATCAGACGATGCCTCCGAAGTATGAGTGAGACCCTTCAAGCGATAGGCCAAAGACCAAGCCCATCCCGATGTTTCTTGATTATTAGCAAGTCGATCTAATTGATCTGCTAAAGCAATGGGAACAGGGAAAAGGGTTCCTTTGGTCCCTTGCAACAGGTAAGACCGAATGGTTAATGGATCCAAATATATCTTCGAGGCAGATTCGATTGGTTTTGCGGCATTGAGTTCAATTACATCAAGTGGCAAAACTGCAATATCGGGTGTAAGTTTCGTTGGTGATTTAAAGGTTGCTGAGGCAATCTTCTTAATACCTGTCAGCGCTACACGCTGATTGAACCGTGTGGTCACGTTAGAAGTCCACCAAGACCCCGACTGCTTTATGGTAGCAAGTGAGTCCCAACCGAAAATCTTCCAGTCAGTCTGTGAGACAATCTCACTCTTCGTCAAAACACTGATATACCGAGGCGAGACCGCAGAAAGCTTCGGCTGAGCTGGTAGGTAAACAATGAACCGCCCAGCATTGCTCGTTTCTTCAGCCAAGGGATCAAAAGATAAATCGTCAGCATTAACCGCTAGGTAAGATTTATTCTCCCCTATAAAAAATGAGGAGGCCTTTATTTCTAACAGAGAGTTTGACTGGGCGTTGTTAAACTCAAACTCAACCTGCTTTGGCAAACTGTTTAGATTGACGGGGACAAAATCAGGGGCAGGCCAATAGAGTAGTTCGCTTTGACGAACCGGGTAAATCGATTCGTCGATATCCAGTTCCACCGATTGCTGAAGTGCCGCCTGACCACACAAATACGCAAACAGACTGGTCGTTAAAACCAGCGCGCTGAAACCGAACAGAAGAATCGGTGCCAATTCTGTTCTTTTTGCTTCCATGCCAAGCTGCCTCCTGCAGCATTACTAATTAAGCTAAGATAGGAAACACTTAGCTTAATTCCTGTTTTTTGATCTCTAGCAGTCCGATTGCACAAACAGCGCAATCCTTTCCATGCTGGTAATTTCGGCTGTTTAGGAAGACTAGTTGAGCCCCATGTGGAAACTACTAGCATTGATTGCATAAAAGTTTCATTTCGCCACCTTAAGAAGATTTCACCCTGCTAGGGGTGAATATTGGCGAGATGATGAAAGGAGATTCCGTTTGTCTGAGTCTTTGGTAAGAATTGTCGCAATCGCTCTTGGCGGAGCGCTAGGAGCAATCACGCGCTATGGCGCAGGTCTCTTTTGCGTTCGAGTTTTTGGAGAAAGGTTCCCTTTTGGTACTTTACTGGTAAACGTAGTCGGCTGTTTCTTACTTGGTTTGTTGATGCATGAGTTCTGGCTTCTTGCCGAGGAGGTTGACGGGAAGACAAAACATACGAGTCCCATTTGGCATTCGGGCGTAGCAGTTGGGTTGCTAGGCGGTCTGACGACCTTCTCCACTTTCGGTTACCAAACGATCCGCCATGTTGAGCAAGGAGAATTTGGATTCGCTCTTTTGAATGTCGCCTCTAATCTTCTACTTGGTCTCTTGGCCGTCTTTTTAGGTCTTGGGTTGGCTCGGTACCTAACAAGTTAAAACATCTATAAAAACAGGGGCATCACCACTCGGATGATACCCCCGTCTTATTGATCAGAAGTTCCTGCGAAGAGGAGCTTCAAAGGTTGAACCTGTTAGTCAATCTTCACATCAATCTTGCGTGGCTTCGCTTCTGGTAGCTTTGCGATAGTGACTGACAGAACACCGCCTGTGAGATTGGCTTCGATCGATTCGACGTCAGCCGTCTCTGGTAGCGTTACAGTCCGTTTGGTTTTGCCAAAGCTACGCTCATTGTGAAGAAACTTAGGGGCTTCTTCGCTTCGATTACGCTCGAGACTTACCACCAATTCGCCATGATCGACTTCAATGTCAACGTCCTCCTGCTCAACGCCGGGGGCATCGACCTCAAAGTGGTAATGACCATCTGTCTCCCAAAGAGAGACGGGCGCTCCAAAGCTTCTTGCTTCTGATTGGAGCGGAGTGTTTAAGAACTGCTTCAGAAGTGCATCAAACTCTCCAAAAGGGGCTGGTTGCGATAGATAGTTACGAACGCGGTTTGTGGGGGTACATTTCGACATCTTTTCTGCTCCTTAGGGTGCGACCAAAGGTTAATTTTCCATTTGGTGCTACTAGAAGCAACAACCATGCCAAAGATCAACGAAAGAACCTAAGTGACTATATATAAATAACTTGTGAAAATTAAAAGGTGGTCAGTATATATGCCCAAGTGTCGTTTTGGCACCCGTCCACCTATTCCCAAGGGGGCCTACCACGCACATAAACTGCCATTATGGCTTACTTGCAGTGGACAACGTAAGATCCAGCAAAGAGGACAGCTGGTCGTTCCGGATCAGAACCCGCTATCTGGACGACATGATCAAGCTTAGCCTGACTTTTTTCGCGGAGCATCTCGACAAAGTAACCCCAGTCAGACTCCGTAACGTGCAAGCAACGCGCTGAAACACGTTCGAATTGCACCGGTTCGTGGTACTTTATCGAGCTTCTGCGAATAACCGTCGAGCCACTGACACCAAGATTGTCGAGCAGCAGATGTGTCATTCCCCAGCCAGCAATAGTGCAGAGTGCGTTCAGACTGCCTGCAAAAGCCGTATGGTGAGGATTGCGGTTAGGCTCCAGAGGCATCGAAACTGATAAGCCATTCTGACCGAAACCATCGACCGAAACTTCCATCTGGGCCGAGAGGGGAATCTCTTGTGCCAAAGTCTCTGCTAGCTGCTGCAAGCTTGCTTCGGCAATTGAGGGGAAATAGGTAACCATTCGTGACGTTCATCTTCAAGGACAGCTTGTGGCTCCTAAATTTACTAAATTGCTTTGTTTCGGGCCACACGGCGATAGCAATAAAAGCTGAAGTTGGAGGAATCTCGCGTAATGGGTAAATTCTAGGGAGTAGGAGAAAGGGTCATGGTCTCGCAAGAGCCAAATTGCCCTCTGAAAACTAAACCATTCCCCATGCGCACGGAGGCGTCCATGGCGCCCCATACCCTGAGATTCGTACACGCCAGCGACCTTCATATTGACCGACCACTTTACGGTCTCGATGAAGCGCCCGATGAACTTCGCGAGTTACTTCGTGATGCTCCGATGCAATCGGCAGAACGCGTCTTCGATACGACGCTTACCGAAAATGCCGACGGTCTGCTTCTGTCTGGCAACGTCATTGACTTGAAGAATGCCTCGCCTCGTTCGGTGATGTTCTTGGTTGATCAGTTCAAGCGTTTGGAAAAAAGAAACATCCCCGTCTTCTGGGCAGGTGGCGTGCTGGATCCTCCCTCAGCTTGGCCACGCAGCCTGCCGCTTCCAAGCAACGTGACGGTCTTCCCCGGCGGCAACATCACTTCGCATGAAGTCTATCGTGACGGAGCAGTGATTGCTTGCGTGATGGGAACCAGCTTGGCTGAAGGTCACAAGGCAGACACAAGTAGTTTCCATCATGATGCCCATGTAAGGTACACCATCGGCGTCGCCTTTGGAACGAATGACGAACCAGGTAAAGAAGGTGATCGTGTTGACTATATGGCACTAGGCGGAAGAAAGCGTCGTGCAACGGTCGACCATGAACCTGGAATCGCTCACTATCCTGGTTCGCCGCAGGGTCGTTCTCCCAACGAAGTCGGCCCTTCGGGATGTACTATTCTTCAAGTGGAAGAAGACGGCAAAGCGAAGACACGCTTCGTTGCTACCGACATGATTCGTTGGCAAGAAGAGACGGTCGAGTTTACGGTCGGAGTTACTCCCGAACAACTTCGCACTCGCTTGCGTGAACGGCTCGACAAAGTCCGAGCTAAGGCGAAAGGTACCGATCAGTTAATCGCATGGCGACTTGAAGGCGTCGGTCCCCTTACCCTTGAATTGCGTGACGAAGGGCTTTGCCGAGAGCTGCTTGTTGACCTTCAACAATACGCTGGTAGGACTCAGCCGATCTGCTGGAGCTATCGTATGACATGCGATGATCCCTACGAGCCGCCACACGAGCAACGTGATCAAGAGACCATCCTCGGCGATCTGCTTCGCCAAGTAGAAGTGCTTCGACACAACGAAGCCTTTGTCCTTGACCTTGGCGAGATGCTTCCCAAGCCGATGCCCCTAGGCGAGTTGAGTGAGATTGCCAAACAGGGTGACGCAGACGATCGTGTTCACGTCATCAACCAAGCCGCCAAGCTCGGCGTCGCTTTGATGAGTGCTGAAGAATAAACAAAACAATTACCATTAAATATTATTTTGGCGAGAAGCTTAATCCTTCTCGACACCGCTATGAAGCTTACTGAAATTTACGTCGATGGCTTCGGCACTTGGCACGGACTTGAACTCCGCAAGCTCCCGTCCGACATCACCGTCTTCTATGGCCCCAACGAAGCGGGCAAGACAACGTTGATGCACTTCCTGCGTTCGATGCTTTACGGGGTAACCGAAGAGCGCCGTGAGCGTTATTTGCCACCACGTGTTGGTGGTCGACCAGGAGGACATCTTGGCATCCTGAGCGAAGAGGGCCCCTTCGAAGCGGCTCGCTATGCGGAGCGTGACGACGATGACCGTGGCCGCGTTACCATTACGCTTCCCGATGGTGAAGAACAAGGCGACCGTCTCCTGCGCGAAGCCCTCGAAGCGGTTGACGAAAAGACCTTTAGTAATGTCTTTGCCATTGGACTCGATGAAATCAACGAACTCGGCGCGCTTGAAGGTGCCGAAGCTGCCCGTTGGATTTATCGTCTCACCTCCGGCCTCGACCGAGTATCGCTCTACGATGTGATTCAAGGCTTACGTGAAAGTCGGCTCAACCTGCTCGGCCCTGCAGGAGAGCGTTCCAAAATTGTTGATTTGGTTGCCGAGCGAGATCGTTTGCTAACCGACATCGGTGAACTTTCGGTCCAGAACCGCGTCTGGTCGAAACTGATGATCGACCTCGACGACACCTCGATCCAGATCGAACAGCTTGAAGAAGAACTAAAAGAAGCCGAACGCAAGACTCGCCGCGTTGAGATTGGGCTTGGGCTGAAGCCCATGTGGAACGATCGACTCCGAGTTGATAGTGATTTGCTCCGCTACGAAGGTCTCGCAAAACTTCCTGAAGGTGCTATCGAAAAACTTGATTCGCTTAACAGTCAGGCAGAAGATCAACAGAAACGAATCGCGGTTGTCCGCGGACAACGCCGTCAACTTCGTGATGAAATCAACGAACTTGAGATCAACGAGATCCTTGTCCGCAGTTGTTGCCGACTCGACGCCCTTGGCGAGCAACAAGATTGGCTCGCCGCCCTGGAGCGTCAATCGGAAGAACTTACTGAAGAGACCGAACGCCTTGAAGCTCGCATCGAAAGCGAATCAGGCCGTCTTGCCAAACTGTGGCGACACAAGCCCGACCCCGAGGTGGCACCCGAACTTGACGAAGAGACGCTCAATGTCTTGCAACCTGCCGCCGACGAAATGGCAACTGCCGAGGCAATGGTTGAGGAAGCTCAACACGAAGTTGATCGACGCCGCAAGGACGAACGTCAATTCCTCTCGCAAATGGAATCGGCTTATGCCTCCGGCGATAAGCTCGGTCTGCCAACTGACATCGAAGAAGCAGGTGATCTTGTCTCGCAACTTCGTCGACGACTCAAAGCCGAACAAAAAGTTGAACAATCGCGTCGCCACCTTGAAGACCTCGAGCGGCAAGAACGTGACCTGATCGATCGTCAAGTTATGCCGATTGAACTCTATGTTATCCTCGGCGTGGTCTTCATCATCGGCTCGGTCCTTTGCATTATGCCATTCCTCAGCCCCGCCGTTAGCATTTCGGGCTGGACGTTGTTAGGTTTCTTCATGGCGTTTGGTGTCTTCATTGGCCGCTACTTAATCGAAGACTACGCCGCTGATCAACTCGACGAATGCCAAGAGCAAATCTCGCTTGCCGAACGTCAGATTGACGAAGCGGAAGACGAAACCGAGCAGCTGGATGCCGATCTTCCTCTTCAAGATGGATCGGTCTCGATCCGACTCCAGAATGCCGAACGGCACTTGGAAGAGCTTGAGAAAATGTTGCCAGTTGAAACCGAGCGCCGCCGTGCTAAGCAACAAGCAACCTCTGCCGAGGAGACGCTCCGCACCGCCAAGAGTGAACTTGAAAAGGCGACCAAAGAATGGCGAGTTGCCCTCCGGTCGGTTGGTTTACCAGACGAAACAACGCCGAGCGAAATCGAAAAGCTCGCTCTGCAATATAGCGGCTTAGCAGAACTTCGTGCGAAGCTTGAAAACAAACAAGAAGAACTCGAACAATGTGATGGCGAATACGAAAAAGTCACGCGCCGCATCACCGCCATTGCCGAGGAAGCCGAGCTGGTCCTTGAAGAAGGCGAACCACTTGAACAGCTCGAACACCTGTTGAGCGAACGCCGCTTGCAACAAGGCCGCATCGATCATCGCAAGAAACTGAAAGAACGCTCGCGTGATCTGAAGGAAAAACTATCAGGCCTCGAAAAGACGCACGAACGTATCGAGGGAGAGATCGAATCTCTTTTCCGTACTGCCCAGGTCGACGGTGAAGAATCGTACCGACAACTTGCTACCGATTGGGCAACGGTCGCCAAGCTGAACGAGAAGCGCGAGCGCCTCTCACGCGAGATCATAGCAGCCATTGGCACTTCGGGTACCGAAGAAGATTACGAACCACTCTTAGCTGCCGACATGATTGGACGCCTCGAAGGACAGTTCGAAATCCTTTCCGAAGAACATGACGGAATCGAAAAGCGACTGCGTGAGCTGATCGTCCATCGCTCAACGCTCGAAGAGCGTCAGCAAGCAATGATCGAAGATACTTCGCTTGCCGACAAACGAATCGAATTCGATTTAGTTGAAGCCCAACTCGAAAAGGCGAAAGACCAATGGCGTGTTCACGCCTCGGTTGGCTCGATGCTTGAACTAATCCGCAACGATTACGAAGAGCACCGCCAGCCTGAGACCTTGATCGAAGCGTCGAAATACCTCGAACGTCTCACCCGTGGTCGATATCCACGTGTTTGGACACCGCTTGCTGAAGATGTGCTGATGGTTGACGACCAAGATGGTCAAACCTTGCGGGTCGAAAACCTTAGCCGCGGAGCCCGCGAGCAGCTCTTCCTCAGCGTTCGTTTGGCGTTGGTTGCGATGTTTGCCCGTCGTGGTGTGCAGCTGCCAATGGTACTCGACGATGTTCTGGTAAACTTCGACGATGGTCGAGCAAAGGTCGCCGCGCAGGTGCTGACCGACTTTGCCCGCGATGGTCATCAACTCTTTGTCTTCACTTGCCACGAACATGTTTGGGAGATGTTCAAAGACCTTGAAACCGACGTCCGCCGCTTGCCGGTCCGTTACGAGATTGAAGAAGAAGTTGAGGAGATCGAAGAACTAATTGTCGAAGCTGTGGAAGAGATCGTCGAAGAGGTGATCGAAGAACCACAATTCGTCGAGGCAATGTACGCCCCCATCGAACAACGGACCAAGACGAAGACCATTACCAAAGAGGTCGAAATCGAAGAGCCGATTGTGGTTGAAAAAGTCGTTGAGAAGGTTGTCGACACCGGCTTCGAGACTCTCTACCCAACGACCATCCAACAGACGACCTACGCCAAAGCAGAATCAAGCTACGGCAATACCGCGATACCGACAAAAACAGTTCCGACTCAAACGGAATACGGCTACACAGCACCGGTTGTTGAGCCAACCTCGGCGACGAACGGTAAAACCAACTCGGAGATCAACTACACGCTTCCGACGGTCGAGTATCCAACGAATCCTTTGGTCCGAGAATCGGCTGAAGAAATCGAGTATCAGAATGGCACTTCCAATCGATCAAATTGGATGGACGAAGCGAACCTCGCCTGGCAACAAGCGGACGCCACCAGCCGTGCCGACGAAGCGACGGCGGAGTAGTTTTCTTCAAGCCTCTGTTAGTGGCTGAGAATAGGACACGGATGACGCGGATCGGACGGATCTTCGCGGATTTAGTTTTAGAGGCACGCAAGGCACCTCTATAATCTATAATATGGTAGCTTTGTCGAGCGGGTTGACGTTCGTCTTCCCTACATGGTTTATCAGCAAACTAGTCAATGAGCGTACGCTTCAAAGAGCTGCTTACGCAGATACGTAATTGTCGAGAGTGTGAGTCAATACTACCGAACGAGCCTCGACCAATTTTAGCAGCCTCACCGAAGGCAAAGCTTCTCATTGTAGGCCAAGCTCCTGGGATTCGCGCGCATGAATCGAGACAACCTTGGAACGATCCAAGCGGCGTACGTCTACGTGAGTGGCTAGGGATTTCTGAAGCAGAGTTCTACGACCCACAGCAAGTTGCCCTCGTGCCGATGGGTTTTTGCTACCCTGGCACCGGAGAGCATGGCGATTTGCCCCCGCCAAAAATTTGTTCAGAACTTTGGCATCACAAACTCGAAGCAGGTCTGACAAAGGTTGAGCTAACATTACTGATCGGCAATTATGCACTCAAGGATCGTCTAGGTGATCGGTGCGAGGGCACTCTGACCGAAACAGTTCGAAACTGGCGAAATTTTACGCCAGATATACTGCCGCTTCCTCATCCAAGCCCGCGAAATAATCGCTGGCTTAAGAAAAACCCTTGGTTTGAGGACGAAGTGCTCCCTTATTTGCGAAGAAGAATGGCTAAATTACGTCGTAAGTAATTGACACAACCAATCTAGCTAGAAAAGTGAACTGCTATGAGGAAGGTGAATTCACAGCATCTGTATTCTTAAGCGTGACGAGAACGCC
>SPJL01043961.1_pt1 | contig 10608 bp, 10 predicted proteins | sample 3741751 | NCBI WGS metagenome assembly SPJL01 (sample SAMN10925998, study PRJNA522277) | cold seep metagenome | isolation source: Elba SIP-enriched marine methane seep metagenome, extraction at timepoint T3 | place: Italy: coast of Elba, Mediterranean Sea
CGCTGGCCGTATTCGGTGGCTTTACCGAAGGGTTACAACTGTTCGCGTCTTTCGCCATGCTGATGAACTTCCCGCGCTTCAATAAGATGAAGGGCATGGGCCAGATCGTCAGTTGGTCGGTCCGGGACGAATCACTTCACACGGCCTCCATCGTCCGCCTGTTCCGGACTTTCGTTTCAGAGAACCCGGAAATCTGGACCGAAGAGCTTCAACGCGATCTGTACAAAGCCTGCGATACAATCGTCGAACATGAAGACGCCTTCATCGATCTCGCTTTCTCCACGGGTGCGGTTGAAGGATTGACCGCTGAAGAGGTCAAGCAATACATCCGCTACATCGCGGATCGCCGTCTGGTTCAGCTGCAGCTAAACCCGATCTATCACGTAGAGAAGAATCCGTTGCGCTGGATGGACGAGATGTTGAACGGCGTCGAACACGCGAACTTCTTTGAGAACCGGGCAACGGAATATTCAAAAGCATCGACCAAGGGAACATGGGACGAAGCTTTCGACTGACAAGCGTGGGTGCGGTTTGCCCAGGGAGCGTGTCACTTGATTGTTTGGATACCCGACGCCGTTAGGTTCGGACTACATGGGCCCGCATGAAGCGAAGCGCACCAAACTCCAACGCCCGCAGTAAGAGCATCCAATACTCCGCTTCCAACATCATTTCATCGACGAAGTCACGGGTCAGTTCATCCTTGGACAATGACCCAACGAAGCTGTGCCAGCTCTTCAGGATCATCGCCCGATGGTCATCCGATTCGTCGGCATAATCTTTAATATCCATGCCCTTGGCGCGGAAGGTGCGTTTGTAGTTATCCGCCGTCCACAGGACGATGCCTTTCGGCATCCGCTCCATCCAACCCTTCAGGACCCGGCTGCCCGCCGCCGCCTCATTCGGTAAAACGATGTCGGTCAGGATGAGATGACCGCGCGGCTTCAATGCGTTGTAGAGCATCTCGAAACTGCGGTTCTTATTGCGATGCCGGAACAGCGTTTCGCGCACAAGAATACCGTCATAGTGCCTTTCGTTCAGCTCAAAACTATCGGGATCATAATGTTCGATAGGGGCCATACGAAACATGCGGTGCCGATCCGATAGCGCACTTGCCGCATGTGCCAGATCGGGATCGCTCTCCCGTCCATCGATCGTGGTGTTCAGTGTTCTCGCCGCGCGGCGTGTGCCGCCACCCAGCCCAGCGGAAAGGTCCAGCACTGTTGAAGATCGGCCAAGTTCCATCGCTTGAAACAAAGATACGCTATAATCCGCCCCGCCCGGCGCAACGACCTCATCTTCCGGCTGTTTCTCCCAAAGACGTCGTGCGAAGCGAATGCGTTCTTCCGACCAGACGGGCCGTTCTTCTTCCGTTTGACTATCGACGATAATCGCGTTCGGGTCAGGTGCCGCCATCATCTCCGGTTCGGCATCATCAGCATTGACCAGGGTCGACGCCTCAACCCCTTCCCACCAGGCCAGGAACCGCTGTTTGAATGGCACATAGCCATCATTTGGATCGTAGTCGCGGGTTGTCTGGCCGCTGCTCATCGTCAGGCTCCAAGGTCCATGATAGACAGGAAATTGCCTTGCAATCCCCGGTCCAGGCCCCACTCGAGGCGGAGAGATCGAAGAGTCTGCGGTGATTTCCCATCCTTAGGTACAAAATTTAGATGGGCCTTTACATATCTTTGCCCGCAAATGATTGGACCCGTGCACCTTTCGATCCACGAGCCCACCATATCAGCCATCTAAATCCTCGTCGGAGCGGAGGTCCGATCAAGAGTTGGTCGCGCTGGCCACCTTCTTGGTCAGGGTGTCCAGTTCGATACAGCCGCTCGGGCAAAGGGCCTGCAGTTTTGTCACCTGGGCCTTGGCGGAAGCGAGATCCCCCTGCATCAGATACCATTCACCAATATATTCATGCGCGCCCTTATGGCCTGGATCGATGGCCAGTGCCTGCTCATAAGCATCCCAAGCGTCATCCATTTGCCCGTCATTCCGATAGCTGAACCCCAGCATGTTCCAGGCATCCGCGTTATTCGGTTCGGAATCAACGACCATCTGCAGCTTGTCGATGGCGCCTTTATAGTCGCCGGACAGTGCCAGATCCCGCCCTTCTTCAAGGGTCGGGCCTTCGGATGATTCAGGCGCATTGCTGCCAAAACTCATGGCTTCCCCAGCCATGGGCATGGCCATGAGTGCCACCGCAAGAACGAGTAGCGAGAAAAAACGATGCATCGGAGCCTCCTTCCAAACCCTTAAATAATCAGAAAACGAAACCGGCACACCCTGCCCATCGCATCCCCCGCGCCCGATCTTCGATGGCCAACAGACTCGTCCGTAAGCATGGCGAAAACAAGGCAAATTCGACTACATTTTTGTAACCATCTCGTGTGTACGCCTTATACGACGAACGAGCCGTCAGGCGGTGATGCGGGCCGTTCCTCCTTCATATCCGTCGCAGAATGGGAGGGGTCTTCCTGAATAGGAGTCTTAACTGGATTGACGACAGGACGCACAGGCTCGGCTGGCTCGGCAAGCGGCGCGGCCGGCATCATCGGCGTCTCTGCTTGTCGCTCAGTTTCAGACTCTTCCGTCTGTGTTGCCCCCGGTGTCTGCGCGATAGTTGGAGGTGCCATTTGATCGCCTGCCAAACCCGCCGGACCAGCCGGGCCAGCCGGACCAGCCGGACCAGCCTGGATTGGTTTCCGCTCTACAGTATCCGGATCGCGACCATCCCTCATCGCCTCTATCCGGAGTGCCAATTCCGCGAACAAGGCAGGCCAGCCACCACGCGGTGTGCGGCGGAAACAAGTCATGCTTGGATACCAAGGGCTTTCCCGCATATCCCATCCAAACCGCCAGTCACCGCCTTCCGGAAGAACGGTCCAGACCGGCCGACCAAGCGCCCCTGCAAGATGCGCAATCGCACTATCAACCGTGATAACCAGAGCCAGCGATTCCATGACTGCCGCTGTGTCTAAAAATGCCCCGTCCCCCTCGTCCATCTCATCCGTCGGGTCTTCGACACCAAAGGGAACCGCATCAATTTCCTGCCGCCCCTCCCCTTTCTGAAGACTGATTAGGCGAACACCGGGCAGCGACGACAAGGCCTGGAATGCCGACAAGGGGACCGCGCGTCGCCTACCTTCAAACAAAGGGTCACCGCCGCGCCAGGCAATTCCGATTTTAACACCACTGCCAAGCCGGTTCCGCCAAGGTGCCAGCAAGCTGGGATCCGGACGCAAATAAGGTATCTCTGTTGGAATCGCCTCTCCATCAATCGACAGCAAATCCGGCAACGACATCAAGGGAGCCCAGCAATCCGCATCCGGCACTTTGGCATCCGGGCCATAACTGCGGGGCACAACCTCATCGGCAAGGCGGCTCGCCCGGATCAGGGGCACCAGTTCTTGAGGGGTCTCAAGCAATATTCTCCCCCCCTCAATGCCCGCGACAAGACGGCAGAATTGTAGGCACTCGCTCAACCCTTGCTCTGCACGGATGAGCAAGCTGCGCCCTGCTAAAGGCGACCCATCCCATGGGGGACACCCTGGATCCAACGCCTCCATTCCCCCCAGCCCGCGCATCTCCGCCGTTTTCCATCGTGCTTCATAAGCCCGGAAACCTTCGACCAAACGCCCTGCGGCAAGTAGTGTCAAAGCGCGCTGCACCCCGATTTCCGGATCATTCGGTGACTGCTCCAAGGCGCGCTCAAGCACCATCAAGGCCCGCTCGGGATTGCCTTCCAGCCGCAGACGGCGCCCCAATGCCAGGAGAGTCGGACCATGTTTAGGATTGGATTCAAAGGCGGCGTCCAAGGCAGCCCGACCGCGCGTGTCCTCTCCCCGCGCGAACCGCAGCCGCGCGACGATCAACAAAACTTCCGGCCGCGTCGGCGCCAGGCTTGCCGCTTTTTCAGCGGCGGCAACCGCTTCATCGGTTGCTTCCCAGGCTGCCAGTGTTTCCGCCAATGCCGCCAATAAGGCCGGCGCGTCGGGATGGCGTTCCAAACCGGTTCGAAAGACCGCTTCCGATTCCGCAATGCGCCCCATGCGCCGCAGGACAGTGCCCAACCCGACATGACCGGGCAGGCTTTCAGGCTCTGCCAGAAGAAGAGCACGCCACGTCTTCACCGCATCGTCCAACCGCCCCGCGCCGAGACTGCGACGCGCGCGACGCATCAATCGATCTCTTGCTTCGGGATTAATGATAAAACGATAGTCCTTAACGCTTTTTCCAACCTTGCGGTCAGCATACACTCATGAGCCATAATCAAGACTAGCACGACGTGGATGTGATGACCGAACGATATTCCGCCGATTTCGACAAGACTTCAAAGGATTACGCAACCCATCGTGCGGGATTTCCATCGCGTCTGTTTGAAGAATTGGCAACACGCGGGCTTGGTTTACCTGGTCAATCCGTGCTGGATGTCGGCACTGGAACCGGAACGCTGGCTCGTGGTTTCGCGGCACGCGGTGCTCTGGTTACAGGAATTGATATCGCGCCGGCAATGCTGGACTCCGCCCGCGAACTTGCCCTGAAAAAAGGGGTCGAAGTCGACTTTCGTGTTGCCACGGCGACAGAAACCGGCGCCCCGGACCGGTCTGCGGATATCATCTGCGCCGGTCAATGCTGGCACTGGTTCGATGGTCCGGAAGCCTTTGCGGAAATGCGCCGTGTTTTGAAGCCGGGCGGCGCGCTGATTATCTGTCATTTCGACTGGCTGCCATTGGCCGGCAATGTTGTCGCGGCAACAGAAGCGCTTATCGAAAAACATTCACCCGACTGGCCAATGGGTGGCGGTGCCGGGGTTTATCCAAAATGGCTTACCGGTATGGCGGAAAACGGTTTTGAAAAGATTGAGACTTTCTCCTTCGACGTCAAACAACCCTATAACCATGAAGATTGGCGCGGACGCATCAGGGCGAGCGCCGGGGTAGGGGGATCCTTATCCCCGGAAGGGGTCGCCGCATTCGATGCCGATCTAGCGTCCATCCTGACATCCCAATTCCCAACGGAGCCCCTGGCAATACCGCACCGATGTTGGGCGGCAATCGGTGGTGCTTCGTGAATTCTGACGCTCCGCCTCCGGGTATTCCGGTTACCGGTTCCCTCGCGCCGATTAACTTGCCGCCGGCAAAGGTTCGCGTTGAAACGGGGCCGATTGGAACCACTGACTTAACCGGAATTGCGTCTCAACCGTTTCAAGGTCCGCCGGTTTCTTCTGCCATGCCGTTGAACTGGCTCGCCCATCTTGAAGAAGCATTGCCGGACGATGTGTTAATCAGCGAACCGAGCGCAACCTTGACCCGTGGCGATGCGGGACGGCTGGCAGATACCATGGCCCAGGCTCTGATTGATCGCGGTCTCGGCGCGCGCGATCCGGTTCTGATCGCAACAGAACGCGGTGTGGATAGTGCGGCATTGATGTTGGGATGCTGGCGGGCCGGCGTACCTGCCTATCCGGCACCGACGGTCATGCAGGATATTCTGGCCGCCCCGCCGCGCTTTTGTTTCTGCGACACCGAACAACAGGCCGCGATATTAACCAAGGCATTAACGGATACCGGCAAGCGCTTTGTTGAGGTTCGGGCCGGTGGCGACGGCATGCGGATCCTCTTACGCACGAAGATCACCGGTGAGGTTGGCGCGCGCATGCAGTCTGTGCTGCCGGACAGCCCTATCCTGCTCTGGCCCGATGATCGGGGCGCCCCCGCCGTCTTGACCCATAGAAATATTGCCGAAAAGCAGCGTGCTCTCCTCACGGCATTCCCATTCTTGCGGGAGCGCACGCCGGTTGTTGCGACAACAGCGGCGCTCTCCGATGCCGGCGCGGGCCTGGAAGCATTTCTGCTAGCGCTGGCGCAAGGCGGGCGCCTGATCCGGCTTGACCCGCGCAGTGCTCAAAGGCTGGTTCATGGCGCCATTGAACGGTCGGGAAAGCCTGGGCCAACACTGATCCTGGACCGCCCGCGCGGGATAGAGAGCCTGTTGGACCGGACCGAAGAAGACACGGCACTGGCTGACCGGTGTTTCGCAGAGCTGCAAGCAGGCATTGCACTTGGACCCGTCACTGAAAGCCTTGTCCGCCGGTGGAATACTGCTGGTCTGAAGGCCCGGGGTGAGCGTGTCCCCTTGATTGCCGGCTGGTCTGTCGGCGCAGCAAGCGGCCTGATCACCTGGCGTCTGATCAAGGGCGGTGGAAATGGTGCCATCGGCCTTCCCTTACCCGGCGTTGAAGTGCGACTGACAGCCCCGACCGAGATCGCGGCGGGAAGCCTTAGCCTACGCGGCTCCTTGATCGGGGCAGGACGGTGGGGGTCACCACCAGGAGATCCAGAACGCCGGGATGCGGACGGCTATTGGAGAACTGGGCGGGCAGGTGATTTCCTTGATACAAATGAGCCTGGTCGTGGACTACGCCTCATCTCGTAAGAAAAATCACGTCATGCCAAAACGGTTTGCAGTAATATGATACTGTCAATCCGTGTGGTTCGACCCTATCTAACCTCGTTTTTTTCGAGACATTACAGCGATGAGAACGTAAAAAAGTTTCAACATTGAACGGTTTGGGTCATACTCTCGCCGTTCACGGGTACTGTGGTCGAATTTCTGACCCAGTCAGGTGGGAGGCAGGTGCATTGACGAATTTTTTACACATCGGTGATTTGCCGGCCGATGTAGATTTTGGTGACAGTGTCGCCGTTGACACGGAAACGCAGGGGTTGAACCCGCTGCGCGACCGGCTTTGCGTCATGCAGCTCTCCAGCGGAGATGGTGATTGTCATTTGGTTCAGTTTCGACGGGGTCAATATGATGCTCCGAATGTACGGGCGTTGCTTACTGATCCGAAGGTGTTGAAAATTTTTCATTTCGCCCGGTTCGATGTCGCCATTTCAAAGCAATGGCTGGGCGTCGAGATGACCCCGATCTATTGCACAAAAATCGCATCGAAGCTGGTGCGGACCTATACGGACCGTCATAGCCTTTCGACATTGTGCCGGGAGTTGCTGGGGGTCGAACTCTCCAAGCAGCAGCAATCGTCGGACTGGGCGGCAGATACTTTGACCGACGCGCAGATTGGCTATGCGGCATCGGATGTTCTGCATCTTCATAAGCTCAAAGCGATACTGGATGGCATGTTGGCACGTGAAGGGCGCACCCATTTGGCAGACGCCGCCTTCCAATTCCTGAATGCCCGCGCGGAGCTGGATCTTTCGGGTTGGGAAGAAACCGACATCTTCGCGCATTCTTGACGCATCCGACGGCCTAACACGTCCTACCGCATGTCGGTAACAAAGGCGGCAATTTCTTTGGCGTTGGAGCATTTGGAGTAAACAGATGAGCGTTGCCTCTGCGGCAAAAGGCCAATCTTCCGACTATCCTGCGCAGGATACCGACCAGAAAATCCATGATTTGGCGGCAGGCAAACGTGTTCTGACGGTTGAAGGTGACGCAGTCCTCGCGCTTGCCGAAATGCTGGACGATACGTTTTGTGAAGCTGTCAGTATTCTGGCGCATCCCGGCAACGAAACGCCGCGAGGCCGGGTAATAATAACCGGCATGGGAAAGAGCGGTCATGTCGGCAATAAGATCGCCGCGACTTTGGCCAGCACCGGCACCCCCGCACAATATGTTCACCCTGGAGAGGCCAGCCATGGCGATCTGGGGATGATCACGGAACGGGACGCAATCCTGGCCCTGTCCAATTCCGGAGAGACCAAGGAATTGAACGATATCTTCGCCTATGCCAAGCGGTTTACGATACCGCTCGTGGCAATCACTGCGAAGGCGGAAAGCACATTAGCGCGCGTTGCAGATGTCGTGCTAACCCTGCCGCCGCATAAGGAAGCGGCGACGATGGGTCTGGCGCCGACGACCTCAACAACATTATCCATGGCTTTGGGCGATGCGTTGGCTGTCGCTCTTTTGGAGAGACGGGGCTTCACCGCAAGCGACTTCCGCATGTTCCACCCAGGTGGCAAACTAGGCCGACAGCTTCAGCGCCTCAGCAATATCATGCATCAGGGCGACTCTCTTCCGCTGATTGATGCAGGCGCGAAAATGGACGAGGCCATTCTTACAATGACCTCTAAGGGTTTCGGCGTTGTCGGCGTAACGGATGCCCAAACAGGCGCCATGATCGGCATCATTACAGATGGGGACCTGCGGCGACACATGACCTCAAACTTGACCGAGCAGGCTGTCAGTGACGTCATGACCCGCAATCCCGTTACGGGCCATAAAGACGATATGGCCAGTGAAACCTTGGCGAAACTCAATAAACTTCGTAAAAACGCAATCTACATTCTTGATGATGCTGACCGCCCGATGGGGATCGTCACACTTCATGATCTATTGAGACAAGGCGTCGCGTAAGAACGACATAGTGATCAGTTAGACGAGCGATCGGAGATCGGGTTATCCCGAGACGGCAAATGGCTTCGACCATTGATAACGGCCCACACGCCGGCACGAGAGAAAAGCGTCCGCCGACTTCAGGCAGTGGTTCACCGCAGCCGGTCCGTGGCGCAAGTATCCCTCTTGGAAATCGCCAGACATCCTTCAGCCGCAGCTATGGCGTTCTGGTCTCTTGGTTGAAGGTATTGCTGCCCACGATTGCGGTGTCACTAACGATCTTAGTCATCGCCTGGCCCCATCTGGAAGACCAGGAGCGTCGGTTTGGCGAACGCTTAATCGGCTTGGAGACAACGCAAGCCAAGAACCTTGAGGTTGTGAATCCGCGCTATAATGGGATGGACGAAAAAGGAAATCCCTTCAATGTGTCGGCAGAAGTTGCGCGCCAGGCTGAGGTAGACTCACCTGTCGTCGACCTGAAAGCGCCAAAAGCCGACATCCAATTGGGTGAAGACAATTGGGCCTTGATATCTGCTGTGTCCGGCAAATTGGACCGGGATGCGAATTTGCTGGAGCTTTACGAAGAAGTGAATCTCTTCCACGATTTGGGCTATGAGTTTCACACAAAGAACATAACGATTGATCTGATTGCCGGCAGTGCCTATGGGTTTGATCCCGTCTGGGGTCAGGGACCTTTTGGGCGACTTGAAGCGGAAGGCGTTCAAATCTTCGACCGCGGTTCGCGCGTTCAACTGACCGGCAAGGCCAAAATCGTCGTCAATAGAGATCCGGAGGCGCAGTGATCGACAGTGCAAAACAATCAAGTCTGGGCCTGGCAGCACTATGTGCTGTTGCGCTTATGACGCTTGGACTGACCGACACCGTAAACGCCCAATCACTTTCAGACGGCGACAAGCCGATTGAAATAGAAGCCGATGACGGCATTGAATGGCTGCGCGAAGAACAACTCTACAACGCGCGTGGCAATGCGACCGCAACACAGGGCGACTTTACGGTCCGCGCCGACCTTCTCACCGCGCATTATAAATCGACTGGTGGCAGCCAAAAAATCTACCGCCTGGATGCAGTGCAAAACGTCGTTATTACCTCAGGTATAAATGAGGCGTCCGGTGACAAGGCGGTCTACCATATGGAAAAACAGGTCGCCGTCCTGGTTGGGGAAAACCTGCAACTTGTGACAGGTCAGGGGACCATCACAGCCGAAGAAAGCCTTGAATACTGGCAGGGCAGATCTCTTGCCGTCGCGCGCGGCAATGCCACGATCATCCAGGATGACAGACGTCTGCGCGCGGGTGTCCTGACAGCTTTTGTCGAAAAAGACGCGAAGACCGGATCGTCTACCGTGACACGTATTGATGCGACCGGTGGGGTCCATATCTCGACACCGACTGACATCGTGCGCGGCCGGGAAGGCGTTTACGACGTGGCCTCAGAACAAATCACCCTCTGCGGCGACGTGAAGATCACCCGTGACAAGAACCAATTGAACGGGAATTGCGCCACAGTAGATATGAAGACGGGCCGCAGTCGTCTTGAAGGTGGCAAGAACAAGGTCAAGGGACTGATCCTTCAGACGACGCAATAATTGGCTAAGACTGGGGTCGACTTAGACCGGGTATGCCGCTCGCTTTTAGAAAATCAGTGTTTTCCTATAGGTCACACAAACAGATTTGGTGTTGTTGACTTGACCTTTGTAGCGCATCCGCCTACCAGAGGCGCGCTTGCTTCTTCTGAAATAAGCAAAAATCATGCCTAGTTATTTCAGGTGAAAACGGGCACAATAGAGTTCTTAAACTAGAGCCGCTGGATGGCGATAATATGGTCGACGACAAAGATCGAGACGACAGGCGTGAATTTAACCACGGTGAGAATACCGTAGGGCCTGTTCGTGACCAAGACACCGACCGCCGCGAGCCCAGTTTCCTGCAAAACGACGATTTAGACGATACGGGCCTTGGGGCCGGGCGCTCTCGGTTTGGCGAACGGGCGCCGATGCCCTTCCGCCGCGACCCCGCCCCTCCAAGTTGGATCAAGCGCGATCGGCCACCGGCACCACAAACAACGGCGCGCCCTGCGGCCTTATCCAGCGATGCTGAAGCATCATCAGCGTCTCGCCCCTTTGGAACGGAAACCCGCCCTCAGGAACAGTCGCGCGTATCTAGTCCGCGTGTTGATCAGGAACTAAAGCGCACACCCCGCGCAGCCGCTCCAGAACCTGGTCTA
>SPJL01026079.1_pt1 | contig 10605 bp, 9 predicted proteins | sample 3741751 | NCBI WGS metagenome assembly SPJL01 (sample SAMN10925998, study PRJNA522277) | cold seep metagenome | isolation source: Elba SIP-enriched marine methane seep metagenome, extraction at timepoint T3 | place: Italy: coast of Elba, Mediterranean Sea
ACCCACAGCGGACATCCATATCAAATCACGGGGGATGATCCCCCGCCATGAAATGAGTGCTGAGCGGATCCGGCTTGGGACGCTTGGTTCAATGGAAACCTGAACCTGATCTCGGATGTGTTCGATCGAGTCTTTGATCCTGATGTTTCGAGGATCAATCTGTTCCCCGCGACGGTACGCGAGCATTGCGTGTCCGAGGTCCCCGTTGAGCGTGAGTGCGTTTCCAAGTGCGTGGTATGCCTTGGCGGAATGTATGTCGTACTCACGCATGACGGAATCGAGATTTGCAGCAGCTGCTGATAACGCAGCAGGGGCGCCCGGATCATTCGATTCAAGCAACTCAATGCTGGTATCGAGCTGGTCAAGAGCGGATTGGAGCTCAGCCGTTGCGTCTCCCATGCAGTGAGCTGTGATGCAAGCCGTGATGATGAACGCAAGTAGGTGTAGATGTCTCATACGCCTGCCTCCGATCGTGCATTCACGATCAGTTGCGCGTGTATACGTCGGGCTGTGGTGCGATCATCAGATTCGATCGAAGATCTCGATCGAGGATCCTCGCGCTGAATGAGCGTCTCATTGACTTGTGTCCGGAGGGCGTCGTCGATGTGCAGATTCACGGTATCCGCAGCAGTCAACGCTTCGGGATCAATGCAAAGTACTCGGGCAACATACGCAAACAATGTCGAGTGCTCGCGTTGTTGTGATGCGTATCGCATCGCCTGCTTGAGGCGCACGATCTCCGGGTCGCGGTTTCTCCGGTACGCAATCACGAAGAGTGCGGTGAAGTAGAGCCCCGGTGGCGTTACGAGCGTCGCGATCCAAACGGGCTCCTGGATTGCCTGAGTGAAGTTGAATGAACGGGTGTCTGTCATCTCATCGATTGGTGCGTGTGCCCACAATGCGGGAGCGATCGGGGAGAGCTGGACTTGCTCTACCCGTGAACCGGTTGGCGGTTCAGGTTGGTAGAACTGCTCGCCGGTGACAACGGCATCCGCGAGGGTGACTTCATTCACCGGCTCAACGAAGAGCGGAATCGGCTGAGATGCGTACGTTCGGTAAGTTCCTGATGGTGGATCAAAGGACTGAATCTGGATGGGAGGTATCTCCTTGATCTCGTCATTCAGTGCTCGGATAGTAGTCTGATATGTGCGGTACCCGTTGCGACGGGGCGCAACTTCACGCCATCCGTCCGAATCGACTTTGAACTGGTCAACAAACCCGGGGTGTGTATCAAGCGCGGGTGCGTCTTGAACCCCGGTCATGGGTTCCTGTCCCTGTAGTTGAAGTGTCAACTCAATCGGATCGCCTACATGCACGCGTCTGTTCGATGCTCTGGTTTCCAGTTCGTACGCACCTATCGCACCGGAATAGAGATCGGACTTTCCATCTTCTGGAACGGGTTTCACATTGATTCGAATAGTGTCCGATTTAACATATGCACGGAAACGATCCCCGACGCTCGGTTGCCTTGTGAACAATGACCGGATTGGACCGATCTCGAACGAACCCAACTCAGTGGGGGTGATTGAGAAACGAAAGGTAAAGCTCGATTTCTCTCGCCCTTGATGAATCCCGCTAGAAACATACCCTTGGATGGTCTCCCCACCAAGTGGGAAGTCTATTTTGTGTCTGACGCCACGTGGTACGGGGACAGGGTTGATTTTGATAGATTCAGGAATTGTTGATGAACCAAAGTTGAACTGAGACGTGTTGTCACCGAGCCACCATACACACTCGACCTCGATAGTCTCGTTCTGATACAGCTCTTGGCGTTCGATGCTGAACTCGAGCACATCATCGAGTGATTCCGATGGGAGCACAGATCGGAAACTTGTTGAGTTGCCGACATACTCTTCTCCTCGATCCTTGATGATCGGTGCTGGAATGGTGAACATACCGCTCGCATTGGCACTGAGCGTGTACTGATACACATATCGACGCTGACGGACCTGCTTGCGCTGCCCGTTTTCAAACACTACTGAGTTAGTGCTCAGTGATGTCCGACCATGTGCGATTGCTTGCACTCCATTCGGGATATCAAGTACGGGAGGTTCAGGATCGGAAGCGCCGTAGATTTCGATCACGAATGAGATCTCATCACCTACAAATGCACTCTCACGCGAGAGGGATGCTTGCACGATGACTGTGTCTTGTGCGAAAACGACTGAAGAGCATGCCACGATTGGCAGAAGCATCCAGAGTAATGAGCGTTGTATTCGAAACTTGAATGTGTGCATCTCACCAATCCCTTTCCACGGGGACCGGGCGAGCGGTCCGTCGAGCATTCCGGATCTCCCGTTCGCGGCGTTCTTTCTCTAAAAGCTGCTTGGCAATCTCATCGATCTTCTCGCTTGGTGCCTCGCTCTCTTGTCCTTGCGCGGGTTGTTCGGATTGGTCTTGGTTGCCCTCAGATTGTTGTTGCTGAGATTCGTCTGAGGCACCATCGGATTCGTTGGGTTGTGACATCTCGCGGAGTTTCTCCGCAGCTTGTTGGAGTGCCTCCGCAGCCTCTTGCTGCGCTTCTGATGCCTCGCTGGGTTTTCCTTGCTCAAGTGCCTCCTGGGCGCGCTCCTGCGCTTCTCGCGCCTTCTGGAGTTGCTCTTGGACCTCTTGCATCTCGTCGCTTTGTTCTTGCAGTTGATTCAGCCCCTCTTGTTCTGATTCCGTCTGGTCACAGAGCTCATCCTGATCATTTTCTTGTTGCTTCTGTTCCTCAGGAGTTTGCGGTGGTTGTGCCGCATTCTGCTCAGCCTCACGCTGTTGCTCCTCTGCGATTTCGTCAAGACGTTCTGCAGACTCTTGTTGCTGCTGTTGGCGCTGTTGTTCTTGTTGTTGCTGCTGTTGGATCAGGTCCTCAAGTGACTGGATCTGGTCCCGGAGTTGCTTGATCTCACGTCGAACCCGCTCGAGGTTCTCGACTGCGGACATGTAGGTCGAATCAACGTCATGCGCCGATCGGAACGATCTGGCAGATTGTGTCATACCCAGAAGCTTCTCCTTGAGCATGTCCTTCATTTCGTTGAGCCCTGAGGGGTTAACGATCGCGTTGGGTGCAGTCTCCTTTGACTGAGCGTACAGGTACCACGCATGTCCAATCGCTTCGCGGGCACGCACACGCAGTTCAGCCTGGGTTCCATTTCTGTCAGCCTCCTGAAACCAGTTGATCGCATCCTCCATCGAGGGGGGTGACTCAGACATTTGTCGCAGATAAGTGAGGCCGATGTTGTACGACGCAATCGATCGGATGCCTTGGTCTTCACAGCGTGCAATCACATCCGCAAGCATCTGTATCCGCTCGTTGTTTGGGGTTGCGTGATCCATCGCCAGCTTGAAACGTGCTCGCGCCATCTCTGGCGACATGGTTTCTATCTCCTGAGAAACTACCTCTTCAGATGCTTCATCATTCACTTCTTCGATATGAGCATGCAGCACCGCTGGCGAGGTGGCGAGGCAGCACATCAGTGTAAAGAGTCGTTCGGTCATGGTTTCCTCCTCGTACGAGTGGGGATCACAAGTTGTTCGATGATGAGCAGCGTCAAACCAATCGCGAGGAACACAGGGAACCGCTCGGTGTATTTCAGTGTGTTGGCCGTGTCGAGTGTGCGTTGTTCGGAACTCGCGATCAGATCGTTGTACAGCTTCGCGAGATCAACATTCCCTGTACCAACTTCTAGGTACACGCCACCGGGAGAGGCGCGAGCGATGTCGCGGAGGGTCTCGGACTCAAGGCGTGAGCGGATTTGCTGTGATCGTGGGTTATTGCGATTGGAGGAAATCACCGCGCCTTTGTCCGATCCGATCCCAATCGTGATGATGCGGACGCCTCGTTCGCTTGCTTGGCGAGCTGCCGCTGCGGGTAGACTCTCCTGATCCTCTCCATCCGAGATGATGATGAGGTCCCGGTACCCGCTTGCGAACTCATCGCTTGTAACAGGAAATACGAGCTCCATCGTCCTGCGGATCGCGTCGCCGATGTTGGTGCCCCCCATGAGCACACTCTGTGGCGAGAGCTCATCGACTGCGAGTCGGAAGAACAACCGATCTGTGGTCAAGGGACACACAACGGAAGAAGATCCCGCGTACGCGACCAATCCAACCCGATCCCCCTTGAGCTGCGATACGAGATCGTTGATCCAGAGCTTCGATCGCTCCAAACGGTTGGGCGCTACATCATTCGCGAGCATGGATCGTGATACGTCAACCATGAACACGATATCGCGTCCCTTCGATTCCACCTCGACTTCCTCGGGGTCAGTTTGAGGGCGTGCGATCGCGATGATCACGAAACCCAGTGCAACCATAAGTACAACTACGCGCCCCCACGTGTTCCACGTGCGTCGTCGCCCGAGGTTGTGATCGATGATGTCTCGGTCGCCGAGACGCTGCTCAATCTTGAATGAACGTATTACGAAGAAGAGCATGAATCCACCGACGAAAGGCAATGCCCATAGCGTCAGCAACCACTGCGGATTGGCAAAGCTCCATTCGCTTTGCATCAGAGATGACACGAGCTCATTCATGTTGTGCCTCCCCGGAGAATGAACTCACGTATGAAGATACCTGTTCCCAATAGGGCAAAGCCCGAGATCGCATAGGGGAGATACAGCTCGCGGAAGGTTGTTGATTGGGTAATCTCGATTGTTGATCGTTCGAGCTCGTCGATCTCGCCATATACCTTATCGAGGTCACTGATGCGATCGACAGCCCAGTACCGTCCGCCCGTGTGCTCCGCGATCTGAGTCATGAACCGATCGTTGATGTTCACGTTCTGACGTGGGAAGAGTGACCCTCGACGATTGCCGTCTCGGATACCGACGATGTAGATCTTCATGCCCCATTCACGTGCAAGCACCGCTGCTTGGTCGGGTGAGTACTGCCCCGCTTGGTTTTCGCCATCGGTGAGCAAGATGATCGCCTTGCTCTTAAGTGAAAAATCTTCGTCCTCAGACTCAATCCGCATCGCATCTTCGTATGCCTTCAGACGCCCTGCGGCCAGCATCAGTGCATCCCCAATCGCTGTGCTGCGTTCTCGTTCGCTTCTTGGGATCTCGATAGAGCGGATCGATTCGATCAGTGCTTCGTGGGATTGTGTGAGCGGCATCAACGTATCGGCGTACGTTCCGAATACGACGAGACCGAGTAGGTCGCCAGCGCGCCCTTTGAGCAGAGCACCATCACCCGCTACGAACCGCTCAACGATAGTCTTTACCGCCTCGAGCCGGTTGGTGCGTTCGCCTTCGAAGACCACCGCGTCGTCCATTGATCCGGATCTGTCTACAACCAGTTCAATTGCGATCGTGTCGCGGGTCGCTTTCGAGTTGCCAATGATCTCCTGCGGACGGGCGAGAGCGATAAAGAGCAACATCATACCGAACCCGATGAGCATGCTGGGCATCCAGATCGTGAGCGATCGAACTGAACGTCCACTCGCAGCGATGCGGGAGGGGACACTCATCATCAAACCACGCCGACGATGCCATGTGAAGATGCGGACGACCCAGACGATCGGGATGATCGATGTGAAGACCAACGTGATGGGATATGCGAACTGCCAGTTCATGTGCATCCCCCCAGTTCATCCGGGGTCTCGCCCAGCAACTCTAAGGCGTGCTTGGCCATATTCTGGGGAGTCACCCGTTGCGTCATTTCATCGCGAGGGCTGTATCGTGCCTCGTCACACACACGAATCATCTGTTGGAACTCGGTAGTATTGCGGAGGCCTTCGTCGAGCATGCCGAACGATTTTCCAATGAGTTCGAAGGCATCATGTACAGGAATCGATGTATCCGAGCGGACTCTGAGGAGCAGATCAATGGCTGATTCTCTGTTGCCTTGCGCGCCGCGAGGGCGCACAACCATGAACAAGATCGCAATCGAAACCAACCCGATCGCAGCAAGCACGATCACAAGAATGTGCGATTGCTCATCCTCATCGGTGGGGGGCTCGCCCGTCTCTGGGATCGCGTTGAGTTCGCCGGAATCTTGATCCGAGAGCACACCCACAACCTCGACCTCGATTGGATCATTTTGCACGATGACAGGTTCTTCGTGGGTGTCGGTAAGCACCTTGATTTCGCACGGTGGTATGATGTATGTGTCAGGGAGGAAAGGTTCAATCAGCGTACGCCGCTCAATCTGATATACCCCGTCTCTGATTTCAGGGATGGAGATAGATTGATCAATCATACTCCAATCCGTCTTCTCCCAATCCCGCGGTTCAAAGGTCGGCGTTTGACCCGATGACCACGAGGCAAGATCAATCACCCAGATCCTGTCCGCAAGAACGATCTCATCATTCTCGATTCGAGTGGTGAGTATTACACCCGTCGCGTTATCCGTGACAGAGCGTGTAACGCTCGTATCAGGTGGGGGAGCAGTGTCTGAGCACCCAACGAGGAAAGCAGTCACCAATGCCAAAATGCACGCGAAGAGACGCATCATCGTTTCCGCATCTCCCGCTGCTGGAAGTATCGGTAGAGCGGGTCGACAAAGCTCTCCGCGGTGGAGATCTCTACACGATCCACCCGTGCCCGACGCATCGTGTTTTCGATAAGCGATTGCTCTTTGCGAGCCTGCTTCTTGTACCGATCGCGAACGCGTCGCGAACCAGTGTCGACGCTAAAACGTCGCCCAGTGATCGGGTCGTGCATGCGGACGAGCCCCACCTTGGGGAGCTCAAACTCCAATGGGTCGGTGAGCTGAAGCGCAACCAGTTCATGCTTGCGAGCAAGCATGCGCATGGGCTTGGCCCAGTCAGGCTCATCGCGGTTGTTGAGTCCGGAGAGGAAATCGGAGATCACAAAGATCAATGCCTTCCGTTTATGAGCTCGCCCTAACTCACTCAGCGCATCCTTGAGTACGAACGGCGACATCCCCGGGGTCGAATCAATCAACTCGCGCATGATCCGACGAGCATGCTTCTTCCCTTTCGAGGGACGCAGATGAAACGTCTCTTTCTCCAAATGCTCGGACCCAAATACCTGGAGTCCGACTCGATCGTTGTTGCGACCTGCTGCGAGAGTAAGAACCGCGCCAAGCTCGCACGCGAGCTGATGCTTCGATCGTTTCACGCTCCCGAACGCGGTGGAGATCGAACAATCAACGCACAGAATCACAGTGAGTTGTCGCTCCTCCGTGAAACGTTTGATGTGCGGGTGCCCGGTGCGGGCTGTGACATTCCAGTCGATCGTGCGGACCTCGTCGCCGGGCATGTACTCGCGGACTTCTGCGAACTCGATACCCTGCCCTTTGAACGCGGAGTGATACTGTCCGCCGAAGAGATCATCCACGCGACGACGCGCACGGATCTCCAGGCGTTTCACTTCCCGCATGAGTTCTTCAGTCAACACGCGCAGTGGTCTCCTTCACGAGTGAATCAGGGCACCGGGATACGGGCGAAAAGCTCACGGACGATGTCCTCACTCGATATGCCTTCGGCTTCCGCTTCATAGCTCAACAAAACACGATGACGGAGTACATCCATCCCGATAGTCTTGATGTCCGAAGGGGTTACGAATGCGCGGCCTTCGAGGAACGCATTTGCTCGGGCGGCGCGAGCAAGCGCGAGTGAAGCACGCGGCGATGCGCCGAACTCGATGAGCTTGGGCAGGTCCATCGTCCAACTCGCACGAACGGATTGTGGGTCACGGGTCGCGTGAACCAACGAGACGATGTAGTCCTTAATCTTCTCGTCAATGTAGATGTTGTTGACGGTCTCACGTGCCTTGGTTATGTGCTCAAGCGTGACAACCGGTGAGAGCCCCGCGTGCTCAGATGTAGACATCATGCGGTCGATAATGACGCGTTCCTCGTCTCGGGTCGGGTACCCGACATGGAGCTTGAGCATGAATCGATCGACCTGCGCCTCAGGGAGCGGGTAGGTGCCCTCCTGCTCGATCGGGTTCTGGGTCGCGAGGACGAGGAACGGATCGCCGACAGTGTACGTTGTATCGCCGATCGTCGCCTGTCGTTCCTGCATCGCTTCGAGCAGCGCCGATTGGACCTTAGCTGGGGCCCGGTTGATCTCGTCCGCGAGTACGATGTTCGCGAAGATGGGCCCCTTGCGTGGGGTGAACGTCCCGTCTTTCGGGTTGTAGATCAGCGTCCCGATCACATCTGCGGGGAGCAGGTCGGGCGTGAACTGAATTCTGGAGAACTCCGCATGACACCCTTGGGCGAGGGTGGTGACGGTCAACGTCTTGGCAAGACCAGGAACACCCTCTAGAAGCACGTGCCCGCCTGTCAGCATCCCAATGACCAGCGAGCGGACCATGTGTTCTTGGCCCACAACAATAGATCCCACCGCGTGGATCAGCTCTTGGATCGGCTGGGCGTCGCGAGCGACCTGGTCATCGCTCAGCGTGATGTTCAGTGTTTCACTGCTCATGGAGACCTTCCTTGAAACGTTGTACGAACTGGATCGACATGGGTTCTGGATGCTTTTCGTCGGCGAATCCGTCACAGATTATTCATTTGTAGCGCACGAAGGTTGCCCCGAAACGAACACACGGGCCCAACGAGGCCCGTGCGTGTGTATTTTCAGATGGTGAGGGAAATCTCAACCCTGAGCAGGGGGCTGCCCGCCGCCTGGGTTGATGTCGATCTCGCCGAAGCGTTCTTCGTACTGTCGGATCGCAGACCCGAGTGAGAGTGCGAGACGCTTCGCGCCTGCCCAGTTCATGATGACGCGTGACCCGACGTTGAAGACCACCATGGGCGCCTGATTGGGGACCTGCATTGGGATGTTCATCCCGAAGTCCATGATCAGTTCATCCTGGGTGTTGCTCGTGCGGATAGTGTTCGCGTAGGTGCTCGTCATCTTCGATTCGTCGATGCGGAGCTGAACCTGCTGCTGTTGGGGTTGTTCGTCCATGTCTGGATCCCTTATATGTGTATCAGTTCGTCTCTCGTGTGAATGCCGAGGGGGGGACTCGAACCCCCACTCTGTCTCCAGAAGCGGATTTTGAATCCGCCGCGTCTACCAATTCCGCCACCCCGGCAATGGATATGGGGCGTAATGATAGGCGTGGGGGGCGGATCTTCAACAGAAACACCCCCACGAGAACCCGTAATCAAGCAATGGTTCTGTTCGGGCCGATGCCTACACTTCCCTTCCTCCTGGGCGTCCGGGAGGGTCGATCCGGGACTCAGGCGCACGATGGCGGATCGACAGCAGTCCAGTGCGTGACATGAACAGAAAGATCATCATGTCAGACACCAATACCATTACCGTAGAAGAAGCAGGGCCTTGTAGAAAGCGCATCAGCGTCGAGATCCCCGCAGAAACCGTCGATAATCAGATGGAAGTCGCGTTCGGCGCTGTCTCCCAGCAGGTTTCGATCCCGGGTTTCCGTAAGGGACACGCTCCGCGTCGTCTCGTCGAGAAACGCTACGCGTCGTACGTCACTGATGAGACTCGTTCGCGTCTCGTTTCGCAAGCCTACGAGCAGGCTGTCCGCGACAACGATCTCAAGGTCCTTGGGCAACCCCCGCAGGAAGTCTTCGAATCCATCGAGGTTGAATCGGGCAAGCCAGTCAACTTCGAGGTCGAAGTCGAAGTCATGCCCGAGTTCGAACTCCCCGAGCTCAAGGGCATCAAGGTCCTCAAGCCCGACGCAACCCTCCCCGAGGGTGTCGTCGACGAGGAAATCAAGAAGATCTCGATCAACGAGGGTTCGCTCGACGAGCGTGATGACTCCGGGCGGGGCGATTACGTCACCGGTAACGCGGTCATGACTGATTCCGAGGGGACCGAGCATTACAATATCGAGGGCGCTGTCGTTCAGATCCCTGAAGACGGTGATGAAGGCATGATCCTCGGCGTCATCGTCCCCGATTTCTTTAAACAGGTCGGCACCCCCAAGGTTGAAGACAAGGTCACCATCAAGCTCAATGGCCCTGAGAACCACGAGGTCGAAGCACTCCGTGGCAAGGACCTTACAGTTGAGTACGAAGTGACCAAGGTCTATCGCATCGTGCCCGCAGTGATCTCCGACCTCGTCGCGAAGTACGGGTTCAACGACGAAGAGCAGCTCAAGGAAATGGTCTCCAACCAGCTCCAGCAGCGTGCAGAAGTTCGTCAGCAAGCCGTCATGCGCCAGCAGGTCATCAAGCACCTTTCCGACTCCGTCGAGTTCGATCTTCCAGAAGGTCTCACATCGCAGCAGGCTGCACGCAACCTGCAGCGCAGCCGCATGGAAATGATGTACCGCGGCGTCGACCCTGCAGAGATCGAGCAGAAGATGGCTGAGCTTCGCAGCGCTTCGACCGACAGCGCTCGCAATGAGCTTAAGAACTTCTTCATCCTCAACAAGGCTGCGGAAGTCCTCGAAGTGCAGATCCAGAACGAAGAGATCAACGCACGCATCGTTCAGATGGCCATGCAGCAGGGCAAGCGTCCTGAGCAAGTCATCGACGAGCTCCAGAAGAGCGGGCAGGCGCAGACCCTCATGCAGCAAGTCCGTGAGCACAAGACGATCGATCAGATCCTCTCAGACGCGGAAGTTGAAGAAGTCTCCGCAGACGAGTTCAATGAGAAGATGGGTACGAGCGCAGACTAATCTGCAATCTCATCCCGAATGATAAAGGCCCCGCGATGCGCGGGGC
>SPJL01007422.1_pt1 | contig 10603 bp, 8 predicted proteins | sample 3741751 | NCBI WGS metagenome assembly SPJL01 (sample SAMN10925998, study PRJNA522277) | cold seep metagenome | isolation source: Elba SIP-enriched marine methane seep metagenome, extraction at timepoint T3 | place: Italy: coast of Elba, Mediterranean Sea
AACGTATCACGCTGACCTGGAAACGTGCCAGTGCCTATGAAGCGCTTGCTTTGTCGCAAGCGTCCGCGCGCGAGAGCCTAAAAGCTGAAGCTGCCGCGCTTGTCCGAGAATTCGAAAACGGATTGCGGCCCTATCAGGACGTGTTGCAAGCCGAGGCCGGCGTTCAGAACGCCATCCTTCAAGAAATCGAAGCCCGTTATCTGGGGCGCGAGCAGAACCTGCATTTGGTCTCGCTGGTAAACGCGCTCATCAATCTAGAAACCGGCGCCATCACACACTCACTTGTCTTCGAGGGCATTGTCTCTGAATTGTACGACGTCGCGGTACTGCCCGGCATTCGAAAACCCGGCGCGATTGGTCCTTTGGGCGATGACATAAAAACGGTTTTGTCGCTCGCAGAACCCAAACACGCGGACGCTTAGTCAAAGCGCGCCCGTATGGATTGAAAAGCTGGCGGTGAGACAGGGATTCGAACCCTGGAGACTATTGCTAGCCTACACACTTTCCAGGCGTGCGCCTTCGACCACTCGGCCACCTCACCATCAGCGGCGGGTATACTTCAGACGCGCAATATCGCAAGCCATGACATTGCAGTCTGCTGCACTTCGCCCATATTGGGATCAGACTGATCAAAGGATGACCCGATGCTGTTCTCTCGCAAACCCCTCACCGTGCCCGATCGCGAGTCGGCCTTGCCGGGCCGGGCGACGCCGATTCCCACCGCGTCGACGCATTTCGTGAGCGGTCGCGAACTCGATGCGACCGCCACCGAAGGTCGGCGCGAGATCGTCTTTGCGCTCGGTTGTTTTTGGGGCGCGGAACGCGTGTTCTGGGAAGCGGACGGCGTATATGTCACGCAGGTCGGCTATGCCGGCGGGCACACACCGAACCCGACCTATGAAGAAGCCTGTTCCGGCCAAACAGGCCATACCGAAGTGGTGCGCGTGGTCTATGATCCGAACGTCATTTCGCTGGACGCCTTGTTGAAACTGTTCTGGGAAAGCCATGATCCGACCCAAGGCATGCGTCAGGGTAATGATGTTGGCACACAATACCGTTCAGCAATCTATGTCTCGAATGAAGCTGAACTGGATCACGTGCGGGCCAGCGCCAAGGCATACCAGGCTGCGCTCAGCGCCGCTGGGCGCGGCGACATCACTACTGAAATCAAATCTCTCGACGCGTTCTATCCGGCCGAGGAATATCATCAGCAATATCTAGCCAAGAACCCGGCGGGCTATTGCGGCATTGGCGGCACCAGCGTGAGTTGCCCGATGCCCGGCGCGCACGCTCTGGACTAGATCGTCGATCCACCGGTGACGGAAAAACGCTTGCGATTGGCCAACATGGACTGACCTTGCTGGACAGCCTGATTTGTCGCCTGCGCCATTTGCAGCACCGGATCGGCTTTGAGCATTTCGACCGCGACCTTCAGATGATCCATTGCCTCGCGCACACGGACCGGGTCAAAATTGATCGACGACAGACCGAGCAAGGCGCGGCCAAGGTCGATGCGCGCTTGGACTTCAAAGGCCGGGGCGAGGTGGGAGTCGGCACTCAATCTCTTGCGGCGAAATTCTGCTACGCGGCTCAGATGTGCCTCGCCGCCAAGGTGCAGCGCCATAGATGAATAATCGTGCTCCAGCGTCAGGCGCGTGCGCTCGGGCAGCGCATCCGCATTGGCGATACACGTGACCAGAATGTCGGCCACGGGCGCCAGTTTCTCGGCTTTGAAGGCACTGCCATCGGCAAGGCCTGGCTGCAACGCGCGAGCGACCAGATAGGCCGTAACACGGGTTGTCGTGTCTTGATTGTCAGAATTGATGAGCGGGAAGATGCCTTCAAAATGATGCGCATCTGCAGGCGCTAGTGAGCCACTGCAGGAGAGAATATCAATGTTTGATGGGGCCGCCTTACCGCTGGACCTGTTCCCCCAAAGAACCAGATCGGTCGATGATTTTTCGAGATATCGCGTCGCCGCATCTCGCAACCCTTTGGCACCTTTGGCCCGCATACGCGGCGCTTTGACAATTTCGAATGGCGAGCCGAATGTAAACAGACTCAAATGTGCCTCAAGCGCAGCATAGACCGCCTTCGATTGGCGTTGGCCACCTGGGCCAATGATCGGAGCAACCGCAATGCCGAAGCCTTGGGTCGAGCGACGTTTGCGGCTGGCCATCATTTCGTTGAGACCGCGCACGGCGCGCCGCAACTGCGCGACCAGGAGCCAAGCGACAATCAGACCCACGATGACAGCGGCAAGCAGCCCAATTCCACTCCAGAGCGGCGACCCGGAAATGGTTGTGTCGAACCATTCGGCCAAGGGGGACAATTGTGACGGCATTCTGTACTTTCGGCGAAAATAGCGCGGAAGACCCCCGATACCGCAGAGACATGCGTTTTCGCAACGTAAAATCGCTGCTAGTTCAGGATTCAGCGCCAGGCTGCGTCAGGGAGATCACAGTTGAATGCGTTTCGTACCCGGTTTGCGCCCTCGCCGACCTATTTCCTGCATTTGGGGCACGCCGCCTCGGCGCTGCATGTCTGGCGCCGCGCAGGAGAAGCGGGCGGGACTGTGGTGCTGCGGATTGAAGACATCGATACGACCCGGTGCCGACCAGAGTATACGGCTGCGATCTATGATGATCTGGATTGGCTCGGCCTGACCTGGACAGAGCCGGTTCGGGTGCAGTCCGAACATTTCGCTGATTATCGATCGGTCGTGCAAAGCTTGAACGATCGCGGACTGACCTATCGCTGCTTTCGGTCCCGGACAGAGCTTTCCGCGTTCCCTGATCCGCGCCGACCCGGCGCGCACGATCCGGATGAAGAGGCGGCGCGGCTGGATGCCGGCGATCGTTTTGCCTGGCGATTGTCGCTCGAAGCGTGCCGGCAGGCCCTCGCCGACAGATGGACGAAGTTGACCTATCGAGAGCGCATGCCGCGGGGTTTGCAGACCAAAGTGGTCGATCCGGAACGAGAAGGCGACATCGTGCTCGCACGCAAGGACAGTCCAAGCGCGTACCACGTTGCTGCGACTCATGATGACGCGATTCAAGGCATAACAGACATCATTCGCGGCGAGGACTTGCTGGATGCGCCGCATGTTCAGACACTTTTGCAAGTGCTGATGGGGTGGCCGGCACCAACCTATGAACACCATCCCTTGGTTCTTGATGCCCAGGGCGAAAAACTCTCAAAACGGCAAAAGAGTATTTCGCTTGCGAGCTTGCGCGCGGACGGTATGACGGCGGATCAGCTTCGCGCGCGTTTAGGGTTCAGCTAAGATGTCGGAAACAGGTTTAGCGTCACCGCCGACCGTATGGTATGGGCCGCTCATGGTCTTCATGGGCGGAGTTTGTATTGGACTTGCGCCGATCGGATTGCGACTCGGGTTGGACGATCTGGGGCCGCAAGCGATCGCCTTTTGGCGCTATACGTTCGCGCTGCCAATCCTATTTCTATTGGTGGTTTGCGTCGAGCGAAGGCTACCAGCCAAACCCAACAGATTTGTCGTCATCGCCGCGACATGTTTTGCCTTGGATATTGGCCTATGGCATTGGGCACTAACGATCACGACCGTTGCGAATTCCACGTTCATTGTGAACCTTGGAAATGTCTGTGTCGGTCTGACGGCCTGGGTATTTCTGAAAGAAACGCCTACACCGATCTGGTTTCTGGCAATTTTGATTGCCATGATTGGCGCTGGCGCGCTGACGCTTGGCGGCGGACTGGAAGGCAAGGCGGATTTTCGCGGTGATCTTCTGGCCCTTGGCGCAGCGGTACTGGTCTCGTTCTACATTGTCGCATCCAAGGTCGCGCGCAAAAGCCTTGGCGGCCTGGACACAATTTTCTGGCTAACCGCGGTCGAAATCCTCGTAGCCGCCTTGCTTGTACTTGCGTTTCGCGAGCGTTTTCTGCCCGATAGCTTGAACGGTTTTATCGTCCCACTGTTCTTGGCACTCTCGGTTCAAGTGGCCGGACAGGGCTTGATCATAACAGGCCTCGGGCACACACCGGCGGCTGTGGCTGGCGTGCTGGTATTGGTCCAGCCGGTCGTCGCAGCGGCAATTTCCTGGCGCTTGTTCGATGAACCACTGGCACCGATTCAGGCGGGTGGCGGCTTCATGATCCTACTCGGCATCCTGATTTCTCAACGCGGCGCTCGCCAAAACGCTTCAAAAGCGTCACAAGAACCGGCTAATGTCTTTGTCGACTGATACGCTGCATTCAAAAAAGGGATTACCATGCGCTTAGCCCTTGCCATTACCGCCACCGCTATCGTCGCGGCTTGTGTCGCTGTTTCGACCACCACGGCCCTTCAGGCGCCCGATTCCGGTTCAAACTTGATCGATCGCGACGCCACTCCGATCCAGTCGACCGATGCATATTACCAGCGTGCGGCCCAGGCGGTTGAGGCCCGCATGGACGAAGATTTTGCGCCCCAAGCAAAAAATGTGATCATTTTTGTCGGTGACGGCATGGGCATTTCAACCATTACAGCCGGTCGAATCTATGCCGGACAGAAGCGCGGCCAAGATGGCGAAAGCCATAAGTTGACCATGGAAACGCTGCCACAGATGGCGCTGTCGCGCACGTATAGCCACGACTATCAAGTTGCCGACAGTGCATCGACGGCGACCGCCATGGTCTCTGGCGTGAAAACCAAATCACGTGTTTTGGGGGTGACGTCCGAAGTTTCGGTCGGCAATTGCGCCAGTCAAGCCGGGATCGGCACTGATAGTCTATTCGAACTGGCTGAGCGCAAGGGGCTCGCCACAGGCATCCTGTCCACCGCACGACTGACCCACGCAACCCCGGCTTCAGCCTATGCCGAAGCCGCGAGCCGCAACTGGGAAGATGATATGAGCTTCGGCAATGCCGGGCCGGGCGGGTGCAAGGACATTGCATCGCAACTTGTGGATTGGCCGGAAGGTGACGGATTTGAAGTCGCGATGGGCGGGGGACGTCGCCACTTCATGACCGATGAGACTTTTGATCCGGAGTATCCGGAGAATACCGGCAATCGTCAGGATGACCGCGACCTGGTCGTGGAGTGGACCGCAAAGTCGGATGACCATCAGGTGATTCATACCGGAGCGGAGTTTGCCGCTGTCAATTTTGACAGTGAGGCGCGCGTCCTCGGCTTGTTTGAGCCTTCGCACATGCAGTACGAAGCCGATCGCGCGGCTGACCCGGGCATGGAACCGTCTCTCGCCGCGTTGACCAAGGCCGCGATCACTCGCCTGTCCAGGAACGAGGATGGCTACGTCCTGATGGTCGAAGGCGGACGGATTGACCATGCCCATCACGGGGTCAATGCTGCGCGGGCATTGGAAGACACAGATGCGTTCGATCAAGCTGTCGCCACGGCGCTGAAGATGACCGATGCTACGGACACATTGATCATTGTCACAGCCGATCACAGTCACACGATGACCATGGCGGGCTACCCGCGCCGCAACAATCCGATCCTTGGTAAAGTCGTTTATGAAACCGGCGCGATTGCCCGTGGGGATGATGGCAAGCCATACACCACGCTCGGCTACGCGAACGGACAATCTGCGTGTCGCCGAATGGAGGAAGGTGGCACGACCTGCACACGCGCTGATTTGAGCGATGTTGATACGACCGCAAAAGACTTCCAGCAGCAGGCGCTGGTTTTCATGGGCTCAGAAACACATGCCGGAGAAGATGTGGCAATCTTCGCCAGCGGACCGGGATCAGAACTGGTGCGCGGCGTGATGGACCAGAACGAGATTTTTCACGTGATGGGATATTCCAGCGGCCTGGTGAAACAGACGGCGCCTACAGAATAAATTTCGAAAGGTCGGCATTCCCGACCAGATCCGATAATTGTGCGGTGACATATTCGGCGGAGATGGTCACCGTCTCGCCTTTGCGGTCGGATGCGGTAAAGCTGATTTCATCCAGCAGGCGCTCCATAACAGTATGTAGCCGACGAGCGCCAATATTCTCGACCGTGTCATTCACTTTCACCGCGAGGTCGGCGAGAGCGTCGATCGCATCCTCGTCGAAATTCAGCGTCACCTCTTCTGCGTCCATCAAAGCCTGATGCTGGCGAATGAGCGAGGCTTCCGGCTCGACCAGGATGCGGCGCATATCATCGCGCGTGAGGGCGGTCAGTTCGACCCGGATCGGCAGGCGGCCCTGAAGTTCGGGCAGCAGGTCGGAAGGTTTGGCGACGTGAAAAGCGCCGGAGGCAATGAAAAGGATATGATCCGTTTTCACTGGACCGCGCTTGGTTGAAACAGTTGTGCCTTCGATCAGAGGCAGCAGATCACGCTGCACGCCTTCGCGACTGACATCGGCGCCAGACCGGCCGGAAGATCCAGCCACTTTGTCAATTTCGTCGAGGAAGACGATGCCGTCTTCTTCAACCGCTCGCACCGCTTCGCGCGCGATCGTGTCTTCGTCTATGAGCTTATCGGCTTCTTCATCGATCAGCGGTCTATACGCTTCGGAGACAGTGGTGCGCACGCGTTTGGTGCGCTGGCCCATGGCTTTTCCCAGCATGTCGCCGAGATTGATCATGCCCATGGAGCCGCCGCCCCCGGGAAAATCCATAGTCTGCATCGGATTACTCGATTCGGCGAGATCGATATCGACGGCCTTGTCATCAAGCTCGCCGTCTCTCAGCTTGCGGCGAAACACTTCGCGGGTGGAGGATTGGGCATCCTCGCCGACCAGCGCGTCGAGCAAACGTTCTTCGGCGGTGTCTCGGGCTTGCACTTCAACTGTCTTGCGCTTTTGCTCACGCAACATGCCGATGGCCGATTCAACCAGGTCGCGGACGATTTGCTCAACATCGCGGCCAACATAGCCAACTTCTGTGAATTTCGTGGCTTCGACTTTCAAAAAGGGTGCATTGGCCAGTTTGGCGAGGCGACGGGACACTTCGGTTTTGCCAACGCCTGTCGGCCCGATCATGAGGATGTTTTTAGGCGTGATTTCCTCGCGCAGCCCTTCCGGGGCCTGTTTGCGTCGCCAGCGATTGCGCAACGCAAGTGCCACAGCGCGTTTGGCGTCGGTCTGTCCAACAATGTGGCGATCAAGCTCCGAGACGATCTCGGCGGGCGTCAGGGTGGTCATATTGCGTCTCTCAGGCCGGTTCTGGTGGGAATACCCGACCCCATGTGCCGCCTTTCGGGAAAATTTCAAGCGCCGCTCTGCGCGCCGTCTTCCAGCCCGCTCCAAGCAAGACCACACCGCCGCCGATCAGTATCGTCACCATGATGAAGATATTGGAAGCGTCCAGGCCAGCGCGGCTCAGCACGAAACTGAGAGTGATGATGAAGGTGACAAGACTCGCCGCTATCAAGGCCCTGCGGTTAAGCGCAAGCGAGACCAATCCGATGGTCAATAATACGAACAGTAAAGTTAGACCTTGTGTGGCATTGTCGGTGCCGCTGGTCGAGCCGGCGAAAATATTCGACCCGGTGACCATCGTGCTGACGCCGATAATCACTTGCGGCGCGGCGGCGAGATGTAGCCAGAACGCATTGTCGGAAGATTTGCGGATGCGTTCCGGGTCTTTCATGTCATACCAAATGGCAATGCTGAGCGTGCAAATGCCCATCAGGAAGAAGCCGGCGCCGCCGATCAGCCAGGCTGTGTTTCCGAAGAATCCGAGGAATGTATAAATCGCTCCAGCCACACCGAGCGCGACAACGGCGAGTGCGAATGGAAGGCGAAACCGCAGATAAATGGCGCCCGCGGAAGCGGCAGCAGCGAGGAAGGCGGTGACACCGAGGCGTCCGGTCGTACCGAAAATGTCAAGCGCGTCAAACTCGATCCCGATTCCCATCGAATTGGCCACCAGCGCTGTAATGCCAAGCGCAATAAACGCCGTGAAGATGAGCGTCAGCGCCATGCTCGGCAACAAGAGACGTCGGCGACCGCAGAAATATTCCAACAACAGCCAGGCTAGCCCGCCGACCACCAGTGCTGACAGAACGCCAGCCATTATGTTGCCGGTCATCAGGGCCGGGGTGGCAATCATGCCAACCATCGTGGAGACTCCAATGAACAAAATGACCAGCCCCAGAGTGATGAAGACATCATTGAAATTGGCGAGAAAGCGCAAATTCTCCTGGCCGATCGGCTCATTGCCAGTACCATCATCCTTGCGCGACAACAGGAAGGCTTCCAGACGAGACGCTTGATCTGCGCTCAGGACATTTGCTCCAACGGCGGCGCGGAGATCGCTGCGATCAAACATCAAGAACCTCAACGGTGAAATGTGCGTTCGTGTAGACACAAATGTCGGCCGCGATTTCCATCGCCTTACGACCAAGTGTTTCGGCGTCTTTTTCGTAGTCGACCAGCGCGCGCGCCGCCGACAAGGCATAGTTGCCGCCTGATCCAACCGCCACGACGGAGTATTCGGGCTCCAGCACATCTCCGGACCCGGTGATGACGAGCGTGGTGTCCTTGTCCGCAACGATCAGAAGCGCTTCCAGCTTTTGCAGGTACTTTTCAGTTCGCCATTCTTTGGCGAGCTCCACCGCGGCGCGCTGCAGCTGGTTGGGAAACCGCTCCAGCTTTTGTTCCAACCGTTCAAACAAGGTGAAGGCGTCAGCTGTAGCCCCGGCAAAGCCAGCTAGGATATCGCCGCCGCCAATGCGGCGCACTTTGCGGGCATTGCCCTTCATCACAGTCTGGCCCATGGATACTTGCCCATCGCTCAACATGGCCACTTGCTTGTCGGTTCTGACGGCGAGAATGGTTGTACCATGCCATTCCGGGCCGATCGAAGATTTATCGTTTATCATAAAACTCTAAATGGCGGGGAAAACTCAAAAAAGCAAGCCCCAACGCCGCTGAGCATGCGTTATGCGCTGAGTTTTTTCGCCATAAAGGGTTGAGATTTAAGCATTTCCCCAAAAGCTTGCGAGGTCACCGGAGGGCTATACAGGAAGCCTTGCCCGATGTCGCAGCGGCGCTTGGTCAGGAACTCGGCTTGCGCTTCTGTCTCGATCCCCTCGCCAACAATCTTCATCTGAAGTGTGTTTGCCATGGACAGGATCATGTCGACAATCGCGTTCGACTGTGGATCGTGCGGGCAGCCGGTCAGGAATTGGCGGTCAATCTTGAATACATCAAAGTCGAGTTCAGTCAGCACGGCGAGATTGGAGTGACCGGTGCCGAAATCGTCCATGGCGAGTTTGATGCCAAGGCGCTGCAATGGTTCGAGCACGGCGCGCACGCGTTCTGGTTGATGAATGGCGAGGCTTTCTGTGATCTCGATTTCAAACTGGCGAGGAGGCAGACCAGACTTGGCCAGTGCGTCGAGAATGGCCTCGGCAAGATTGTCGTTCTCAAACTGGCGCGGCGATACATTAACCGCCAGATTGACCCGGTGACCTTCCTGGGCCCACTTTGCCGTTTCCGCGCACGCCTTGCGCATGATCTGCTCGCCGATCTGACTGATCAGGCCGGTCTCTTCAGCCAGTTCAATGAACACAGACGGTGAAACCAGTCGCCCGTTCTCAAGTTGCCAGCGCGCCAGCGCCTCCGTGCCGGAGATGCAGCCAGTCTGCAGATCGATTTTGGGTTGAAACAGCGGAATGAATCGATCTTCGGCCACGGCCTGACGCAGCTCTGCCTCGAGCTTCAGTTTGGCGTCTCGCTGGCGCTCCAGCTTTGGCGAATAGAAGGCAAAACCGGTGCGCGACTTTTGCTGCAGGTCTTCGATCGTCGCTTGGGCGCGATCCATGACACGGCTGAGACTGTCGCCATCCTGCGGCATCAACACAATCGAACCGCGTAAGGCTACGGGCAGCGTCTGCTGTTGGAACCGCAAGGGAATGCGGAATTCGCCGAGCAATTCGCGAATGATTCCCGCGGTTTCATCGCGCGTGACATGTTCCTTGATCAGCAGCGCGTATTTTTCCGCGAACAAGCTTCCAAGGACCCAATTGTCGGGATTGTGCCCGTGTTTGGCAGCGGATTGATTGGCGAAAATGCGCAACCGATCGGCGACTTCCATATGGGCATCGGTGGAGAGGGAGAGATTACCCCCATCGCCACCAGGTGTTTGTGGTTCGAACTCGATGGTCACCAGAACGGCGTGTCCGGTCGGCGTCAGGTCCTGGATCGTGTCGCGTACATCATCGTGAAACGCGCGTTCGGTCAGCAGGCCGGTGCGCTCATCAATCCGGGCTGAGGCGCGCAGGTGCTCAAGCTCCTTCGAAACGCGGCGGGTGGCGCGGGTCGTTTCGAGCGCCAATTGACGAAACTCGGAGAACGTAAAATCCGTGACGCGGCGACGGCCGGTGCCCGCCAGACTATAATCGCCAATCAGGCGCGTGACCTGTCCAACTGAGCGCCCGACAGAGATCGCGAAGGCCCGCATGATCAGCGCTGAAATCAAGGAGATGGAGACGCACAGCAAGGCGGCGAGCCAATATGGCATGGGCGGTGTATAAGTGGTGTTGGGAGCATAGGTCAGCGTGCCCAGCTTCTGGCCATCATGTTGCAGCGGATAGTCGGCAACGCGTTGCTCCAGTCCCGGCGCTAAGGATCCGAACAGAACCTCTCCATCAGGCCCGCGGAGGATGGCGCGGTCGGCGAGCGCGAG
>SPJL01026819.1_pt1 | contig 10566 bp, 13 predicted proteins | sample 3741751 | NCBI WGS metagenome assembly SPJL01 (sample SAMN10925998, study PRJNA522277) | cold seep metagenome | isolation source: Elba SIP-enriched marine methane seep metagenome, extraction at timepoint T3 | place: Italy: coast of Elba, Mediterranean Sea
GGGTTTCTATCTACTGTGTTTTTTACTTTTAGAATAAGCATAAGTATGTCTTAAATATATTGGAGTTATGCAATATCATCATAAGACAGTCAGTTTCATCATGCTAAATTCGGAGAAATAATGAGATTGATTAAAATAGGAAGACAATTACGGCTGGTTTGCTTTGCTATAATGTTGTCTTTATTGATAGTAGTTCCACCTATATCAGCACAAGAGATTCAATCCGGATCACAGCCAGAAGAGTTGCAACAGGCAGAAACTCTGCCAGAATTAACATTCTCTGAGGCAATTTCTCAGTTGAAAATCCGCTCGTTATCCAAATTAGCCAAAGCCATTGAAGAATTAGCTGCATTCAAGCAATCGCGTATGATAGATGTATTACAGGCGCTATTGGATGGACAGCTTTATATTGTCAGAGAGGGTAGTCAGGTGGTTATTGCCTCATCTGTTGACGAAAAATATCAAATTTTTAGCGCAGATACAGGAGAAGATCAAGGAGTAGTCGAAAGTTCTGCCATCAAAAAGATCAAATTGAATAACCGCTTAAGAGTCAAGCTAAGAAGCATTATTGCCAAAAATAAACTGAGTTCATCTGATCCAGGCATTAGATTAAGTGCTGTTAAAACGATAGCGAAGAACCCCAGTGACCAGGCAATAGAGTTGTTAAAAAGTTTTGCAGAATCAGAACAAAACGAGCAGGTTCAAGATGCTTTAAAATTAGTATTTGCCTTAAAGGATTTAGGTAGTACAGATAAAAACATACGTTTGTCAGCAGTAGAATCATTGAAAGCAATGACCAGCCTGGAAGCAGTGAATCGTTTAAAAGCAATGCTGACACAGGACAGCTCTGGCAATTATGCTGAACCCGATGCTGATGTGCGTAAACAGGCAAAATCAGCATTGGTAAAAATAGAATCCCGTTTACAAGTCTATGAAACTATCGAAACCGTATTTTTTGGCTTAAGTCTGGGAGCAGTATTGGTACTGGCTGCTATTGGTCTGGCTATTACGTTTGGTGTGATGGGGGTGATCAACATGGCGCATGGCGAAATGATGATGCTGGGTGCCTACACAACGTATGTGATGCAACAGATCATGCCGAATCATATCGGCTTGTCAATAATTCTGGCAATTCCTGCTGCCTTTATGGTGTCGGGACTGGTAGGTATCGGCATAGAAAGAGGAATTATTCGTTTTTTATATGGTCGTCCTTTAGAAACACTACTGGCAACATTTGGTGTTAGTCTTTTTTTACAACAAACCGTACGGTCTATTTTTTCACCATTAAATCGCAGCGTGATAACGCCTGAATGGATGAGTGGTTCCTGGCAATATAATGATTTTTTATCGTTGACCTGGAATCGCTTTTATATCTTGATTTTTAGTTTGATGGTATTTGCCTTGTTATTACAGATATTAAAATGTACTCGCCTGGGACTGGAAGTACGTGCCGTGTCGCAAAATCGAAATATTGCAAAATCCATGGGTATTCCAACAGACAGAGTGGATGCCATGACATTTGGTCTGGGCTCTGGTATTGCTGGAGTTGCGGGTGTGGCTTTAAGTCAGATTACCAACGTAGGGCCTAATTTAGGTCAATCGTATATTGTCGACTGTTTTATGGTGGTGGTTTTTGGCGGAGTCGGTAACTTATGGGGAACTTTAGTCGCTGGTTTTTCACTGGGTATAGCCAACAAGGTGTTAGAACCTTTTGCGGGAGCAGTTCTAGCTAAAATCCTGGTATTAATCTTTATTATCCTGTTTATACAGAAACGGCCACGTGGATTATTTCCGCAAAAAGGTCGTGCGGCGGAGTCTTGATATGTTACTGAATTATTTTAAAAACGATATGGAAAGTAACTCTTTGCTTTTGGTTCTTGCAGCGGTTACTTTGATTATTCCTTTGTGTAACCTGATTTTTCCAGCGGGATCACCGTTGTACTTCTCGGCTTATACTGTTTCACTGATCGGTAAGTATCTAACCTTTGCCTTATTAGCCTTATCTCTGGATTTAGTCTGGGGTTATTGTGGCATTCTTGTCCTGGGGCAAGGTGCATTTTTTGCTCTGGGTGGTTATGCCATGGGCATGTATTTAATGCGTCAGATTGGTGATAGAGGTGTTTATGGGGACCCTCTGTTACCTGATTTTATGGTGTTTTTAAACTGGAAAGAATTGCCCTGGTTCTGGCATGGCTTTGATAGCTTTCCTTTTGCCATGTTGATGGTATTGGCCGTACCAGGAATACTGGCTTTTGTCTTCGGTTGGCTGACTTTTCGTTCACGTGTGACAGGTGTTTATTTGTCTATTATCAGTCAGGCTCTAACTTATGCCTTGTTACTGGCATTTTTTAGAAATGAAATGGGCTTTGGTGGTAATAACGGCTTAACAGATTTTAAAGATATATTAGGGTTCAGCCTGCAATCAGATAATGTCAGAGCTATTTTATTGTTCTTATCCGGGTTGTTTTTAATTCTGGCTTATTTGGGTTGTCGCTGGCTGGTACAAACTCGTTTAGGGCGTGTGGTAACAGCGATACGGGATCAAGAATCTAGAGTTCGTTTTTTAGGTTACCGGGTAGAAATGTTTAAACTTTGGGTGTTTGTATTTTCAGCTATGCTGGCCGGCATTGCAGGTGCACTTTATGTACCTCAAGTGGGAATAATTAATCCTAGTGAATTTTCACCACTGATTTCTCTTGAGATAGTCGTCTGGGTTGCTGTAGGTGGTAGAGGAACGTTATATGGAGCCATTATAGGTGCCATATTGGTAAATTATGGCAAAACAGTATTAACCGGGTTGTTACCCGAAATCTGGTTATTTACTTTGGGTGCGGTATTTATACTAGTGACAATTTTTATGCCCGATGGTTTGATGGGGCTGTGGCAACGGAGAAGAAAGGAGAATAATCATGGGTAAGACAGCTCCTTTGATAGATCGTTATCATACTTTTGATTTTGTCACTCGGCCGGTTCTTCCAGGGGTGGTCGACACGTCTCATGGTGAAATTTTATATTTGGAAGATGTTAGCGTCAGTTTTGATGGGTTTAAAGCCTTAAATGATTTATCCTTATATATAGATGAAGGTGAATTACGTTGTTTGATCGGACCTAATGGTGCGGGTAAAACAACCTTGATGGATGTGATTACTGGTAAAACTCAACCGGATATGGGGTCTGTTTATTTTGGCCAGACCATCGATTTATTAAAAATGGATGAACCTGCTATTGCTCAGGCAGGTATTTGTCGTAAATTTCAAAAACCCAGTGTATTTGAATACCTTACTGTTTTTGAAAATTTAGAACTTGCCATGCAAGCCAGTAAAGGGGCTTGGGTGACTTTGTTTGCACAACTCAATGGTGAGCAGCGTGACCGTATAGAAGAAGTACTGGAAATTATTGTGATGCAGGATTTACGTCATCAAATGGCCGGCATACTATCACATGGCCAGAAGCAGTGGCTGGAAATAGGAATGTTATTGATGCAGGAACCTAAAGTCATGCTAGTGGATGAACCCGTGGCAGGAATGACGCATCAGGAAATTGATCGTACCGCTGAATTATTAGTCTCTTTAAAAGGAAAACATTCCGTTATTGTGGTAGAACACGACATGGAATTTGTACGTTCCATTGCCAATAAAGTGACAGTATTGCATGAAGGTTCAGTTTTGACAGAAGGCAGTATGGATGAAGTGCAGAATGACCCTAGAGTTATTCAGGTGTATTTGGGGGAATGATGTTAAAAATTGAAAATCTGGATCAGTACTATGGCGAAAGCCATACTTTATGGGAATTAAACCTGGAGGTGCCGGAAGGTTCCTGTATGTGTCTGATGGGACGTAATGGTGTAGGTAAGACCACTTTATTAAAAAGTATTATGGGTTTGATTCCGGTACGAAATGGCATTATGAGCATGGATGGTGTGGATTTACGTGCAGCCAGAGCAGAAAAGCGTGCGGAACTAGGCATCGGTTATGTGCCTCAGGGCAGAGAAATATTTCCGCTGTTAACGGTGGAAGAAAATTTAAAAACTGGTTTACGTGCTGCCAGTAAACAGGGGATCAAGAAAATACCGGATTCTATCTACGAGATATTTCCTGTTTTAAAACAAATGCTCAACCGCCGGGGGGGAGATTTATCTGGTGGACAACAGCAGCAACTCGCTATAGGCCGGGCATTGGTATTGAATCCGAAACTGTTGATACTGGATGAACCAACTGAAGGAATACAACCAAATATTGTTAGTGAAATTGGTGATGTCATTATTCGTTTAAATAAAAGCAGAGGTATACCTGCGCCAGAAATTGAGACTGGAAAAGCGGAAATTCATGATGCTATCGCTAAAATCAATAAAGAAATGGGAGTGACAGTGCTGTTAGTTGAGCAAAAATTGCCCTTTGCCCGTAAAGTAGCCGACCAGTTTTGTATTTTAGACCGCGGACGACATGTGGCAGCTGGTAAAATGCCGGAATTGACAGAAGATATGGTGAAGCAGTATTTGACTGTATAATGAAGTGATTGTCATCGTGTTTTAATTCAGCTTGATTTTTTATGAAAGACTTTAGAGCGTTAGTCAAGAAAGGGAAATCACAAGGATACATAGATTATTCAGAATTTAAAGAGTTTATGCCTTCAGAAATTGTAGATGAAGAACAAGTTGAAGATATTATGCAGATGTTAAGAGATATGGGAATTGAAATTAAGAAAGCAAAGGCAAAAGTTTTAGATATTAATTCAATCACTAATAAAAATTGATCTTTTTTACTAATAGATGTTTTTCAACAAGATATAAAAATGACTGGAGACTTCAAAGGTCAGCAATGAAGAATTAATCATACAAGATGGATCAGATTATCAAAGCAGATAATAAATCGGGGTGGGAAGCTGAGCTAACTTTGGGGTTTATTAATAACGGCAGTAAAACAGTATTAAAAAAACGTCGTCATAAAGGGCCTTTAACGGTACAACGGCCATTTTATCCGGAAGATGGTTTATGTCATGTCTATTTGTTACATCCACCTGGTGGTGTCGTTGCCGGAGATAAATTGATGATTGATGTATCGGTGGCGGACAATGCTTCAACATTAATCACCACACCGGGCGCAGCCAAGTTTTATCGCAGTTCTGGTGGTCAGGCGATACAAAATATCAACCTTAGTGTAGCGCAGCAGGCATCATTGGAATGGTTGCCTCAGGAAGCTATTGTTTTTCAGGGCGCACGATTATCTTCAAAACTGGACATTAAGCTGGAACCCGAAGCCAGGTTTTTAGGCTGGGAAATTGTAGTACTAGGTCGTCCAGCTGCAGATGAAAGATTTGATACTGGCGAGGCGATTTTGAACTGGCGAATATTTCGTGATAATCAGCCTTTGTTTCTGGAGAAAATGCAATTGGATCATCTGGCATTATCTGCAAACTGGGGACTCAATCAGTGTTCCAGTTGTGGCACAATGATAGCGACCGGCGCAACTGAAGCTAATTTAACAGCTATCAGGGAATTGATTGCAGATGAACAGGATAAAGCAGTGACATTAATGGATGATTTATTGATTTGTCGGGCCAGATCCGATAAAACTGAGGTGGTTCGTACCTTTTTTGAACAGGTGCGAGCATTAATCAGACAAGATATCGTGCGGCAGGCTATGTACACGCCGCGAATTTGGGCAACCTAGAAAGGGTGAACTATGCAACTCTCTCCCCGTGAAAAAGATAAATTATTAATTTTTACTGCCGGATTATTGGCAGAACGTAGAAAGGAACGAGGCTTAAAACTGAATTATCCAGAAGCAGTCGCATTGATTTCTGCTGCCGTGATGGAAGGTGCTCGTGATGGCAGGACTGTGGCAGAATTAATGGAATATGGCAGAACATTATTGAATCGTGAAGATGTCATGGACGGTATTGTAGAAATGCTGCATGATGTTCAGATAGAAGCAACTTTTCCGGACGGTACCAAGCTGGTCACTATCCATAACCCCATAGAATAAATGCGTAAGTCATATTAAGAGGCGAGGGTCATGATTCCAGGTGAATTTATAACAGCAGACGGTGATATTGAACTGAACACAGGACGTGAAATTATCAGCGTTAAAGTGGCGAATAGTGGTGACAGACCGATTCAGGTGGGGTCGCATTACCATTTTTATGAAACTAATCCGGCATTGATTTTTGATAGGGAGAAAACATTAGGTTTTAGACCAGATTTGCCTGCAGGAACAGCGATCAGAATAGAACCGGGACAGGAACGGGAAATACAATTGGTAGCCTATGCAGGAAATAGAGAAATCTATGGTTTTAGACAAGATGTGATGGGTAAACTGGAGGATCAGTCATGAGTAAAATGAGTCGTCAAGCCTATGTGGAAATGTTTGGACCGACAGTGGGTGACCGGGTTCGTCTAGCCGATACCGAATTATTTCTGGAAGTTGAAGAAGACAGAACAGTCTACGGTGATGAAGTAAAATTTGGCGGCGGTAAAGTCATACGTGATGGTATGGGACAAAGCCAATGTGATTCATCTATCGCCATGGATCTGGTGATTACCAATGCCTTGATTGTTGATCACTGGGGGATTATTAAGGCTGATGTCGGGGTAAAAGAGGGCCGCATTACTGCTATAGGCAAAGCTGGCAATCCTGATACCCAGCAAGGCGTAGATATAGTCATAGGCCCAGGTACAGAAATTATTGCCGGTGAAGGTAAAATTCTAACAGCAGGCGGAATTGACGCCCATATTCATTTTATTTGTCCGCAACAAATTGAAGAAGCTTTAATGTCAGGTGTTACTACCATGCTGGGCGGTGGAACAGGACCTGCAACGGGCACGAATGCTACGACCTGTACACCGGGACCGTGGAATATCCACCGGATGTTGCAATCGTTAGACTCATTTCCGATGAATTTTGGCTTGATGGGCAAGGGAAATGCCAGTTTGCCAGCCTCTCTGGAAGAGCAGGTTCGGGCGGGTGTTATGGGGTTAAAATTACATGAAGATTGGGGCACCACGCCTGCTGCAATTGACTGTTGTTTAACTGTTGCAGATAAGTTTGATGTACAAGTCGCGATTCACACTGATACCTTAAATGAATCAGGGTTTGTAGAAGATACACTGGCCGCTTTTAAAGGTCGTACCATCCATACATTTCATACCGAAGGGGCAGGTGGAGGCCATGCGCCGGATATTATCAAAGCCTGTGGTTTAGCCAATGTGTTGCCATCATCCACTAACCCAACCCGACCCTATACAATTAACACGGTCGATGAACATCTGGATATGCTGATGGTTTGCCATCACCTTGACCCTAACATTGCCGAAGATGTGGCCTTTGCAGAGTCCAGAATCAGGCGGGAAACCATTGCAGCAGAAGATATTTTGCATGACCTTGGCGCTTTTTCCATGATAGCCTCAGATTCACAAGCCATGGGACGCGTAGGAGAAGTTATTATTCGTACCTGGCAAACAGCACATAAGATGAAAGTGCAAAGAGGCAGTCTGCCGGAAGATAAAAAAGGTAGCGATAATTTTAGAATTAAGCGCTATATTGCAAAATACACAATTAACCCGGCAGTCAGTCATGGTATTTCTCATGAAGTGGGATCAATAGAAACCGGTAAAATGGCTGACTTGGTATTATGGGATCCGGCATTTTTCGGTATCAAACCCAGCCTGATATTAAAAAGCGGTATGATTGCAGCGGCACCGATGGGTGATCCTAATGCATCCATCCCAACTCCACAGCCAGTCCATTATCGTTATATGTTTGGCGGTTATGGTTCAGCTTGTCATGCAACATCTGCATTATTTTTACCCAAAGCGGCAGCTGAAGATGAACTAGCCAGACAAATAGGGTTACAGTCTAATATTGCAGTAGTTTCAGATACCCGCAACATAGGCAAGCAAGATATGGTACACAATTTTTATCAGCCCGAAATTGAAGTTGATCCGCAAACTTATATCGTCAGGGCTGATGGTCAAACGCTGACCTGTGAACCGGCAGATAACTTACCCATGGCACAACGTTATTTTCTATTTTAAATATGATAAAACTGACAGAAATAGTCACAGCACAGAAAGTGATAAATGATGTGCTGACGATCCCTTTTGATTTAAGGCAGAAAAGCCGGTTTGCTACAGTTACAGATAGTAAGCAGGATGTAGGCGTTTTTTTAGCGCGTGGACAAATCTTGCGCTCAGGTACTGTATTAACAGGGCCTGATCAAATTAATATTCAAATTCAGGCGGCAGCAGAATCCGTTTCAGTGATGCGCAGTGATGATGCATTACAATTTGCCAAGGCTTGTTATCATCTGGGGAATCGCCATGTACCCTTACAAATTCTGGCCGGTGAATTGCGTTATACCCATGATCATGTTCTCGATCATATGTTGCAAGGTTTACATTTAACAGTTACACAGGAAATGTTACCGTTTGAACCCGAAGCCGGAGCTTATCATACCCATGAACACTGATCTGGCCTTAATTCGGTTAATGCAGTTAGTAAGCCCGGGTCTACCCATTGGCATGTATAGTTATTCACAGGGCTTTGAATCTGCAGTGGATGAAGGTTGGGTGACTAATGTGCAAGAGGCAGAAAAATGGTTAGCCGGTATGCTGGATCAATGTATTGGTCAGGTCGATTTACCTATAGCAGCAAGATTGTATGATGCTTGGCAAACGCAAGATATATCAGCTGTTGAGTATTGGAGTCACACGTTATTAGCCTGTAGGGAAAGCTCAGAATTGCGAGCTGAAGATCTTCAAACAGGACAGGCTTTAGCCAGATTATTAAATGAAATGGATATAGACGGTGCAAAGCAATGGAAGCGTAAATCAAATACGACCTTGGCAACACTTTACACCCTGGTGGCAGTTAATTGGGAGATTTCCAGACAGATGGCATTGACAGGCCTGGTCTGGGGATGGTTAGAAAATCAGGTGTTATGTGCAGTTAAATTAGTACCATTAGGGCAGGTGGCAGGACAACGATTGCTCTATCAGCTGGCAGAAAAAATACCAGCAATACTGGAGAAAAGTTTACATCTCAATGATGATGAAATTGGTGGCAGCGTGTTTGCACTGGGTCTGGCCAGTGGGCGCCATGAAATGCAATATTCCAGACTATTTAGATCTTAAGAGAAAACAATGACAGAGAAACAAGTATTAAGAATTGGTATCGGAGGTCCGGTCGGATCAGGTAAAACAGCATTAGTCGATGCCTTGTGTAAAGGCATGCGAGAACAGTTTAATATTGGCGTGGTAACGAATGATATATATACTCGTGAAGATCAGGAATTTTTAATACGCAGTGAAGCGCTGGAAAAAAACCGAATCGTCGGAGTTGAAACAGGTGGCTGTCCTCATACCGCAATACGGGAAGACGCCTCAATGAACCTGGCGGCAGTGGATGATTTATGTATCCGCTTTGATAATCTGGACTTTATACTGGTAGAAAGTGGTGGCGATAATTTAAGTGCAACATTTAGCCCCGAACTGGCTGATTTAACCATCTATGTGATAGATGTTTCAGCGGGCGATAAAATACCACGTAAAGGCGGACCGGGTATAACCCGTTCAGATTTATTAGTTATTAACAAAATAGATTTAGCCCCCTTTGTCGGAGCATCATTAGAAGTGATGGATAGAGATGCAAAAAAAATGCGGGGAGAAAAGCCATTTATTTTCAGCAACCTCAAAACGGCTGAAGGATTAGATAAAATACAGCAATTTATCATCGAAAAAGGCATGTTATCCGTATAATCATGCCGGCTGAAAGTAGATCAAGCTGATACAGAATAGGTAAAAACTGCATTCCCTATCTTATGGTAAGAGCAGAGTAAAGAAAAATAAGCAACCAAGCTGTATAAAAGCCCTCTCCTGCTGGAGAGGGCTGGACGAGGAGAGTCTAATTGTTCTCCTAAAAAGACAAATTATCCGCAGGACTTTTAACAGCAAGCCCGGGTTTATTCAAAACATGGGTGTAAATCATCGTAGTATTCACATCAGAATGTCCCAATAATTCCTGAACGGTACGAATATCATAGCCAGACTCTAATAAATGCGTGGCAAATGAATGGCGTAAAACATGGCTACTTATTTTCTTGAAATCCCTGATTGATCCGCCGCATTTTTGATCGACTTTTGCAAAGTGTTTTCATGAATATGATGACGGCGAGATAAGCCAGTTCGCGGATCAACAGAAATTCGACTGGCTAATAAATCTAAATATAACTGCCAGTTAGAAGACTTGTTCATCTAAGTAAATCATGATTTAATGCATAAAAAACAGATAGGTCTATATTGTACTAGACTGAATATGTCTAGTACAATAACATGTGGTTACTGTCTAGTAAAATGTTGAACAAATCCGCTAGCGCGGAGGTAGGCATAGTCATCTAAGGCCTTATGTATATGAAAGACAAAAGTTTCTTGCAGAAAATCTTTCAAGCCTATTACCCCTCTTATGAGAAACGGCATAAACTGCCATTAAAACATCATCGTGCTGCACAAGCGATCATGCGGTGTAAGACAGAATCCCAAGGCTATTCCACCTACCGCTGCGATCAAGGACA
>SPJL01005999.1_pt1 | contig 10563 bp, 10 predicted proteins | sample 3741751 | NCBI WGS metagenome assembly SPJL01 (sample SAMN10925998, study PRJNA522277) | cold seep metagenome | isolation source: Elba SIP-enriched marine methane seep metagenome, extraction at timepoint T3 | place: Italy: coast of Elba, Mediterranean Sea
ATTCAAGAAAATAATATCTGGTATAACCAATTGATTAATAGTCTCTTATTAATGGGCATAATCCTCGATTCAGTCTCGTAAAAATTATAAACCCGATAATTTATTGGCCCGAATTATAGTTTTTCTGTTGGCTTGCGTACATTTGAATTTTATGCCACCCAACCCAATAATACGTGCTCTCTCTATTCCGCACCAATCAATTTATCGCTAATATTCTTTTGATCTTCTACGCACTGATTGTACGTGGGGCTGCTTTTTGGGGTGGGCTAACGGCAGCCGATACGAAGGGGAACTTACTGTTTGAAAGCATCTTTGGAAGCGTTGCTCCGGGGAGTGGGACCTCCGCCCTCATCGCTATGCTGATCGTCGTCTTCCAAGCCCTCTTGGTCAATATCATCCTCGCTCAGCACCGAATGGCCAATGAGCTAACGCTACTACCCGGCGCCTTTTACATCTTCCTGGCTAGTAGCTTCCCCAATTTCCTCTTCCTGTCGCCAGTATTAGTAGCCACCACCTTTTATCTCCTGGCCCTCTTCGAGATGTTTGATACCTACAAAAAGTATTCGGTATCGGGCAAAATATATAATGTGGGCTTATGGCTGGGGATCGCAAGCTTGTTTTATAGCTCTTTGCTTCTCTACTTCCTTCTAGCGATTGTGGGCCTGCGAAGCTTGCGGGCTTTTCGAGTTCGAGAACAAATGGTACTGTTGAGTGGCTTTGCCACGCCCTATTTTCTGGGCTTTGTATACTATTATGCCACCGACCAAGCCCTGCTTTATTGGCAGAGCCATCTGGTAGAAGGCCTCTCTTGGTGGGATCCTCAGATTAGTCTCGATTGGCAGGGCTATCTACAACTGGGCTTTTTTGCCTTCTTGATTCTCCTCTCCCTGCTGAGTTTCAACCGCTACATGATCAAAAAGAAAATCCAAGTTCAAAAGAATATCGGCATCCTGTATTGGGGAATGCTTTTTACCCTGCTAGCCATGCCCTTTCAAGCCAATCTAAACCTTGATCACCTCTTGCTAATGGTGCCTTCACTCGCCATTTTTCTCTCTTTCAACTTCCTCAACCTAAGCCGTTCGTTGGCCGAAGTTTTCCATCTGCTCTTATTGGTGGGAATATTACTGCTCCATTATCAAAATTGGTGGTTGGCAGGAGGATAGTTTATGGGTAAAATTTGGTAATTTTGCCCTCTCATTCACAAAATAGCCCAGATATGAAATTCGGTGTAGTCGTTTTCCCCGGTTCTAATTGCGATGATGATATGATCCACGTCCTCGGGACGGTTCTTGGACAAGAGGTGGTAGAGCTCTGGCATAAGGAAGAATCACTCGATGGTTTTGATACTAACGATTGTATCGTTCTGCCAGGTGGCTTTTCTTATGGTGATTATCTACGCGCTGGGGCAATCGCTCGTTTTTCTCCACTTATGAAAGCCGTAATTGACTTTGCTAATCGCGGCGGCTATGTTTTTGGTATCTGTAATGGTTTTCAAATCCTTTGTGAATCTGGCTTGTTACCCGGTGCCTTACTCCGCAATAGCCACCAGAAGTTTTCGTGTAAAAACACCTTTTTAAAAACCGTCACGAATCAGTCGCCCATCACGGCTCAGATTCCGGTCGGTAAAGTGCTTAAAGTTCCTATTGCACACGCCGAAGGCCGCTTTCACGCGGATGAAGCTACACTCCAAGGGCTACGCGACAAGGACCAAATTCTTTTTCAATACTGCCAAGAAGATGGTACGGTCGACGACGCTGCCAATCCTAATGGCACCTCTTGGAATATTGCTGGCATCTGTAATGCCAACCGCAATGTTTTTGGGATGATGCCACACCCCGAAAGAGCTTCAGAGGCCCGGCTAGGTAATGTGGATGGCCGCATGCTTTTCGATTCACTGCTCCAACAGACCACAGCTTCCATCGCTGATTAGGGTATTTGCATAATAATTTGTGCTTTTTTAGGGGCTAATAACTCAATCCTTTGGGTGATTTCCGCAATTTCCCTATATTCGCTGCTGCATTAATCCTCCCATGTACGGTATCAATCCGTAGGTTCCCATTTCCTACAAACCCTAATTCCTCGAATGGCTCAAAGCCATCGATCCGAAACCGCGATTCGTAATCCCATTACCGTTTTAAAACCCATTTCTCCGGTCACAGCATCGACCAATTTGGTATTGCTGTCGGAAGAAAATCAAGCCAATTTAATAGGCTGATAAAGAGAGACGCCAAATTCATTTTAGAAACAATCTAACCACGCAGCAGTGCAAGCGATGAGAGTACTATTTTTTATAGCATTTTTACTAGTTAATAGCGGAGTATATGCCCAATATGCTCCCGTTCAATGGACCTTTAGTGCTGAGGCCGTCAACGATACCGAGTATGATTTAGTATTTACCGCGGATATCGACCGAGGCTGGTCGGTGTATTCTCAGCATTTGGGAGAAGGCCAAGGTCCGGTTCCTACTTCTTTTGAATTTCCTACAAACCCACAGTTTGAACTCGTCGGCGAGACCCTAGAGATGGGGAATAAGCACGAGATTTTTGATGAAATGTTTGGGATGAATTTGACCAAATATTGGGGGAAGGCACGCTTTGTACAGCGGGTTAAGGTGAATGATGGCACCCATTCAGTGGTCGGACAACTCACCTATATGACCTGCGATGAGAGCAGCTGTTTGCCTCCTGAAGATGTTAAATTTGAAATTGTATTACACTAAACATACTTAACACTCCCTAAAATCACGTGTTAAAAATTATTTAAAGTATCTTAACGCGCTGTCGGGGGACTTGAATTCTGGGTAATTTGTATTCGATATTTGTGGATATCCATCCCCGATTGGCAGTAAGTAAAAAATCATACTTGCTGCCAATTGTGTATGTCTCCGGATTGGAATAATTTTTACATTAGTAGTCGAATACTACTAAGTTTGCAAAACCAGTAAAATCTCATGCGTTTACTTACTCTTATCTTACTCGTAGCATTGAGCAGCCATTTGACGACGGCCACCGCTCAAATTTACGATCCTGTAAAATGGACTTTTGACCAAAAACAAATCGACGGAGAGACCTTCGAACTGTCTTTTACTGCCAAAATTGAGGATGGTTGGTCTATCTATTCGCAATACCTCGAAAATGATGATGGTCCAGTACGGACTACTTTTAACTACGACGAAGGCGATCACTTCGAATTGGTAGGGAAAAATGACGAAAAGTCAGCTCACCGCAAGGCGGGATACGACAAGCTCTTTAGCATGAACGTGATTAAATTCACCAAAACCGTAAGCTTCGTTCAAAAGGTTAAGGTGCTAGATGGAGCTAAGCCAGTAACGGGCTATGTTAATTTTATGACCTGCGATGCTAGTAAGTGTCTTCCACCGGCAGATGTAGATTTTGAATTTTCCTTGCAAGCTAAAACTAGTGGTAGTACGGGAAGTGTCACTCCCGCGCCTACCACCAAGGAGAAGGTCGACAAAGTAGCTGCTACGGAGGCCAAAGCAAAGCCTCAAGCGGCAAAAGAGAAAACTAAAGTAGCTGCGGAAGAAACCAAGGTTGCCGAAAAAGCAACAGTAGAAGAACCCGCTGCGGAAGAAACGGTGGAAGCCAATACAGAAGCTGCTGCTGAGGAAGCCAAAAGTGATAGTGGCGCAGCTAAAAATAGCGGAATCTTAGAGCCAGTAACCTGGTCGGCATCGGCTAAGAAGGTGGGTGATGGAGAATATGAATTGGCTTTACACGCCAAAGTAGCGGAGGAATGGTACATCTATTCTCAAAAACTCGATGGCGAAGATGGCCCTATTCCTACTTCCTTTATGTTCCAAACCGAAGATAAAAACGTCGAATTGATTGGAGAGACGGTGGAAAGTGGGCCTGTACGTATCAAGGAGTACGATAAGAACTTTGAGATGGACCTCGTCAAGTTTAAAAAAGAGGCCACTTTTACCCAACGGATGAAAGTGAAAGACCCTAGTCAACCCGTGATGGGAGATTTGGAGTTTATGACTTGTACTTCTGGTAAATGTTTACCACCAACCTTGCGGTTCTTTACTTTTTCTCCTGAAGACCTCCGCGCTTTTGTTGGGGGAGAAGGAGAACGAAATGCGTTTTTCGCCGGAGCTGGAGTTGTGCCAGCGGTAGAAGGTGACATCATCGATCAGGCTCGTCCGGTTTTGCAAGCAACCTATGTAGCGCCCTTAGGCGATTGTGGAGAAGAAGATAAGGCCTCGGGTTCTCTGTTTTGGATATTCTTGATGGGTTTTGCGGGTGGATTTTTCGCCCTGCTAACGCCTTGTGTATTCCCGATGATTCCACTTACGGTAAGTTTCTTTACCAAATCGAGTAAATCTCGTTGGGAAGGTATCCGCAATGGTTTGATCTACGGTGCCTCGATCATCGTTATCTACGTAAGCATCGGCTTGATTATCACTGGAGTTTTTGGCCCCACGGCCTTGAATGCACTGTCGACACACTGGATTCCCAATGTGCTCTTCTTCCTGATCTTCTTGCTCTTTGCCTTTTCTTTCTTTGGCTATTACGAAATTACGCTGCCCAGCTCCTGGACCAATAGCTCGGATCGCATGGCCGACAAAGGCGGATTTATCGGAACCTTCTTTATGGCCTTTACTCTGGCCTTGGTATCCTTCTCTTGTACTGGTCCAATCATCGGTACTGCACTGGTGCAATCGGCCACAAATACCATGGGCCCCTTTATGGTGATGCTAGGTTTTTCCTCCGCATTGGCTCTGCCCTTTGGCCTCTTCGCTGCTTTCCCCGCCGTACTCAATACGCTACCCAAGTCTGGTAGCTGGATGAACTCGGTAAAAGTGGTATTGGGTTTCCTCGAATTGGCTCTGGCCCTCAAATTCCTCTCCGTGGCAGATATGACCATGCACTGGGGAATCTTAGGTTATGAGCTCTTCCTCGGCCTTTGGATCTTGGTTTTTGCCGGAATGGCACTTTACCTCTTTGGATTTATCAAATTTCCTCACGATAGCCCGATGAAAAAACTTAGCCCAACGCGCTTGGTTTTTGCATTGCTGGCTTTGGGAATTACGCTTTACCTCGGTACAGGCTTCCGCTACAATTCCAAAACCCAAACCTACGACTCGCTAAGCTTGATGAGTGGTTTGGCACCACCAGCGAATTATAACTACCTACTTGAAAAAAGTAAAGCAGACGAAAGTATCAAATCGCGTTATCCTTCTTTTACCAAATGCGCCAATAACTTGGATTGCTTTAAGGATTACTATGAAGGAATGGCTTATGCTAAAGAAAGTAACCAACCAGTGCTCTTAGATTTTACGGGCCATGGATGTGTCAACTGTCGGAAAACGGAGGAGCATATCTGGATCAAGGATAAGGTATGGAATCGAATCCATCAGGATTTTGTATTGATCTCTCTTTATGTGGATGATCGTAAGGAATTGGAGGAGAAAATGGTTTCGCTCAATTCTAAGAAGCGGCTCCGTTCGGTAGGAAGTCTGTGGGCGGATTTCCAGATCGTCAACTTCCAACAAAATTCTCAGCCCCTCTACGTAATGGTTACGCCGGATGAAAAGGTATTGGCAAAGCCGCGCGGTTATCAAGAAGGCGCGGAAGGCTACGCTGAATTCTTGGAGTGTGGTTTGGAAACGTTCCGAGAGATAAACCCCGGAGATAATAAATCGAAAACCTTTGGTGGTCTGATGAAATACTAAATAAAAAAGCCCCGAACTTGTTTCGGGGCTTTTTTATTTTATAGCTCTTATTCCTGTTTCTTCGGGACCCTAATCTCATAAGTCTTCTTACTCCGATTGGTCAATGAAGAAGTACGAAGCCAAGGATTATAAACCTTGATCATCCGATAAGTAGTACCGTATTTTTGTGCAAAATCGCCCCAATTGGCGACGGCCTCTTTAACCTCGATGGTATAATACTCGGGGAGGGCATCGTACTTGGTAGAGTCTTCAATGTCGAATCCAAAGGCCTCTGGATTTTGCATGATGGTCTTCATGGCCACGATGCGAAAGACGTAGCGCGAAGTCTCTGCATTGAGGTTGAGATCGTAATAAGATTGACCTCTTTGCAATTGAATTTCTTTATTCAATCGGCCTCCACCCATATTATAAGCCGCAGCCGCATAGGTCCACGAACCAAATTTTTCCTTATACTTTTTTAGATAACGGCAAGCCGCTCGGGTCGCTTTTTCGAAGTGGAAACGTTCGTCTACCTCGCTATTGACCTCCAGCTTATAATCACCAGCAGTGCCCTTCATAAATTGCCAAAAGCCCTTAGCGCCCGCTGGCGAAACCGCATCGCTCAGGTCACTCTCAATCACCGAAAGATATTTGAGATCATCCGGCATATTTTCCTCCGCCAATATTTTTTCAATAATGGGGGAGTAGCGTTTGGCGCGTTTTAAATTGAGAATAGTATTGGAATGATAATAAGAATTGCGCAACAGTTCTCGGTCCAGTCGTTCGCGAATATCAAAGTTTTCCATCGGCATCTTTTCTCCTGCAAAATCAAATTCCCGATCGGCTAGTGGAACTGCACGAATTTGTTGGGGCAAATCCATTTCAGTCTTTGGCGTTTCTGGCGTAGAAGGATCATCACTACCTCGATAAGAACTAAAAAGAGCAAAAGTGAAAAAAGCCGCAAGGACTACGGTGTACAACGAAATGGATTTCTGCATGGAACTGGTTTTAATCGACCCTAAAGTAAAAATAATATTCGACTCAACTAAGCGTTGGGCAAATAGTTGAGGGGCAACTTATCAACAATGGCAGAAAAGATCATGCCATCCTATGGTAATTCGTTTTAATAAGAGGAGCAGTAAATTACTGCTTGGGGCGTAATACTCGGGGGCGTTTGAAAATGGGAACGGTGGAGCAGGGTTCGCCGTACATGATGCTTTGTGCGTAGGGGCGCAATTTACGCGTCAGTTCGACGTAGGCAGAAGGGGGAACCGGTTTGTTGCTACAGCCTTTGATGACTACTCTTTTTTGTTCGTATTCCGCACCATCGATTTGTGCTAGTGCCATTTGGAAGGCGACTTGGTAAAAGGCCTCGGGAGTACCTTGGAAAATCTGCACAACGTGGGGGCTAGCGTAAGCAGTAACCAGCATATATGCCCAGACGGGGATAATGGCATCGGTAGAGCAAAATAAGGCTAAGCTTTTGCCTTCGTATTGAGTCCAATCATGGGCCTTGAGTGCCGCTCGGAAATCTTTTTCCTTGAGGATCAATTCCATGTACAAATATTCCTTCAAGTCAAATGCTACGACTTCTTCGGCAGGGAAGAAGTCTTCTAAGTTGAGGGTAATAAGGCCGCTAGCGGCAACGCGATTGACAAGTGGTTTATCTGAACTCATGATATTCTTTCTTTAGTCCTCCTTAATTGGAGAAGATTCCTCTTCTACAACATCACTACCCGGACTATGGTTGTCGTCGGTAGTCTCGTTTTCGGTTTCCTCTTCAACCTCTCCCGTAAATTCTCCGCTAGTTTCGGTAACAAATTCAGCAATGGCAGCTTCTTCGGTAGTTTCTACCACCTCCGTCTGCGCCGTATTTTCTACTACTTCAGGCTCGGCCTCTTCCTCATCAGCTATGGTAGCTGCACCTACTTCTTCAGCCTCTATTGCCGCCTCCGCCGTATTTTCCATATTATCCGCTTGCCCTTCGGCACCTTCAGTAGTCATTTCCTCCATTTCCTCTGTACTTGATTCTTCTGCTTCGATCACTGGCGCTTCATCACGTGGGAGAATCGGTGAAATTAGATCCGCAACGGCAATCGCAATATCTACTGCATCATCGTTCTCAGCACGGTGGCCTTGATGCTCCGCATGTATTTCTTCTTCAATCGGAGCAGCTTCCCCAATCGTATTTTCGTGCTCTTGGAATTCTTTGATCTTTGGCAACTCTCCTAGGTTATGGAGGCCAAAGTAATCCATAAATTTCTGGCTAGTGCCATAGAGTAGGGGACGCCCTGGAGCCTCACTCCGCCCGATGATGGTAACCAGCTCCTTTTCCAAGAGTTTTTGCATGGCATAGTCGCAGTTGACCCCGCGAATGCCTTCAATATCACCTTTGGTAACGGGTTGTTTGTAGGCTACGATAGCCAAGGTTTCGAGTGCGGCTCGCGACAAACGTTTTTTGACCCTTTGCTTGAGGTAGGTCCCCACCGTATTATGGTAAGCACCTTTGGTAAGAAACTGATAACCTCCAGCAATTTTGACGATTTCAAAAGACGAACTATCTAATCGATAGCGCTCCATCAGCGTATCCAAAGAAGCTTGTAGATCCTCCTCCTTTAGCTTTGCTTCAAAAGTCTCCTCTAATGCCACTTTGATATCCTTAAAAGCAATAGGTTGCTCGCTGGTAAAAATGAGGCTTTCGATATGTTGGGCCAAGTACTCCACCGTTGAATTTGTGTTTTGATACAGGTATTAAAAATAGCCTGTAAAGGTAACGAATTAATAAGCGATTTCCTTTTTTGGACAAGCAAATAATTGTGGCTCTCGCTCATTTAGCTTCTTGAAAAAAGAGAATTTAGGGGCTAAAATTGGAATAAATGCTCCAAAATTGATGTCACAGATTTAAGGGGTGGGTGGTTTCTTTTTTACAGATTAGAGAAAGTGAAATACAGCGAGCGAAAATTCGCAAAACCATTGTATTCTTTAGAACGAACTACATTTTTTGCCTGCTTTCTGCTGAAAAGGGAGGTCACGGATTAAGCGAAGGAAGGAATCGCTATTGTGAGTCGGATTTTCCTCGATTGGGGTATTAGCGTGGTAAAAATCAGCAAGTCCCTCTAAGCCCTTTAAATCATAGGCAATTTGGGTCAAACAGGTACATTTTTTAGGCGAATCCTTTGGAAAACGTTGTTGATAGACCTTACTGATTCGGTCAATGTATTTTGTCACCGTCTCTTCATTAGGTTGGTTAAAGTCGATTTGACTTTGATGAGGACTCCCCGGTAAATAGTGAACGGTAAACTCATCACCGACTTCTAGGGGAAGGCCATTTTCCAACTGAAAGCCTTTAGTTTCGGGGTCTTGCGGAGTGGGGTGGGCTACAGAATAGGACTGGCCATTGATAAAATAGAAGTAAGAAACACTCAAGGTTTCTTGATCATCCTGTTGCGGCGTTGGAGCCATGAGAATCCGCGCGGTGGTCTCTTGGCCATTGCTGCTAAGGCTTTCGAGGAATTGACGTTCACTCTTATTCCTTTGATACTGAGTGAGGGCAACGATAATTAAGGACACCAAGAGTAATAAACTCCCCATGAATAAAAGGCTTTGGAGCAGGTGCTTCTTACTTAGCACCTTACGACGTTGATTGAGGGGAGTGTCGGCATCGCGATCGATTTTAAACCCATAGGAGAACTTATTATCCTGTCGTTCGATGATTAGTTCGCAGAGTTCTTCTTCGAGGAAAAAGGAATAAGAAGAGGTTTTAAGTACTTTGAAGTCAATCAGTAAGATATTGGTATTACAATAAACCAACAAATGTCCTGTACGCGCGCCATGCATCAAAGTGACTTGATGCTGCCGTCCATTATCCGCGAGAAAAGTCCATTTGAACTGATTCAAAATGCCATTTTTCAGAGGGTTGCTAAAATCATAACTGGTATCTTGCCAAAAGATACGGGCCTGAGTGTTGGAAATAGAAAAGAAATCGTTTTGTGTGGAGGCTTTTATCGCAAAAAAGAGGTATTGCCCGGCAAAATGGGAAAATTCTTCTATATTCTACGTTTATATCCTAATTTACTAATCCCTTAAAAGAATGTCAAATTATGGACGCGAAAGAAAAGGCCTTGTTGAAGAAAAAAATCGAAGAAACGATAGTTTCTACGGCCCAGAAGATCGAGGACTTGGAAGAGCTGACGCGTCCGATTGGACCAGAGAACTCTATCGGCCGGGTAAGCCGAATGGATGCGATTAATAATAAAAGTGTGGCGGAGGCGACCTTGCGTTCTACCAAACGCAAGTACGAAAGCCTAAAAATGGCGCTGAACCGTATTGATCGTGAAAATTTTGGAGCTTGTAGCCGCTGTGGGCAGAATATTCCTCCCGCACGCTTGATGTATATGCCGGAGAGCACGCGTTGTGTACGTTGTGCTGATCGCTAAGGTTTAGGTTGGGGTTAAAAAGAAAACAGGGCACCGACACAATTGCTTGCGTAGCACCCTGTATAACCCCAAAAAACCAAATGAAAACAATCTACATACCAGTGGGCTCAACATTTAAGGAGCCGGAGGATGTTCTACCCTTTGGTAGAGCATCATAATTTGACCGCTGCTTCTCTCTCTTTCCGCTTCATAATCGTTCCTGTCAAATTACATCCTTATGACGCATCACTTTTTACTAGGTCACAAATTTCGAAAAAAAAATTAAAAAAAAGTACCCTAAAGCGATTTTTCAATATACTCCTGGCGAAATAATGTAGATTAGGTTAATTACTCAATAACAGGCCAGTCGCAATTTTGTGCGATTTGAGGCCATTTTTTTTTTGTAAACTAAAAAATATGATTTGGATCGAGGCTTAAAAGTGGTAGGTTTTAAGGATAAACGACCCGATGGGA
>SPJL01011565.1_pt1 | contig 10563 bp, 5 predicted proteins | sample 3741751 | NCBI WGS metagenome assembly SPJL01 (sample SAMN10925998, study PRJNA522277) | cold seep metagenome | isolation source: Elba SIP-enriched marine methane seep metagenome, extraction at timepoint T3 | place: Italy: coast of Elba, Mediterranean Sea
ATATCTTTTGATTTTAATCGATCATTGTTGTGGATGGCTTTTTCTAGGTCTTCCAGTTGGGGAGGGGTTTGAGCTAAAAAGAGCTGGATAATGTCCCGGATGGGGGCGGGTTTGTGGTCGAAGGCGCGGCGAAGGTTGTCGAGGTTAATAATTTGCTCCCCCTTGATCGGACTAGGAGTAGCTGTGGGAGCGGGAGTGGGGCTGGGCTTATCATGCCAACCCGTAATAATTTGCTTCAATTGGTTGAGGTAATCGAGGTGGTTGTCTTTGAGCAGAAAATGAGAGATGCCGGCTGCCTTTACTTGCTCTACCTTGAGAGGATCGCGATTGCCAGAAATACAAATGATTTGTGGAGGTGGTAATAGCTCGGCTACATCTAAAACGGTGCCGTCAGGAAGGTTAAAATCACAAACAATCACTTCGAATTGCTGATGTGGAGCGAGTTGAGCTACCTCGTTTACACCGTTAGCGGTGGTTAGTTGGCAAGGAACTAATTCCTTAGAAATCCAACGAGAAAAGGCCATTTGGTCAACCAGATCGTCTTCGACGAGTAAGATTTTCATTGTTACGGGTAGTGCTTTGGGTACAATTGGTTCCACGGCCTTTTAAGAACCGAGGAAAGCTGTTTATTCAACGGACCAATATTGCGAAAGAGTCCTCATCATTTCCACAAAGTCATTATAATCCACCGGTTTAATCATAAAACCAGCAATAGGATATTGATCACTTTGCATACGATCGCGATCTTCTGTTGATGTAGTCAGAATCACAATCGGTATCTCGTTAGAGCGATTATCAATTTTAAAGGCTTCTAAAAACTCAAATCCGCCCATTCGGGGCATATTGAGGTCAAGCAAGATCAAGGATGGTACCAGATCTGCCTCGGTTTTTAGTCGCTCGAAGGCTTCTTCGCCATTTTGGCAATGGATGAGTTGGTTTTTTACACCGATTTGGGCAAAAGCCCTTTTAACAGTCAGGGCATCAACCAAGTCGTCCTCGACGAGCATTATTGGATTTAAAGTAGCCATTGGCGCTTTTTCTTGTTTTTTTGGATTAAAGGGTGCGCCTTGGGGAGAAAGTATGACAAACCAAATTTAGTGTTTTTTCAGGGTAAATTCAAAAGTAGTATACTCGCCTAATTCTGAATCCACCTTTATCTGACCTTCGTATAGTTGTACAATCCTTTTTACAATCGTCAAACCGATGCCTGTACTTTCCACAACATCACGGGATTGTAGGGTTTGAAATATTTGAAAAATCTTATCAAAATACTTGGGTGCAATGCCCGGGCCATTATCCTTCAACCAAAAACGAAGGAATTGTCCCTCCTCCCGCCAGCTGATCTCCACCCGGCCCTGCGACTTATCATTATACTTGATGGCATTGCCAATTAAATTCTGAAATAACTGAATCAAACGCACCTTTTGACCATAAAAACGAGGCAGATCCCGCTCAATGATAATCTCAAAATGCTCCGGCACCTCCAACATCTCCTCGCGAATGATCTCGATAATCCGATTGAGCTCCAACCATTCTTCCTGCTCCTGCACCCGCCCAATTCGCGAGTATTCCAAAATCGCCTCGATAAAACTGTGCATCCGATTGGCGCGACTCACCAGTAGGTCGATTTGCTGAGCACCAGCCGGGCCCAATTTATCCCGATAATCTTCTTGCAACCACTGAGATAAGGAACTGATGGCGCGTAGCGGTGCTTTCAAATCATGAGAAACGATATAGGCAAAATCCTGTAGCTCCTGATTGACCTGCTCCAATTCCTTCAATAGTTCTTCTCGCTTAAATTCCGCCTTTTTCAACTCCGTAATATCGCGAACGATATCCCGAGACCCGATCATTTTTCCCTCCTCATCAAAAATGGCATTGGAATTTACCTGAACGTATACCACCTGCCCATCTTTTCTCAAAATTCGACCCTGATAATCACTGTAATAACCATCGGTCATCAGCTTTTTGAGATAGGCCTGGGATCTTTCCCGATCCTCAGGATAGACAATCTCGGGAATTTGTAGATTTATCAATTCGTCGTGAGGGTAGCCGAGCATCTTTTGTGCGGCCTTATTGGAGTCAATCATTTTTCCTTCAAAATTAGTGACTACAATCGCATCGTACATATTGTCAAAAAGCTCTAGATACTTTTGATTGTTTTCAACGATCTTTTGCTCCGCTATTTTACGAGCCGTAATGTCTTGTGTAGTACCCAACAACTTATATACTTTCCCATCGCGATGGATGGGTTTTCCCATATTGATGGTATAAATCTGCTCCCCCGTAATCTTTCGTTGGCGACTTTCTACGGAAAAAGGCTTATTCTCCTCAACAGCTTCTTCGACGTGAAATTGAATTCGCTCGCGATCTTCAGGATGAACCAACTGACTCATATAAGCTTCAAAAGTGGGTTCGCCTCCCATCGGGTCCATATCAAATAAGCGGAAAGTCTCTTCGGACCACCTAATTTTTTGACTTTTGATATCGTATTCCCAACTGCCTAGCTTGGCCAATAACTGGGCTTCCCGTAAGCGATTTTCGCTTTGGCGAAGAGCTTTGTTGGCTTTATAACGCTCCGTAATATCCTGGATGGAGCCAAAAATCTTGGTATAACGCCCATTCTCCTGTTGTACCTTAACGAGGTTGTGGGTGTAAATGATTTTACCATCGGCGCGGATATGGCGACTCTCCAATTCAAACTCCGTTCCCTCCTTCATCGCGCTCTCCATCCGTCGCATAAAGGTATTGAGGTCGTAGGGGTGAATCAGCTCATTTTTGATAAACTCAAAACTTGGCGCTCTCTTGGCGGGGTCCATCCGAAAGATGTGAAAGGTTTCTTCCGACCAAATCATGGTCTCATTGATGAAGTCGTACTCAAAGTTGCCGATTTTGGCAATTGCTTGAGTTTGACGCAGTCGAGCTTCGCTTTGTTGGAGCGCCTGTGTCGCTTTTTTATTTTCGGTAATATCGCGTAGAATAGAGATCCGCAAATGGTCATTAGGCGGCGGCATGGTAAAGGTAGATACCTCGGTATCAAATAATTCGCCGTTCAAGCGTCGGTGCTGCCATTCGTAGCGGAGTAATTTTTTATGTTCTAGCAATCGGAGGATTTCGTCTCTGATTTCTTTGGAGGACCGACCATCCGGTTGGATGGGAGGGCTAAAGTCGAGTGGGGTAGCGGATAAAAAGCGTTCTTCGCTAACGCCGAAGTATTCCAAGGCCCTTGGATTGCAAGAGAGCGGTATATTCAACTCGGCATCAAAAATGATGATACCATCAAAGGCATTTTCAAAAATGATCCGATAGCGTTCCTCCGTTTCCCGTAAAGCCTCTTCGACCGGAAGGTTTTGATTCTTTCTTCTTTTGGGCGGGCGAGCGGAAAAATAAAAATCTAGCTGTTGCCCCCATTGGGTGAATAAGGGCCAGAGCATTTCCATCTTATCGAGATAGGTCGGCTCGATTTTTTCGGATACCTTGGCCAGCAGACAAAACTCCCCATGAAAACGCGCGACTTGGTACCAGCCCCTGGGCCAATTTCCCCCAATCTTCTGCACCAACTCCGTTTCTCGGAAAAGGCCATGACTCTGCGGCTTGATATTCTTTTCTAATGCCGCCCACTGCTTTTCGCTAAGCTCCGCAGGCTGACGATTGCCATGGTAATGAATCTCGACATAGGCACGCGGGCCTCGTCGCCATAGGCTACAATCCTGCCACTGCAAAAGCTCCAGGAGCCTTTCTACAAAGGCGAGGCCGGGAATCTCGTGTAGTTTTCCCGGGCCAATGCTCAAGGCTAGCTCGTACATTTGGCGATAATCAGGGATTGTTTCTATCGTTTTTTTCATTAGCTGCTGATTCCTTATGGAGTCCTTTTGATCATACTTTCTTCTTCTTTTAGTAAACGGTAGATGGTAGATTTTCCAATGTCCAACTTCTTGGCCACCATAAGCACATCTCGATCATAACGATCGAGGAAGTGATAAATTATTTTACTCGTGTATTCGCGCAAAGTAAGTTCATTGTTCATAAAGTTCTCCGTGCGGCGTGGGCTGTTGAATGTAATGTCTTCTTCCTGAATGGTATTGTCCTCACACATTACGGCGGCCAATTCAATGATGGCCTTGAGCTCACGAACATTACCAGGGTATTGATACGACATGAGTTTTTTCTTCGCCGTTTTGTTCACCGTAATCTTGCCCAGACTGTTGGTACGTGAAAATTCGTTGAGGAAATGCCGCATTAAAAGTAAAATATCATTGCCGCGATCTCTTAAAGGGGGAACTTCGATCGGTAAGCCGAGTAAGCGATAGTATAAATCTTCGCGGAAATTACCCTTTTCTACCTCGGAGGCAAGATCCTTATGGGTAGCCACGATTATCCGCGTATCGAATTTGACGGTGCTAGTGCCACCGACCCGGGTGATTTCCCGTTCTTGGATGGCGCGGAGTAGCTTGGCTTGCATATTGATCTCCATCTCCGCAATTTCATCTAAAAAAAGCGTGCCATTATGAGCGTGTTCGAAAAAACCAATCTTTCGGGTAGTGGCTCCGGTAAAAGCGCCTTTTTCATGACCAAATAGTTCGCTCTCCAACAGGTCTCTGGGAATGGCACTGACATTGACGGCCACAAAGTTTCCTTTCTTACGCGTCGAATTATAGTGAATACAGCGAGCCGCTACTTCCTTACCCGCTCCAGTTTCTCCGGTGATAGACACCGAAATATTGGTACGAATGGCTTTTTCCAATAGTTTGTATAGGCGTTGCATCGAAGGGCTATTCCCGATCGCCATCTTCTGAAAGCTGTATTTATCGCCCAACTTATCCTTGAGCTGCTCTACTTCTTGTTGGAGGACCAGCTTGCTCTTAATGTTTTCCAAGGCATTTTGAAGTCTATTGCGAGCCTCTTCATTTTTGACGATATAATCATAGGCACCATTTTTTAATAACTCTACGGCTACCGAAATATCGTTTTGCCCAGAAAGGATGATGATGCCAATCGCTTCGTTATAAGCCTTGATTTTTTCAAAAATCTCTCTGCCCGTCATATCGGGAAGCGAGTAGTCTAGTGAAATGATCGAAGGATTGAGGAAGAGATTATCAATACAGTCTTTGCCGCTGGTAAATACATGGACTTCATGCTCGGGGTTGAGCTCAGCCACGTATTTAGCGAGGCGTTGATAAATAGGATCATCTTCAACGATAAAAATGCGCGTAGGGTGAGATCTGGTGGTCATACTCATAATAGATCTGAAAGTCTTGCCAAAGGGAAATCAAAAACTATTCCCAATATGGGAACTTTTTTCATTTTTGGACCATCTTTATGACTTTTTTTCTAAGAAACATCAGAAAAAATTGCCATTTAAAGCGTATTTTTTGATTTGTAAAGAAAAACTAATTCGTTGTAAGTGTTTGATAAACAGGAAGATAGAATTTTGAGTTTCGTTTTTTCATACTGTGCACGCTGTCACAAAATTAGATTTTTCAGCATCGGCTTTTCCCGATTTAGCGCTCATATTGATAATATATCGCTCAGATAAAGTACCTATACCACGGTGAACTTCCCAACATTCACCACCTTGGTTTACGTATTTCAAAGGTCCGATAAGCCCATCAAGAATAAGAAAAGTAAGAAAGGTTTGTCCAACAGATAGCAATGTTGTGACTACCCATTAACGCTGGCTAGTTGGCTAGATCTAAGTCTATGATTTAGGTTCAAGCTGCTGAGATCAGTGCCAAACAAACTAACACAAAAATGCAAAATTTTAATGTACTAACATTAGAAGAGGAACTCTCTTCTGAGGAGCTAGAGCTTGTGGTGGCTGCCTTTGCGGAACTTTACAACCGTCTCACATTTAAACATCACCGTCGACTCAAATTAAAGGTCGTCTGTAGTGTGGATCGAGCCGAATGGGTTTTGACCCTGGCCCGTAACCATAAGATAGGAAGCAGCTTGGAGCTGGTGCCTAACAATGATTTTGAGCGCTCGGATTGGTCGGCCATGGATGCTTCTATTCTTTTTCTACCCACCCAAAAGAGAGCTGGAAAGATTACCCGCGAGGCTTTATCGCAAAGCGTACCCGTAGTATCCTTCCAAAACGAAAGCATCGCAGAATATGTCGATCAAAGTTGTGGAATGCTGGTGCGTTCTCGCAATCGGTCGCAGGATACCGATGCCTTTTCCCGGATTCTCAGTATGCTCTACTTCGATCCAGAGGTGCGCAAGTTGCTCAAGAAAGGAGCCTTGGTTAAATACCGCGAAATCAGTGGGTTCAATGTGCGTAAACGGACTTGGTCGTATGGCTAATGGGGCCTGAAGTCAGAAAGGCCTAACGTCGTCTTTCTTCCTCCACCTTAATCGTAACGTCATGTTCGATTTTGAGGAATTCGATCATATTGAGTAAGTCTTGCTTTTTTTCGGGTGTATCCAATTGCAATTCGCAATCGAAAGAACCGCGTTGGGTAGGGATTTTCATCCAACTGCCTCCAAAAAGCTGATCTTTTTTCTTGGTTTCGCCATCGGGTAAGGCCTTAAGTTGAAAGTTGAGGGCTTTGAGGTCATCACCAGGGATGATAAACTTTTCCTTGCCCTTTTGAATCTCTAGTTTATCCTCATCAATCGCCACATAACCATTGAGCATTACCTTTTTTTGAAACAAGGTTCGTATTCCCGGTAGCGTTAGAAAGGCCAAGAGGCCAAATATTCCAATGTAGAACCAATTGAGGTAGTCCAAAAAACCAATTTGACGTACTAGGTCATCAATTACTGGGATGCTACCGACCTGAAAAAAGGTATAAGCAAAATAGGCGAAGAGGAGGCCAAAGATTAAACCGTAGCTTATTGCCTTTTTATTGACCTTCCGACGTTTGATAATACTGGTTTGGAATTGGAACATAGATCTTGTTTTCAGAAAATAAATTTAACAAACGATCATTAGATAATTTAGTTTTTTCTACTGGCGGTCGTATTTTCGGGGCAAAATTAGCTTTTTTTATGAAAAACGAACCGCTAGCAATAGCTGGTATCGACTATGGTAGTAAAATGGCGGGTACTACCGTGCTAGCGACATTAGGGGCAACACAATCGGTTGATTTTTTCGCGTCTGAGGCCAAAAAGGATGCAGATGCCTTCCTCCTAAACCATTTTAAAGAACAAAGACCCCAAGCCATCTTCATCGATGCCCCGCTCTCCTTGCCCGGTAAATACCGCAGCCTTCCCAATTACGAAGACTATTTCTACCGCCGTGGAGATCGCGAACTCAAGGGCATGTCTCCGATGTTTCTAGGTGGCCTCACCGCCCGAGCCATGCGACTCTGCGAACAACTCCAAGCCCAAGGGCACCAAGTCTGCGAAATTTACCCCGGAGGGTTAGCCCGTTCCTTAAACCTCGGCGAATACCATTATAAAAAACAAAAAAGCCATCTTCCCGCCTTCCTCCAACACCTCGCGAGCCTCCTTCCCTTTAGTTTTCAAGCAAGTGATGTCCGCACTTGGCACCATGTAGATGCCCTGCTCGCCCTCTATTCTGGGCTGCGCTTTCAAGAAGGAATCCACGATAGTTTTGGCGATCCTACCGAGGGGCAGATCATCATTTGAGTACTTCGGCTTCACTTTGCCAAAGTTTTTCTATTTTTAGCAGCTAAAATTTTGCTGCAACGGCTTATGGCTTATACACTCAGCCTTCCCTTTTTTGCCTTCCGACTCCGACTGCATTCGGGCGGCAACTTCCTTTCACCTCTCCTCGACTCAGAGGTGCTCTATACCAATGGTCCGCTCGAAGTGCTGGCAGGTAAGTATGCGAATGCCTTTCAAAGTAAGGTGTTGGATAAAGGTCAGCTCATGAAACTACTCAATGAGCGACTGGAAGGCCCGTTCTATAAAGCCGAAATTCCCATCGCCTTTCCAGCAGCCAAAGACGGTTTTAGCTATCCTGCCTTTGAACTGGATTTTGATTATTACTATACTCCGGCAGAAAGAGGAACTTGGGGGCTGATTCCCAGCTTGGGGATCGAAGCTTTTGCGGATGATGAATTGGCACTAGAACGAACCTTGTCAGAGGCGGTACGACTTGAATTTGCTCGTCGGCGTCGCTTACGTGATATTCATCAGGTAATTGCGGCGATCTGGTACGATACGACGGAATTGTTACGGCATGATGTCGACCTGAGTTTTTATACGCCCAGGGAGCTGGAAATTATTCAGGAGGAGAAACGAGAGCAATTATTGCCACGGGTGGCTCAGGCTTTGGATATCAAAAAACGAGTCGTTTATGAGCGCAAAGCCGAATTGGATCAGTTGGCCCGAGCGGTAAAGAATAAATTTAGTTCGAATGTTTTATTGGTGGGGCCCAATGGAGTCGGTAAAACGGCCTTGGTTTGGGAGTTGGTACACCAGCGAAAAAAACGCCGATTGGACGCTACGATTTGGGAAACTACGGCTTCGGTGCTCATCAAGGAATTGACGGGCGATACGGGCTGGCAAGACAACTTGGCATTCCTCTGTAGCGAACTGACGGGAGGCAAGGACATTCTTTTTATCCGCAACCTACTCGAACTTTTCGAAGTGGGACAATATGCTGGAAATGAAGTGAGTATGGCGGAATACCTCCGGCCCTACATCAGCAGGGGAGAGGTCGCCCTTATCTCGGAGTGCAGCGAAGAAGAAAGAGCCCGTATTGAATTACGCAGCCCCAATTTTCTATCCTTTTTTCAAATTATCCAGATCGAAGAACCTCGCGACGAATTGGAACGGATCGTTTTTCAAAAGACGAGTGCGGTGGCCAAGGATAAATCTATCCAGCTACAAGAAGAGGCGATTCACGAAAGTATCCGACTCCATCGCCGTTTTCAACCTTACTCGGGCTTTCCTGGAAAACCCATTCGTTTTTTAGAAAGTATTATCCTCAATGAAGTACAACGCTACCAGGAGCATATTGGTCGAGGAGAGATAGTCGGTCATTTTTCTGAAGAAACGGGAATGCCTCTTTTCATGGTTGACCCGGAGGTGCCAATGGAACCTACCAAGATCAAAGGGGAATTCAATACCCAGGTTTTTGGACAGGAAATGGCGGTAGAGCAGGTGGTTGATACACTTTCTGCGGTCAAAACGGCCTTGAGTCGTACGGGTAAGCCTATTGCTTCTTTCCTCTTTGTGGGGCCAACGGGCGTGGGGAAAACCGAATTGGCCAAGGTCTTATCCCGCTTTATGTTTGGCAGTGAAGAACGAATGATTCGTTTTGATATGAGCGAATTTTCTGACTCCTATTCCGTGATGCGTTTGATAGGAGAGACCTATTTCTCCGATGGCTTACTGACCTCCGCCATTCGTCGCGAACCCTTTTGTGTACTCCTTTTTGATGAAATCGAAAAAGCACATCCCAGTTTTTACGACCTCTTGCTTCAAATGCTAGGGGAGGGGCGGCTAACCGATAGCCGTGGGCAACTGGTGAATTTCTGTAGCACGATCATCATCATGACTTCTAATATTGGCGCTACCAATTTGACCCAAGCGCGGATTTCACTGACCGGAGGAGCTAGCCCCGAAGTGGAAAGTGGCCATTTTCGTCAGGCCGCAGAAAAGCATTTCCGCCCCGAATTATTCAATCGGATCGATAAGATCATTCCTTTTGCTTCTTTGAATCGGGAAACGGTACGATACGTAGTGGATCGCGAAATCCAACGTTTTCGACAACGGGAAGGCATCCGTTTTCGGAATATGAACCTTAGTATGGATGAGGAAGTGATGGACTTTTTGGCGCATCAGGGCTATGACCCCAAGTATGGTGCTCGTCAATTACAACGGACCATCCAAGAGCAATTGATTACGCCATTATCCAAGGCCTTGAATCTAATCGATTATGATGATCAGCTTATGGTGGAGGTCAAAGTGGTGGAAGAGGCCCTCGATATCCAGATTGAAGTAGACCCGATGGGATTGGATCTGTTATTGGAGGCCCTGGATAAGATTAATTTCTCTGATCACGCCAGTCGCTTACGCCGCCAAATGGCTCGATTTAAAGAAGGACACTTTTTTAATCGGCTGATGAGTCGCTTGGATATTTTGGAGCGAGAAAAGAATAAGTCAGAAAAACTTTTTTGGCAAAATGGGCCAAAGAGTACCCAATATTCTCAGTTGCTCAAAAGCCGCGAGCGAGTGGATTATCTCATCCAAGAGATCAGTGATTTAGAGGAAAGCTTATCAAAAGCTTGTTTGGCCCTTCAGACGTATTCGCCGGATGATATCGATAAGGTAAAGGCATGGGAAAAGCGGAGCCTGGATTGTAAATTGGATTTATACGTCCAATACCAGCCCGAGGAGAACCAATGCCAATTTGTCATTTTCGGAAGTAACCTAGGCCCAATTTTGGATTTTTACCTCCAACTTTTTGAGCAAAAGGAATTTACCTGGAGCGCTAAAACCCTATGGTGTAGAGAGAGTTATTATAATGAGGAAATTGTAGAAACTGGTGAAGACGGAAGCTTGATTGGACAAAAACGCGAAAGTTATCTGGAGCGGGAGTATCGCGAAGGAGCTAAGCAAAACTTTAAGCCTAAGCAAAAAGGCGAT
>SPJL01001914.1_pt1 | contig 10561 bp, 7 predicted proteins | sample 3741751 | NCBI WGS metagenome assembly SPJL01 (sample SAMN10925998, study PRJNA522277) | cold seep metagenome | isolation source: Elba SIP-enriched marine methane seep metagenome, extraction at timepoint T3 | place: Italy: coast of Elba, Mediterranean Sea
CCGGCGGTAGCGGTACGGACCGGGTCGTCTCTGCGGACGACGGTGATATCCGCCTGAACAGTTTTGCGTCCAACAACTCGATTGAAACCGTCGACGGCGGTGAGTCTGCCAGCCGGATCGTGGGAAGTTCATCGAACAACAGCCTCGACTTCCGCAACGCCAGTTTCGAAAACATCTCCGAAGTCGATGGCGGTGCTGGGCATGACACGATCCGCGGCACGGCTGGCGGCGATGTGCTGAAAGGCGGATCGGGCAACGATTTCCTGAGCGGCGAGAAGGGCAATGACCAGCTGGAAGGCGGCAGCGGTAATGACCGTCTCTATGGCGGTGATGGCGCAGATACGCTGAGCGGCGGTGAGGGTGCGGATCAGCTGGATGGCGGCTCGGGCAATGATATCTTGTCGGGTGGCAAGGGGACGGACCGGCTGACCGGCGGATCAGGCAATGATACCTTTGTCCTGGATGGCAAGGATGACGCCAATGATGTGTTGTCTGGTGGCAGCGGCACGGATCGGGTTGTGTCCGCCGATGACGGGGATATCCAGCTCAATCGCTTCGCTTCGAACAACTCTGTTGAAGTTGTCGATGGCGGCACGTCTGAAAGCCGGATTGTGGGTGATAATGCCAACAACAGTCTCGACTTCCGCAATTCGAGTTTCCAGAACATTTCTGAGGTTGATGCCGGTGCCGGGAATGACTCGGTTCTCGGTACGTCTGGCGGCGACGTTCTGAAAGGCGGCTCGGGCAATGACTTCCTGAGTGGCGAGAAGGGCAATGACCAGCTTGAAGGCGGCAGCGGCAATGACCGTATCTATGGCGGTGATGGCGCTGATACGCTCGTCGGCGGGAAAGGCACGGACCAACTCGACGGGGGTAGTGGCAACGATACCTTTGTTCTGGATGGTGAGAATGATGCCAGTGATCGCCTCTTCGGGGGCACAGGAACGGACCGTGTGGTCTCTGCGGACGACGGTGATATCCGCCTGAACAGTTTTGCGTCCAACAACTCTGTCGAAGTTGTCGATGGCGGTACGTCTGAGAGCCGGATCGTGGGTGATCGCGGAAACAACAGCCTGGACTTCCGCAATGCGAGTTTCCAGAACATCACCGAAGTTGATGCTGGTGCCGGGAATGACTCGGTTCGCGGTACGTCTGGCGGCGACGTTCTGAAAGGCGGCTCGGGCAATGACTTCCTGAGTGGCGAGAAGGGCAATGACCGTCTGGAAGGCGGCAGCGGCAATGACCGTCTCATTGGGGGCGATGGCGCGGATACGCTGAGCGGCGGGAAGGGCACGGACCAACTCGACGGGGGTAGTGGCAACGATACCTTCGTACTTGATGGTGAGAATGACGCGAGTGATCGCCTCTTTGGGGGCACTGGAACGGACCGGGTCGTCTCTGCGGACGACGGTGATATCCGCCTGAACAGTTTTGCGTCCAACAACTCAATTGAAGCCGTCGATGGCGGGGATACTGCCAGCAAGATTGTCGGCAACTCCTCCAATAACAGCCTCGACTTCCGGAACACGAGTTTCGAAAATATCTCGGAGGTTGATGGCGGTGCCGGGAATGACACGATCCGCGGTACGGCTGGTGGCGACGTTCTGAAAGGCGGCTCTGGCAATGACTTCCTGAGTGGCGAGAAGGGCAATGACCGTCTGGAAGGCGGTAGCGGCAATGATCGCCTCTTTGGGGGCGATGGTGCTGATACGCTCATCGGCGGGAAGGGCACGGACCAACTCGACGGGGGAAGCGGCAACGATACCTTTGTACTTGATGGTGAAAATGATGCCAGTGATCGCCTCTCTGGCGGTAGCGGTACGGACCGGGTCGTCTCTGCTGATGATGGCGATATCCGCCTGAACAGTTTTGCGTCCAACAACTCTGTTGAAGTTGTCGATGGCGGTGCGTCCGAGAGCCGGATTGTCGGTGATCGCGGAAACAACAGTCTCGACTTCCGCAACGCCAGTTTTGAAAACATCTCTGAAGTTGATGGCGGCGCCGGTAATGACACGATCCGCGGTACGGCTGGTGGCGATGTTTTGAAGGGCGGTTCGGGGACTGACTTCCTGAGCGGCGAGAAAGGTGACGACCGTCTCGAAGGTGGTAGCGGCAATGATCGCCTCTTTGGGGGCGATGGCGCTGATACGCTCATCGGCGGGAAGGGCACGGACCAACTCGACGGGGGAAGCGGCAACGATACCTTTGTTCTGGATGGTGAGAATGACGCGAGCGACCGGCTTGCGGGTGGCAGCGGAACGGACCGTGTTGTGTCCGCAGATGATGGCGATATCCGCCTGAACAGTTTTGCCTCCAACAACTCTATTGAAGCCGTCGATGGCGGGGATACTGCCAGCCGGATTGTCGGCAACTCCTCCAATAACAGCCTCGACTTCCGGAACACGAGTTTCGAAAATATCTCGGAGGTTGATGGCGGCGCCGGGCATGACACGATCCGTGGCACGACAGGTGGTGATGTCCTGAAGGGTGGTTCGGGGAATGATTTCCTCAGCGGCGAGAAGGGCAATGACCAGCTGGAAGGCGGGAGTGGTCAGGATCGCCTCTTTGGGGGTGACGGAGCCGATACGCTGACCGGTGGTAAGGGTACTGACCAATTGGATGGCGGCTCGGGCAACGATACCTTCGTCCTTGATGGCGAAAATGATGCCGGTGACCGGCTTGCCGGCGGCAGCGGCACGGACCGGGTCGTCTCGGCCGATGATGGTGATATTCGCCTGAACAGTTTTGCCTCCAACAACTCAATCGAAACAGTCGATGGTGGTGAGTCGGCCAGCCGGATTGTTGGCAATACCGCTTCAAATAATTTCGATTTCCGGAACACGAGTTTCGAGAATATTTCTGAAGTTGATGCGGGCGGCGGTAATGACACGGTTCGAGGCACAAGCGGCGGCGATGTCCTGAAGGGCGGTTCCGGCAACGACTTCCTCAGTGGTGAGAAGGGCAATGACCTGCTTGAAGGCGGCAGCGGCAATGATCGTCTCTTTGGTGGTGATGGCTCGGACACCTTGATCGGCGGACGGGGAACCGACATCGTCGATGGCGGCGCTGGCGACGATCTCTTCATCTTCGGTTCAGGGGAAGGCAGCGATACATTCCATGGCGGGGCCGGGTGGCTGGATACAATTCGGGTCGATGGGCAAGATGGCGGCAGTTTGGAAGGAAGTGACTTCAAACTGGAACTTGACCGCGGCGCAATTGAGAACGAGGCTGAAGGCTATCTGGAACTCTCGAAAGATGCCTCGGGAACCATTACGATGAATGATGGTAGCCAGGTTGACTTTGATGGGGTTGATCGGATCGAATGGTAATCGGGTGACGCTGGCCGGAAGGCGGGCAGGCATAGCTTTCCGGGTTTGCTGAGTTCAGGGGCGAAGACGTGCTTAAGTGGATTTTGGGTGATCGCGCCGGCAAGGCGGGTAAGGCAGAAGCTGTTCCGAGTTATGAGGAATCGCGCGAGATTTCCTCATCAGGCTCTGCGGAGGAACGCCGCAAGCTTGCCTCGATGAGCCAGTTGCAGCCGGAGTTTCTCTATTACTTCGCAAGTGATAAGTCCGTGGACGTCCGGCGGGAAGTCGCGCGGAATGAAGGGACGCCGATCCAGGCGGATCTGATCCTCGCCCGCGACCCGGATGAATTCGTTAAGAAAGACCTGTGTAAGAAGGTCGGACGTCTTCTGCCCTCTCTTTCTTCCGAAGAGCATCGCAATATCGCCGAAATGGCGTTCGAAGTGGTGGAAATCCTTTCCAAGGATGGGCTGCCGGAAGTGCGCGCCATGATCGCTGAAGAGGTGCGGGGGCTGGATACGGTGCCGCCTCGGATCGTGCAGCGGCTGGCGCGGGATACGGAAGCGATTGTTGCGTCCCCCGTTCTCGAATTCTCACCGCTGCTGAATGATGGCGACCTGCTCGACATTATCCTGGCCGGAACACGCGGGGCAGCCCTTGCGGCGATTGGCCGGCGCGAGAATATCAGTGATGAGGTCGGTTCGGCGATTGTGAAGACCGAAGATGATCGTGGTGTCACAGCCTTGGTCGAGAATGCGAGCGCCAAGCTGTCCGAGAAGACGCTGACGGCGATTGTCGATCTGGCGGAAGATCGCCCAAATTGGCAGGAAGCGCTGGCTGGCCGACGCAATCTCAGCCTCGGCCTCGTTCAACGCATGGGCCGCTATATCTCCATCAATGTGCTGGATAAACTGATTGAGAATAATGTCCTCGTCGATGCTGCGGTCGAGGAGGAATTGCGGGGTAAGGTCGAAGAACGACTTGGTGAAACCCACCCCGAAGGCGAGGAGGAAAGCGCTGCAAATTCTGATGATGATGATCGTATGCGCGCGGAAGCACTCTTCGCGAAAGGAGAGCTGACGTCGGCTATCGCGACAGACGCGGCATCAAATGGCGATCGAGAGTTTCTGGTCCATGCGATCTCCTTGATGAGCGAGGGCAATGTTACAGCGGTCCGCCGTCTTCTGTCGGATAAGGATCCGAAGCTGGCTGTTGCGATTGCATGGAAGTGCGGGTTCGGGATGCGCTTTGCCACCACGCTTCAAACATCGATCATGCAAGTGCCCGCCGCGAATGTTATTGAGTTCGATGACTCAGACACGAACTACCCGATGAGCGAAGACGACATGCATTGGGCGCTGGAAGTCGCGGATATCGAGAAATAACCGCTTTAGAGCGCGCAGGCTTCTTTAGCCCGACGGGTGATTTCACCCCAGTTCTTGTCCGCCACGGCCTGACCGGGAACCAGCCACGACATTCCTACCGCGTAGACATTCGTCAGCGCCAAATAGTCTTGTGCGTTGCTGGGATCGATGCCGCCGGTTGGGCAAAATTTCACTTCGGGTACTGGGGATTGCAGGCCTTTCAGGAAACCGGCCCCGCCGGATGCTGACGCCGGAAAGAACTTCTGATAGGTGAACCCGGCCTCCAGGTTTTCCATTGCTTCAGAGACGGTTGCCGCGCCCAGGAGGAAAGGCAAATTCGTGTCTGCACCTGCCTGCCGAAGGCTGGGGGTCGCGCCCGGGCTGACAAGAAAATCGGCGCCTGCGTCTTCGGACTGAGTAATGTGCGCTGCCGTCTTGATCGTCCCGACGCCAACAGTCAGAGCTGGTTTCAATGTTGCCGCCCGCTCGACAGCCGCCAGCGCAATATCACTGCGCAGGGTGATTTCGATGACCGTGATCCCACCGGCCAGCAGTGCCTCGCAAACGGGGACTACATCCTCCAAGTCATGAAAGGCGACAACCGGTATGACCTTCTGCGTGCCGAGATATGTGGTGATGTCAGTCATAGATTTTCCTTCCGGACAGCGGGTTGTCGGCGTCGTGCCAATGGATCACGCTGTCACCTGATCTTGAAAATGAGCCATGGCGGCTTTTGGAATGATGGCGCCTGGATGACCAATTACTTCTGCTGCCAATCCACCGGCAATCCGGGCGGCCTCTTCTGGTGCCTTGCCCAGCATGCGGGCGGCCAGATATCCGCCATTAAAGGAATCACCGGCGGCGGTGGTATCAACAATTTGCTGCGGTGCGACTGTGTCGACGGAAAAACTTTGTTCTGCCACTTGAATCAGGATCGGTGCTGCGGCGCGCTTTAACAGTACCTCATCCAGGCCGTATGATTGCAGGCGGTCCATGGTCGCGCTGGCATCGTGGTCACCGAAGACATCCTGTTCATCATCGACCCCGGCCAATGCCAGTGTGCAGCTGCGCCAAGCCTGCTCGAACCAATGGGCGGCCTCATCCGCGTCCTTCCAAAGGCGCGCGCGGTAGTTTCCATCAAAGGCAACCCGCGTTCCCTTGGCAGCGGCAGCGGTGACGCCATCCAGAAGACGGCGCCGGCAATCATCGCTTAAAATGGCCAGTGTAATTCCTGAGAAATAGATCCAGTCGGACGAGATGGCCTTATCCATGATCCAAGACCAGTCCGGCCGCATGATGTCACGCGCTGGTGCTTCGCCGCGCCAATAGTGGAAAGTCCGGTCGCCGTCATCATCCGTTTCGATCAGATAAAGCCCAGTGGTTCGACCGGCCATGCGACCAACCGCATCAAGACAGAGCCCTTCATTCTCCCAGGCGCTCAACATTTCATCGGCGAAAGGGTCTTCGCCCAGGATGGTCGCGAAACGCACATCCGCTTGATCACCGGCGAGCCGCTTCAAATAGACCGCCGTATTCAAGACATCACCGCCAAAGCCGGCCTTTAGCGTGCCCCCGCCCGCATTGGACAGCTCCACCATGCACTCACCGATCAAGGCAATGGAAGTATTCTTATCGATTAATGTCATTCCACTTCGGCCCTTATCCGATCCGCGAGACCGTCTACGAGCCCCTTAAAATCCTGGTCGATTGAGACCACCAGCGACCACTCATCCGGTGCAGGTGGCTCCAATGCAGCAAACTGGCTGTCCAGAAGACTCAGCGGCATGAAATGACCATCGCGGGAGGCCATACGCTCCGCAATCAAAGCCTTCGGCCCCTGTAGATGGATGAATAACACCGGCTCTCCAGAGACAGAACGGATACGATCCCTGTAGCGACGTTTCAAGGCCGAACAGCCTATGATCAGCTGTCCGGGTTCATTCCCCAATTCATGGCCGATCCGGTCGAGCCATGGCCAGCGGTCGGCATCCTCCAGCGGGATGCCCGCTGACATCTTGCGGATATTCTCTTCCGGGTGAAAGCGGTCGCCGTCCCGATATGTGGCGCCCAGCGCTTCGGCCAGCGCCGCCCCGACCGACGACTTTCCGCATCCGGCAACGCCCATAATAACGATTTTCTGGGGCATATCAGAGAGACGCCGTGATTCCGCCATCGACATAGAGCACATGCCCGTTGACGAATCCCGAGGCTGAAGAGGCAAGGAAAATACATGCGCCGACAAGTTCCTCGACCTTGCCCCAGCGGCCGGCTGGAGTCCGCTTCGCCAGCCAGGCACTGAATTCCGGATCAGCGACCAGGGCTGCATTCAACGGTGTTTCGAAATAGCCCGGCGCGATGGCGTTGCATTGCAGCCCATGCTTGGCCCAATCCGTTGCCATGCCCTTGGTTAGATTGCCGACGGCGCCTTTTGTCGCTGTGTAAGGGGCGATACCGGGACGCGCCAGCGAGGTCTGCACGGAGGCGATGTTGATAATCTTACCGGCACCACGTTCGATCATGTGACGGGCGGCAGCCTGACCAACATGGAAGACGCTGGCGATATTAACCTGAAGCAAACGCTCAAAAGCATCAGCTGGGAAATCTTCAAGAGGGGAGCGATGCTGCATGCCGGCATTATTGACCAGAATATCGATGGGCCCGTTATCCGCTTCAAACCCATCTATCGCCGCACGCGCCGCATCGTGATCCGTGACATCGAAGGGCAATTGCTTGATCCGGTCTTCCGGTGCTTCCAAAGAGGCTGCTGCGTCAGCAAGTTTCGCGGCGTCCCGACCGTTTAAAATTACCGTCGCGCCGGCGTCCAACAAACCGCGCGCCAGGGCGTAGCCAATCCCTTGGGACGAGCCGGTTATCAGGGCTGTTTTGCCGCTGAGATCAAATAATTCCAAACCCATTCCCTGATTTCCCTGCGTCATGCTTGCCTCTTCCTTATCAAGAACGCTATCAAGCACTGTCCTAAACTGGAGATTACGATATGGCAAAGGTAGCGTTGTTACAGGTCGGTCCGCTTTCTGAGCGTGATGAGTCAGGGCTCGCCGAAAAATTTGACGTTTTCAGATATTTCGAAGCGGAAGACCCCACCGCATATCTCGCAGAACATGGCGCGAAAATTCGTGCGGTTGCGACGGCTGGCGACCGGGGAGCGAACGCGGCGCTGATCGAAGCTCTGCCGAATGTCGAAATCATTTCTGTTTTCGGTGTCGGCTTTGATGCGGTCGATATCGACCTGTGCAGCAAGAAGGGCATCCGGGTTACCAACACGCCGGGCGTTCTGACCGAAGACGTGGCTGACCTTGCTGTCGCATTGATGCTTTGCCAAGCCCGCGAGATGGTGCCGGCGGAAGCCTGGGCCCGCAGTGGCAACTGGGGCAAGAACGGCAGTTTCCCTCTGGTACGCCGGGCGCATGGCAAGAAAGCCGGTATTTTGGGCCTGGGTGCGATCGGCATGGCCGTTGGACGGCGTCTCGCTGCCTTCGGAATGGATATCGCTTACAGCTCCCGCTCTGCGAAGGATGAAGCTGACGGATGGACCTTCATTGAAGACCCGGTTGCGCTTGCAGATCACGCAGACTTTTTCTTTGTCACCCTGGCCTCCAATGCTGAGACCAAGCAGATCGTCAGTAAATCGGTGATTGAGGCATTGGGCCCCACCGGCACGTTGATCAATGTTGCCCGTGGTGCTGTTGTTGATGAAGCCGCTATGTTGGATGCGCTGGAAGACGGACGTTTGGGTTTTGCCGCTCTCGATGTCTTTGAAGGCGAGCCGGCAATTGATCCGCGGTTCCAGAAGCTCGACAATGTTTTGCTGTCTCCACACCATGGCTCAGCAACGACGGAAACCCGCCAGGCGATGGGTGAGTTGATGCGCGCAAATCTGGAAGCCTATTTCGACGGTCGCGATCTGCTGACGCCAGTCGTTTGATCCTGCTTGGTGGATTAAAGGAGTTCAGACATTGAAAGCCGTCGTTATTCATGCACCGAAAGATCTGCGTTTGGACGATCAGCCGTCCCGCGAGCCGGGGGCGGGCGAAATCCGCATCCGTCTTGCCAGCGGCGGTATCTGTGGCTCGGATCTTCATTACTTCAATCATGGTGGCTTCGGGCCTGTCCGATTGAAGGAGCCGATGGTACTCGGGCATGAGGTCTCCGGCTTTGTTGATAAGCTTGGGCCGGGCGTTGACGGACCTGCAGCAGGAACGCTGGTTTCGATCTGTCCAAGCCGCCCCTGCAAGACATGCAGCTATTGTCTGAAAGGCCTGCCCAATCACTGTCTCAATATGCGGTTCTATGGCAGCGCTATGCCTTTCCCGCATATCCAAGGCGCCTTCCAACAGGAATTGATTGTCGATGCCACCCAATGCGTTCTGGCAGACGGCCTGACGCCGGGAGAGGCCGCGATGGCGGAACCCCTCTCTGTTGGCCTGCATGCCACAAGACGCGCGGGGGAGATGCTGGGCAAGCGTGTGTTGTTAACCGGTTGCGGGCCGATTGGGCTTTTGGCCGCAATGGCAGCGCGGCGCGCCGGGGCAGAGGAAATTGTTGCAACGGATTTGGCGGATAACGCCTTGGAGACAGCAAAGAAGATCGGCGTCGATAAGGTGATCAATGTCGCAACAGACGCGGATGCTCTGGAGCCTTATAAAAAGGACAAGGGCTATTTCGACGTTCACTACGAATGTTCGGGAGCGCCGGCTGCCCTGAAGATGGGCATTGAGGTCTTGGCGCCGCGCGGGGTTATCATGCAGCTCGGTCTCGGTGGGGACATGGAAGTCCCGATGATGGCGCTGACCGCGAAGGAATTGGACCTGCGAGGATCCTTCCGTTTCCATGAGGAGTTCAGCACGGCGGTCTCCCTGATGCGCTCCAAGTTGATTGATGTCACGCCGGTGATCAGTCACACGATCCCCCTCGCTCAGGTGCATGATGCCTTTGATATTGCGAATGACCGGTCGCGTGCCTTGAAGACCCAGATCGATTTCACCGCTTCATAGGAGCTGAAGGAACGCTTTTATGGCGAGTGGATGTGATATCGGGCTGGTCGGAGCCGGGACCATGGGGGCGATGTTGGCCCTCAATATGGCTGAGAATGGCTTCCGTGTTTCGGTCTATGACCTTGACCCGGAAACATCCCGCAAATTTGTTACCTCCGCAGGTGATCTGGCCGATCGGCTGCAGGCGCATGAGACCCTGGCGGATTTCGTCCAATCCCTGAAACCACCGCGATCCATCATCCTGTTGGTTCCGGCTGGCGCGCCTGTCGATAACCTGATAGCCGCCCTGTCGCATCATCTGGACGATCAGGATTTGGTCATTGATGCAGGAAACGCCAATTTCCGCGATTCCGTCCGACGTGCGGAAGTCGCAGCTGAAAACGGGCACCCTTTCCTGGGAATTGGCGTCTCCGGCGGTGCGTCAGGGGCGCGCTTCGGGCCGGCGATCATGGCGGGCGGTGACAAGCACGCGTGGGAGCGGGTGTCCCCGATCCTGACCGCGATTGCGGCACAGTCTGATGGGCAGCCTTGCGCAGCCTGGGTTGGGCCGGATGGGGCCGGGCATTTCGTGAAGACGGTCCATAACGGTATCGAATACGCCGATATGCAAATGATTGCAGAGGTCTATGGTATTTTGCGTGATGGGTTGGCGCTTGATCCAAAAGCGATTTCGGCGATCTTCGCGCGTTGGAATGAGGGGCCGCTGCAATCCTATCTGATCGAGATCACGGCAGAAGTCGCGGGCACGGTTGACCCCGAAAGTGATGCGCCGGTGTTGGACATCATTCAGGATCGGGCCGGGCAAAAGGGTACGGGCCGGTGGACCTTGATTGAAGCACAGCATCTGGGTGCTGCGCCGACTGTGGTGGAAGCTGCGGTC
>SPJL01018211.1_pt1 | contig 10560 bp, 11 predicted proteins | sample 3741751 | NCBI WGS metagenome assembly SPJL01 (sample SAMN10925998, study PRJNA522277) | cold seep metagenome | isolation source: Elba SIP-enriched marine methane seep metagenome, extraction at timepoint T3 | place: Italy: coast of Elba, Mediterranean Sea
ACCTTTCCCTCTCCTTCGAATCAAGATTGTGACGCCTACAGAATGCCCAGATGCGGACATGCGGCGCGCCTGTTCATAAGACAATTATGACGCATTCGTCGGTCAAATCCAGCCATCATCGATTTTTGAGGGTTCGACCATCTAGGCAATCATCAAACCACTATATCTGGGGCTGTATCAGGATGTTGTAGAAACGAGCAAGATACGTATATTGCCCAGCCACAGTCTACGAATAGACAACACCGTATAGAGTTATCCACAGTAAGGCCTTTAAAATACACGAATTTTATCCACAGGCCCACCGAATCAACCCGAATCAAACTTGACCCGATATGGGAATCTCAATTCTATTTCATTTTTTGGCTGGCTTGGCCGAATCATCACTTGCTCGCCTCCAGCCCACAGTATATTGTCTTTTCCAACAACACAGATCACAAGATATATGCGGCAACGCCACATATAGAAGTCACGACTGGCGGTGGTTTCTTCGGGTCTGAGTGGGGCAATAAGCGGTGTTTGGACAACGCAGGAACGGGTGAGAGGCTGACATGGAGTGGACCGACGACAGGGTTGAAGTTCTCCGGGGTATGTGGATGAACGGCTATACGGCGCGCCAGATTGCCGAAAAATTGGGGGGTGTTACCCGCAATGCGGTGATTGGCAAGGCACACCGAATGGGCCTGTCACAGCGCCCGCAACCGGTGAAACGCTACGAACCAATGGCGAGCGTGGGCGGTTACGAACGCACCTGCCAATGGCCAATCGGGCATCCGGGCTCCCCTGAATTCCGCTTCTGCGGTGACAAGGCAGTCCACGGTAAACCCTATTGCGAAAACCACTGTCATGTCGCCTATCGGCGCGGTGGCAGCAATGGGTCCAGCGACTAAAACTGAGGTCTGCACACCGACCCGCCGATACAGACCCGACAAAGCCGCGCAGTTCTGGGGTCTCTAATGAGCGATAAGACATCTGGGTCCGAAACAACAAGCCCGCGCAAACGGCTGACAGCGATATCGATGTTTGCCGGCGCGGGTCTTATCGCGATTTCGGTCTATTCACTTATCATCGGAAAATCGATCCTGATGCCGTTGGTGATCGCGGCCTTTATCGTCATTCTACTCGACGCTATTGCCTCCCGACTATGCAAAGTCCCCTATGGTGACTGGCAGATGCCGGGCTGGCTGGGGATGACGCTGGCGATTGTCGTCACCATTGGAATAGCCATATGGCTCGTCGACCTTGTCGTCGGAAACATCGCGGCGGTGCGCGAAAACATTCCCAACTACCAGCACAATGTGAATGGGCTCATCGAAAGAGGGCTCGCCCTGTTCGGACTGGAGACCATGCCCAGCCTGGCAGAGGTTAGAAAGCAACTCGACTTCGGTGATCTTATCGGCCGCATTATCGGCGCCTTCACGGCGGTTACCGGTAATGCGCTGACAATCCTGTTCTATGTCATCTTCATCCTGCTGGAGCAGGCGAGTTTCCGTACCAAGATCGACGCGCTTTTCCCCAAGGCCGGCGATTCCGCCAAGGTCCGCGCGACCATCGCGCGGATTGCAGAAGACATTCAAACCTATGCAGCGCTTAAGACACTCGTCAGCCTGATGGTCGGCGGCATCAGCTATGTGGTCCTGGTCCTGGTCGATGTCGATCTGGCGGGATTCTGGGCAGTCCTGATCTTTGTCTTGAACTTCATCCCCTATATCGGGTCCCTACTGGGTGTTGTCTTCCCGGCCTTACTGACACTTATCCAGTTCGACACAGCAACGCCGTTCCTGATCGTCGTCATCGCATTGACCGCCGCACAGGTGATCGTCGGCAATGTTATCGAGCCCCGTCTTATGGGGCGTTCTCTTAATCTCAGCCCTTTGGTTATCCTGCTGGCCTTGTCGGTTTTCGGCAGTATCTGGGGTATCGTTGGGATGATCCTCTCGATCCCGATGATGGTGATTGCGATGATCGTTTGCGCGCAATTCGATGCCTCCCGACCAGTAGCCGTTGTCATGTCCGCCGATGGAAAGATTGACCGGCGCGGTGATTGAGGCGGAAGGGGACGTTACTCATGACGTCTAAAGACTTCGATCCCATCGCTTTGAAACGCGATTTCCTGGAAAAAGGCTGGGCACGTATTCCGTATGATCCGGCGCTTCGTCATTGGGTTGAAGCAACACTGCCATCGGCACGCGCCACCCTGACAGCACCCGATCAGGCGGAATGGCATCGCTATCAGGGCACCTGGTTTGCCGGTGTCAGGGCCTTACCAAATGACACAAAAGGAGCGGTCCCCGGCGGTCCCGCCCTTATCAGCCACGCCACTGACTTCATTGCGGAGACACTGGGACTGAAAGATATCGATTGGGAACCGGCGCAAGTCTCGGTCTGTTACCCCGGCTATCCGAAGCCCATGGAAGGGGAAAGCGACGCCTTGCTTCGGTTTCGGCGCAACCGCGATGCGGCCCATGTGGATGGGCTGAGGCGAGAAGGCCCGGACCGCCGTCGTTTCCTGCGCGAATACCACGCCTTTATCCTTGGCATTCCCATGGTCGATTTTCCGACGCAGGGCGCGCCTTTTGTCATCTGGGAAGGATCGCATAAAGCGGCAAAGATGGCGTTCATGGAAATCTTCGCAAATCTGCCGGTTGAGGCCTGGGGTGATATCGATGTCACCGACACCTATATCACCCTTCGGAAGCGCTTATTTGAGGAGTGCCGCCGTGTCGAAATCCACGCCCATCCCGGTGAAGCTTATATCGTACACCGGCATGCGCTGCACGGGATGGCGCCTTGGCCCGAAGACATTCCCGGCGGCCCTGACGGACGTATGATCGTTTATTTCCGCCCGGAGTTTCCGTCGATACAGGACTGGCTACACGCGGACTAAGCCTTTTGCCCCATCGGCCTATTGCCGCCATGTCCCGACCATGTCAGACACGTCGGTATTATGAGCACATTAGAACCACCTGCACCGATAGATCGGACCATTCCGCCCAACCCGGCCACACGCCCCGGTTTTGTGCTGACATTGGGCGCACTTGCCGCTGTCTCCGCGACTGCAGTCGATATCGCAATCCCAGCGCAGGGTGAAATCGCTGTCCTGTTAGGGGAAGCCCCCGCTGCCGGTGCCGGCCTTGTCAGTGCCTATCTGATTGGCTTTGCAGCGGGACAAATGGCTTGGGGGCCGATGAGCGACCGCTACGGCCGGCTGGGCCCGCTTTACATCGCACTGGCAATCTTCATCGTTGCAGCGGCGCTTTCTGCACTCGCGACCACAATGACTGTGCTGGTTGCAAGCCGCTTCATACAGGGGCTGGCTGGCGGCGCAGCGCCCGTAATCGCCCGTGCTATCGCCCGCGATCAAGGCGGCGGCCCGGCAACTGCGAAGCTGATTGCCACAAACACCATGATCCTGGGCGGTGCCCCATTGCTGGCCCCAACCTTGGGATCAGGGATTTTGATCCTGTTCGAGTGGCATGCCTTATTCTGGTTTCTCGTCCTGTTTACGGGTGTGCTGCTGGTCGCGATCCACAACTTCATTCCGGCGGATCGGGTTAAAGCCCATGATCCCAACTTCCAGGCCATCGCCTATCTGCGTCAAGTCGGACCGATACTGGTTACGAAAGACTTCCTATTCGGCATGTGGATATCCGCCTTCATCTTCTTTGGCTACGCATCAATCCTGGGGGTTGGCGCCGCCATGGCGGAAGAACATTTTGATGTCGCGCCCGAGGCCTTCGGTCCCCTTTTCGCGACGGCGGCAGCCTTCTTCGTCGCAGGTTCCATATTCGCCCGTTCTGCATTACCAAAGCTGGGGCCCGACACCGTTCTGACCATCGCCGCAGTGCTGGCAGCGGGTGCCGGCGGCGCGCTTTATCTAATGGCTGAAGCAACCCCACCGCTCTGGGCCATGTGGGGTGCCGTATCAATCTACATGCTGTCCTTTGGCTGTGGCCTTCCGTCTGGAGCGACCAAGGCGCTTGAGCCAGCGGGAGCTGCAGCGGGAGCAGCATCGTCTGTCATCGGTGCCATCGGTACGTTGATGGGGGGGCTGGGGTCCTGGCTGGCCGGGGCCGGTATCCTGGGCGACACCTACACCTCCATCTGCCTGATCATGGCGATTGGCGGAATGGCAGCTTTTGTGATCCAAGCGATGGCACTCATACTGAAGCCACGGCCATGACGACGCGTGAAAGCAGCCCCGCGCAAGAGACCACGCGCCAGCATCGCCCCGCCCAAGGTGCGATGCTGATCACCATCGCCATGGTCTGTATGGCGTTGATGGATTCCTGCGGCAAATTCCTGGTCGATCACTATCCCATTCATCAGATTTTGATTTTCCGGGCTGTCTTCGCGCTGATCCCGATCCTCTATTTGATATACAAGGCTGGGGGTTTTCGGACCCTGCGGTTCAAAAGCCCCACTGCCCATATCGGCCGCGCCATCTGCGGAATAGCGACCATGTTCACCTTCTTTGAAGCCTTGAAGCATATGACCCTGGTCGATGCGACGGCGGTGGGAATGACAGCCCCGATCCTGATCGCCTTGCTGTCCGTTCCATTACTGGGAGAACGGGTCGGCATCCATCGCTGGTCCGCCATTGCAGTAGGTCTGGTCGGGGTCGTTGTGATGCTAAGGCCGACGCCAAATGGCCTCGCCGAACCGGCCGCACTGCTGGCGCTGGCTGCTGCGTTCCTCTATGCGCTGATCCAGATCATCACCCGGAAATATGCCGAAAGCGAAACAACGGAAGCCTTGGGGTTCAGCTATAACTGCACCCTCATCGTTGTCGGTAGCCTGCTTTGCGCCGTCTTCGGATATGAACCGATTTCTTGGGAGATCATGCCCCAGACCGTCGGGGTCGGGCTTTTTGGTGGCATCATGATGATCTTCATGATCGCAGCCTATCGCGCGGCGGAGGCGAGCTTTATCTCCTCCCTCGATTACACCGCGATTGTCTGGGCGGGTGTTTTCGGTTGGATCTTTTGGGGGGAAGTCCCCGATACCGTTACCGCTATCGGGGCAACCATCGTGACCGGCGCAGGCCTCTATATCCTGAAGCGGGAAACGATGAAGAAGGCGGATTAGCGCGCCACATTTTGGATAAAAACGACCTCAACCGATTTCTGACAGGATATCCCTCACCTGCGGTGACCAACCAAGCTCTGTCGTAAGCTTCCGGCCACTCATCTGTTGGTCCAACATGGGGCCCGCCGCCCAGTCTCCTTGAGACGAGAGAACCACTTCTCGATCCACCATGACGGGGCTCTCCGACAGGCCGAAGCGCTGGCCCAATACCTGGACAATAGATCCAACGCGCACCCCCGTTTCCGCTGCGGCGCAATAGCTCTCCCCCGGTTGCCCCGCTTCCAGGGCAAGACAATAGGCGGTCGCTAGATCCTGTCTATGAACGACGGGCCACCGTGTTTCAGCGGATCCCCAAATCTCGATCCGTCCCTTATCCCGGGCGCACTCCATAAAGCGGGTTAGAACCCCGCCATCGCGGTCATAAACCATCGCCGGATGCACAAGTATTGCATCCAGATGCGCGGCTTTCTCGAGCCTCTGCCAATTCTTAATCATCCAGGCGAAGGAGGGGATCGGATCAAAGGGCGAGGTCTCATCGGCGACCGCGTTCCCAGTCTCTCCGAACAGCCAACATCCGCCGGTATAGATAAATCGAAACCGACGGCCCGTTTCCGCTATCGCAGACACCAGTGTATCTACCAACTGCCGGTCGACATCACCCATATCGTCTGAAAACGTGGCGGCCACATGGATAATTACCTCCACAGATCCAACCGCCGATGCGGCCCAGTCTTGCGGGTTGCGAATGTCACCTCGGAGTGTCTCGACACCCTGCTTTTGCAAACGCGCCTCCGCCTCCGAAGAACGCACGACAGCCAAGACCCGATGACCGCGCTGACGCAAAGCGTCCAAGAGCGGCGCGCCGATGCTGCCCGTCCCACCGAGAAGGAGGACCCTCATCACCCTTCCGCCACGACGAAGCCAAGGGCCTGTTTCGCCGTCCGAAGCGCATGTTTGCGCTTAAGCGGACTGTTAAGGAACCGGTTCAGCGCCGCCGCCGCTGCGCCATGCCAAGGCGCTTGCGGGCGATCAAGACACTCTTCCTCCAACGCCGTTGTAAGCTTCAGAAGATGACAGGCCACGATGAATTCAAACTGACCATGATCCGTCAGCCCAAAGAGGGTCTCGCAATAGAAACTTGGCGGCTCAGCAACGGTCCAGGTGGAAACGTCAAGCTCCGCATCGACATAGGTTGAGTTTCGCCCCAGGAAACAGCCGATTTGCAACAAGGCGGCAGGCCATAGATCCGGCGTCTCCGCACAAAGCTTCCGCACTGCATTCCCAAATGTCAGCATATGGGTGAAGTCCAGCCAATTGACGTTCTGGCTGACCGTCCCGCCGGTCTGGTGTTGCCAATGCAGATCGAAATGCAGCATCTGCCCGGCACAAGCTTCCATCAGCCGATCATACAGCACCAGCGGATCTGCGCCCGCCGCGCCCGCTATCAGCTTCAAGATGCCAGCGACCGACCCCTTCTGCAGCGCTTCAAGTTCCGGCAAAGCCTCCCCTGCGCCATCCCAGGCGGCCAGCGTGGGGCCATAGGCCTTGAACTCAGGGATCAGGTCTTCGCGGGTCTGGTAGATGAGGGCGCGGACCAGCAACCGCACCAAATGTGCCAGACTTTCCGCATCATTCAGCCGTTCTGCCAAATATCCGGTCTTATAAACATAGATCGCCGAATGACCGAAATCCGCATAATGGGCCAGGGCGGCTTGGGCCAGATAGGGCCGCAAGCCCTCATAGCCCAATCCGGCATCCAGGCCCGCACGGGCCAAGGCCTGCGCCCGGGGTTCATCTTCCGCTTCGATCGCCTCGACCAGCGCCGCCCCATCAAATTCATCGGCTTTGTCGGTCGGGAAATCGTAGTCCTGTTCGCGTCTGGTATCCCATGCGAAGTGACCAACCGACTCTACCAGACAGGCGAGCCTCTCTGCCTCATCCCCTTCCAGGCGCTCTCTCAACGCCAGCCAATCGGCGCTTGCGGGGACAGCGTGGGTGGTACCGAATTCATGCTTCGCAGCGGTTTCCGAAACCGTCCGGCGCAGGGCATCCAGCGGATCACCCCCAGCCTTTTCCAACCGCGCAATTTCCCGCGCCATGCGGTCATATTCATGCCGGTCAAAACTATCGATCAGATTGTCGAGGGACGCCGCGATGGTTTCCGCCGCCGGCGGGTCAGCGATATCGACCAGGACCCTGTCCCCTTCGATCCGGGCTGGGTAGCGACGCAGTTTGTCGCCGCCGACCAGCGTTTCTCCGCTTTCCAGATCGAACTTCCAGTTATGCCAGTTGCAGGTCAGCGTGCAGCCATTCCCGCCACCGAAATCTCCTTCGACCAAGGGAAAGCCTTCATGTGGGCAACGGTTATTGCAGGCTTTCACGCCATCAGCCGTTCGAAACAGGACGATCTGCTTTCCATCCAGTTTCACAATCTTCCGGCCCCGTTCTTCCAGCGTGGCCAAAGGCATCGCGTCAACCCAGTTCGCTTCGCTACCATCCTTCATGCCGCACCTCCTTCTGATGGCACCTGTCGAAAGGAACAGACATTGCCATCCGGATCATAAAAATCACCGACCGTGCCCCAGACCTCTTTTCGAACCCTGACCGAAACGCCTTTGGCCTTCAGGACCGCCGCCGCTGTATCAACATCATCGACATTGAAGCGCAGCCAGACCGGGTTTTGCGATGGTGCCTTAGGCGGGTCGCTTGCGACACCACCGGTTTCGATCATCAAATAGGCCCCGCCGAAATCAAAGCGGGTCAGTTTGGAATGTGCATTATCCAGTATTTCTTCGACCGGCAGACCGAGTGTATCGCCGTAAAAACGGACGCATTCATCATAATTCTGCGTACAAAGTATGATGCCTGTTCTGACAATATTCATCTGTTGTCTCCCATCTGAATGATGGAAGTATCGGCATCAAGTTTTATTTTGTAAAGGTTTTTCTTTTTAAAATAAAATTCCCTATCCCACGAGCTCGGATATCTTCGTCAACAATCGGACCGGATCGATGGGTTTGTTATCATAGGAATCACATCCAGAATCAAAGGCTTCATCACGATCACCGGTAGAGGTAAATGCGGATAATGCCATGATCTTGACCGCCGTCGCGTCCGGATCCGCCTTGATACGGCGGGCGACTTCCCAGCCTGTCACGCCGCACATATTCATATCGGTTATGACCAGATCGGGATATTCACTTAAGGCCCGGCGAACACCGGCTTCCCCATCATCAGCGGTGCCCACATAGTAACCTTGGCTATCCAGTAACATCCGAACCAAGTTCTGTATCTGCGGATCATCATCAATAATTAAAATTCTTGCCATCTTTCCCGCCCCTTTATCTCCTAAACCAAGCCAGCCTAACAAGCTCCTCAGTCTTGACAAGGAAATCACCGCCGGGCAGGGGATAAGGGTTTCCGCATGTCAGTGCCTCACGCCGTACTTAACGAACCATTCCACCAGACCCAATCAACGGAGTCTTTGCGATGACCCCACAGGACCTCGCTGCAACACTCGCCCGCTTTCCGCGCGCATCGCTCGGTTTTCTGCCAACGCCTTTGGAGCGGCTGGATAACTTGAGCGCCGCAATAGGCGGTGCCACGATCTACGCAAAACGTGATGACATGACCGGTCTGGCGATGGGCGGCAACAAAGTGCGCCAGTTGGAGTATTATCTGGGCGCTGCGAAGGCGGAGAACGCGGATACGGTCCTAATCACCGGCGCCGTCCAATCCAATTTCGTCCGCGCCGCCGCCGCCGGTGCCCGAAAGCTCGGCATGGATATCCACATCCAGTTGGAAGAAAGGGTGCCCAATCCTGATCCAACCTATCGGGCAAATGGCAATGTGCTGCTCGACAAGCTTCTGGGGGCCCATCTTCATTCCTATCCGGAAGGCGAGGATGAAGCGGGGGCTGACCGGGCGTTGGGCGCGCTAGCAGACAGCCTGAAAGCCGAAGGGAAGCGCCCCTTTATCGTCCCACTTTCCGGCGACCGACCACCTAAGGGCGCCATGGGTTATGTCCAAGCCGCCCTGGAAATCGCCGAAGATATGGAAAATCAGACACTGAAGATCGATGAAGTCATCGTCGCCTCCGGCAGTGCTCTGACCCATGTCGGACTACTGTTTGGGCTGCGAGCCATCAACATAAACATCCCTGTCATCGGGGCCTGCGTCCGGCGGGATGCGGAGGCGCAACACCAGCGGGTCACCAAGCGACTGCAGGATTTGGCAGAGCTGATGGAGCTTCCCAATCCGGTGCAACCTGAAGACATCGTTCTAAACGACAGCGCCCTTCCCCCCGGTTATGGACAACTGGGCCCGGATGCGAAGGCTGCCCTGGAGGCTATCGCACAGACGGAGGGGCAATTCGTCGATCCGGTCTATACCGCCAAGGTCCTGGCCGTCGCCATCGACAGAGCAAAAGAACTGGGGTCCGACAAATCAGTGCTGTTCATCCACACAGGCGGTCAGCCCGCACTGTTCGGGTATGCAGAAAAGATGGGATTGGTCTGAGGAACGTCGACGCTTGTTCTAAAGCGTAATTCCGGGCGCCCTGTTCCGCCCGACGAAGGACTGAATTCGCTGCCGGAACAAGGTCGCATGATCGGCCCCGATCCGGTCCGCAGCCGCCGCATCGCGATCGCGGATCGCCTGGATCAAGTCGTCATGCTGATCCGCAACAATCTCATAACTATCGGATTTGAAGGTGTCGGCCGGGCCCGGCTCCTTGTAACCACGCGCGAAATTCATTCGGGAAAGCCTAAGGCATCGACCCAACAGGGTGTCGTAAAATTGAGCAACGGTCGCATTTCCACAAGCATCGCCAACGGCCTTGTGAAACGCATAGTTTTCCAACGCCATCCGATCCAAATCCGCCGCTGCCATCGCCTCCCGGAAGGTTTCATTACAGCGCTCAATTTCCTTAAGGTCGGATTCGGTGCGTGCCTCTGCGGCCCAGCGATTGACGCTGCGTTGCAGGAGTTCCAGTGCCTCCAGCGTTTCCGAGACCTCTGAAAGGTCAAGCGTGACAACCCGGGCGCCATGGTTCGCCATCAAACTGACGAGCCCTTCGGCTTCCAGCTTCAGAAGCGCTTCCCTGACGGGTGTACGAGAAACGCCAAATTCCTCTGCAACCGCTGTCTCGGAGACATCAGCACCAGGGGCCAGTTCAAGGGCCAGGATCCGACGCCGCAGCGTCTCATGCACAACCTTCGACCCGGTCCCCTTCGGACGGCCGCGCGGTTTGCGATCAGGTTCAACTGTCATAGGTATCCCAAAGCATGAATAAATTTGATGCTCTTCGGAACCTACAAGACGAGCGCCCGGATAAAAAGTAGCGAACAGACCCTAGCCGCTTTTTCGTGGTACTGCTTTCACAGTCTGACTTTCTCATCAGCTTTTTTTCAAATAGATAAAGGGAATGTCGATCCGCTCTCTACAAACCCTGATCGCAATTGCTGAGGAAGGTGG
>SPJL01020239.1_pt1 | contig 10557 bp, 9 predicted proteins | sample 3741751 | NCBI WGS metagenome assembly SPJL01 (sample SAMN10925998, study PRJNA522277) | cold seep metagenome | isolation source: Elba SIP-enriched marine methane seep metagenome, extraction at timepoint T3 | place: Italy: coast of Elba, Mediterranean Sea
AGCCCTTGAGCGTATCGATGATCTTTGTGCCCACTTTGAACGCCAATGGCAAGTCGATAAGCCGGTAAAGATTGAGTCAGTCCTTGCAACTGATTTATCAGAGACAGAACGAGAAGTTCTGCTTGCTGAACTTATTGTACTCGATTTCGACTATCGTCAGCGTCGTGGGCAAACTCTCTCGAAGCAAGATTACCTGAATCGATTCCCCGAAGATGCCGTCGTAATCAACGACGCGTTTGAAGATCGAACCGACAAATCAGGCCGATTCGAACCGCCAACCATCGGCCGCATGGCTGAGCTATTTCCCTCTTTGGAAATCATCGAGCTAGTTGGAGCTGGCGGCATGGGTGCCGTCTATCGAGCTCGTCAGTCAGGACTCGATCGCCAAGTCGCTCTAAAAATTCTTCCTGAAGAGTTTGGCCACGATGTGAAGTTTGCGCTCCGCTTTACACGTGAAGCTCGAACGCTTGCCAAGATGAGCCACCCCAACATCGTCTCGGTATTTGAATTCGGAAAGGTGGAAGAGACCTACTTCTTTTTAATGGAGTTCATTGATGGGTCAACACTTCGAGACGTTGTGCAGGCTGGGCAGCTTGATCCGCAACATGCCCTGACGATCGTGCCACATCTGTGTGATGCTCTCCAGTATGCCCACGATAAAGGCGTGGTCCATCGAGACATCAAGCCAGAGAACATTCTTATCGCCAGAGATGGCACGGTAAAAATCGCCGACTTTGGACTGTCAAGAATCCTTGGCAACGAAAGTCAGAACGAACAACTCACCGCTACGCATCAAGTAATGGGAACGCCTCGCTATATGGCACCCGAACAACTGGAAGGTTCGCACGGTGTTGATCACCGTGCTGACATCTATTCGCTTGGGGTGGTCTTTTATGAAATGCTAACGGGCGAACTTCCAATCGGCCGTTTCGAAGTCCCTTCGAAGAAAGCGGAAATCGATGTTAGGCTCGACGAAGTTGTCCTACGCACACTTGAAAAAGAACCGCAGCGCCGCTATCAACGCGCCAGCCAGGTCAAGTCAGATGTGCAGACGATCATTTCTGGTCGAGGTTCTGACTTAGATCCAACCGTTGCTTACCACGCCGATTCAATCCATAACCAACAACCAGCGACCACAAGCCTTCAGCAGCAAGAGTTAGCTGGCAGAATGCTCTTAACTCGGCGAGAGCTGATGAAGCGAGTGGAAAAGTCGCTTGGTCCACTCTTTTGGGGTCAAATGTTGCTTGTTTTGATTGGTGTGGCATTCATTGTTTTAGGTGCTTGGTGCTGGGCGCAAAACACGCAAGTTCCTCATCGTCTTGCCAACGGATTAATCCTTCACGTTTACGGCATAATTGTAATTTCACAAGCGATCCTGGTAGCCACCCGGATTCGAAGAATTGATTACACAAAACCGGTTGAAGAAATTCGTAGTAAGCTTGATAGCCTACTTTCAGGCAATCTGCGTTCTGCAACCATCGTCGGTTTCGCCTGGTGGCTGCTATGGATTCCGGTTGCGGTATCGATTGGATTTGACGAAGTAGTTCTCTATCGAAACTCGTTGATACCTTCGCTAGTGGTTGGCGTTCTTGGTTTTGGCGGATCGGTCTGGTTATTTAGCCGAGCACTCAAGTCAGGATCACGTAAAAAGAATACTAGCCAAGACAAACTTGCAGGCGGGAGCATCGCCTCAGCGTATTTAGCACTCGAAGAAATCGAGAACGCCCAAATCCAGTAAATGTAACAAGGCTTTAGATAGAGGCTGACCAAAAAGACTTATCCTCGTACTAAACATCTGGAGCAAGGGCAGGATCAACCCTATCAATCTCTGCCGTCGGTTTATCCTCCGCTTCAAGATCACCAAGTGCATATTGAATTCCATCAAGCATATGACGCAAGATTAAAGGCTTGTGGAATGTTTCGTTTCGATGACCGAAATTCGTATAAAAGACACGTCCCTCCCCGATACGTTGCACCCACGAGACGGCTACTTCTTGGGGGTCATTAATCTTATTCGTAACGGCTTCTTTGGTCATATCGAGACTAACAAGAAGCCGCAACTTTGACGGCCCTACAAAAGAATTTTCCTTATATCGATAAATCTCATCTTGATGCCAAAAACCTTTTCCACCGAAGGCTTCGTTAAGCGTGTGCTTTGGGTCATCAAGACGAAATGCCCAGGTACCATCTTGAGTCCAAGGGTGCGAGTCAAAGATCCCGCCCACCATTGCAACGCAATCCGAGTGCTCTCCAAAGTTATCCGCGGCAGCGTGGATGCCTATTAATCCCTTTCCACCAGTTACGAAATTTTTAAACGCGTTCTCGTGATCTAGTGTTGGAAAGACCAGTCGGGTCGTGTTATTGAAAATAATGGCATCGTACTGCTCAAGATTTGCTTCCGTAAAAACTTCGTAGGTATCAGCAAGGTCAGCATTAAATGCACCGGTTTGCTTACCAAGTTGTTCTAAAGCGCAGTTTGCAAACGGAATCGATCTGTGAACGAAACCTTCACAACGATAAAAAATCAAGACCCGACGAGTTGACTCTATTTCTGCCGAAGCAGAGGCAGGAATTGCTTCAAAGATAAGCTGCTTTTGTAATTCGTTAAGAACCGGCAGTTGTTGCTTTTTTTCTATCCAAGCAATATCCGATTCCGTAGGCTGCTCTATTTCTTCTACCAACTGTGGTAGTTTTACAAGATTGAATTCGACCGGTTCACGCTGCGACTCAGCATAGGTGAAGTAAACCGAAAGGAATAATAGGGTAACTACGAATACCGGAAATGGCTTGGCCACGGCATTTGACTCCAGAAAGATGATGTGTATCCCGTGAGTTAAGCATAATCAACTAACTCTTGATTTCGTAGCCTTCGCGATAAGCTCGGCCTAGGAAAGCGTTGGCTTGGTCATCTCCTACGATCTGTTCTGTGGAATTATCCCATTTCAATTCACGACCAAAGCGGGCACTTATTCCCGCCAAGTGACATACATTGAGCATTTCCATATGCGAGTGGACATCCGAAATTGGATTTTGACCTTCGCGAACGCAATGGATAAAGTTCGCCCAATGCGACGTGCGAGATCCCCAATAATCATTATCATCGATTTTGGTAGGTAAAGGCATACCGCCATAAACTTTAGAAAGGGTCTCTTCCTTCAAAGGATTATTCTCAAGGTCCTCAACTGCTTTTCCAACCAACTTACCTCGGTTAACAAAGATTCTCCCCTCTTCTCCCGTGATCAAAATGCCATTCTCGGTATCGCTCCGAATGATCATCTCGGCACCGTCTTCGTAATTCACGACGAATTTGTATTTCGTTGCCGTGTTGTAACGATCATTTTGAACAGGGTAACCATCTTTGAATTCGACAGGATGCTCTGCTTCACCACCGACGGAAACAGGGGCAGCCGTCTGTCCGTTAATTTTCATTGCCCAGGTACCAATGTCGACATGATGGGCACCCCAGTCGGTAAGCTTACCACCAGAAAAATCATACCACCAACGGAACTCGTAATGGCCGTTACTAAAGGAATCGTTCTCGACTGCTAGGTACCTATAATCCGTTTTTGGAGACGGCCCCACCCAACGATCCCAATTGAGTTTCTCGGGAACTTGCGCAAGGGGAATTGCAGGTGATTTTCTTGCGCCACCGATTGCTGCTTGAACTTGCTTTATTTTTCCTAGCCTTCCTTCAGCAACGATTGCCAAAGCTCGCAAGAACAGTTTTGCTGAACTGCGCTGCTGTGTGCCTACTTGCACAACACGACCTGTCTCTTTTTGAACTTGTCGAATCAGCTTTCCTTCATCGATAGTCAGTGTTAGTGGCTTTTCACAGTAGATGTCTTTTCCGCATCGCATCGCCTCGATAAGCGGCTTCGTGTGCCAGTGATCAGGAGTAGCAATATGGATAACGTCGATGTCATCGCGATTAATCATGTCGGAGTAATCTTCATAGATATCCGCTTGATTATTTGCTTGTTCAAGATTCATTCTATCGGCATGACCTCGATCGACATCAGCGATGGCAACAATGTCTAGCCAGTGGCTCGAAGCGTTCATGTTCTCACGAGAAATTCCGCCTGCACCAATTACTCCGACATTCAAGCGATCGTTTTTGGATAAGACCTCATCAGCAAACGATTTTTGCGTTGAGAAAAAGTAAGGGATTGACGTCGCCGTAATCCCTACTGCTGACTTTGTAAGAAATCCACGGCGATCTATTTGTTGATCAGACATAGTTGTTGGGCTCCGGTGCCGTTAATCGAGAAGAACAATCAAGAAAAGACTTTTCGCTGTCACACTATTTATAAACAGCCAGCAATACGAAAGGAACGCTCAGCTACTCACTCAAGAGTGAAAAACTGACATTTCTGCACTTCATTCGCATTGGAATAAAAAGTGAAAATCTTTGCAGAAAAAGTGGTGACTATTTTCAGGCTATCTTAGGCCCGGAATGACTTTGTTGTTTTTCGTAGAGGAAGAATCTGCGGCCTCGGGACGCAGGACCACAATTGCGGGAGCCTTTGGCTCCTCAATAATTGGTTCCTCGAAAGAGTCATCCGTCGTTGCATATGATTGTGGTGTATCAATCACTTGCTGGATGATGAAAACACCAACTGCCAAAACAAACAGGGTTACTCCCGTTAGTGCCCAGGCAACACTGGCTGCATCGGAACGGTACTTGCGTAGCGGACGATCGTTAATCGGTGTTGATGGATTGGTGCTGTCAGTCATGAGGTCGCTTTTTGCAGGTTACCGCTACCGCGTCAAGAACGGTACTAATCATCTTCGGCAACACGCTCGGCAACACGTAACTTGGCACTTCGACTTCTTGGATTTGCTAGCACTTCTTGTTCGCTAGCAACAACCGGCTTAGGTGTGAGTATGTTGACCCGCTTGTCATTCCGAAATGCGACTTTAACCAACCTATCTTCCAGAGAATGGAAACTGATGATTGCCAATCGGCCGCCGATCTTTAGAAGAGATGGCAATCTTTCTAGTGCCTTCTCTAAATGACCAAGCTCATCATTAACGGCAATCCGAAGAGCTTGAAAGGTTCTGGTAGCCGGATCGATTCGAGAATCGTAATTCCGGGGAACCGCTCGTCGTATAATCTCGGCTAGGTCGGAAGCTTCCGTGATAGCACGCTCTTCGCGTCGCTGAACAATCTTACGTGCTATTCTCCTACTCAGCCGTTCCTCTCCATACTGATAGATGAGGTTGGCCAAATGCTCAGCAGAAACTCGTGCTAGCAATCGCCATGCTGGTTCACCCTGGGTGGTGTCAAAACGGAGATCGAGTTCCCCCTCATCCTTGAAACTAAAGCCACGTCCTCGTGCTGCTAGCTGATCGCTTGAAAGCCCGAGATCAAGCAAGACGCCGTCCAGGTAGACGCCGGCATCGGGTCCAAGGTCTGAATTATTTAATACTTCGGGTGCGTCCAGATAGCTTGAGCATGCTACCGCAACTGGCAACCCTTGAAGACTCTTTTCAGTATTTTCAACTGCTACAGGATCACGATCAAAAGCGATAATCTTTCCGTCTGGCTCAACCAACTCGGCCATCGCTCGCGTATGCCCACCACCTCCCAAGGTCCCATCAAGAATCAAACTTCCTGGCTTCGGGTCCAACCATTCAAGGCATTCTTCGAGGAGAACCGGAATATGAACGGTCATAGTGGGTCACATTTCTTACGTCATTGACAAAGGCAGCGAGTGTCACTTTATCATGCCGTTGATTCGGGAGATAGGTAGACACTTTAGGGCATCGCAGAAATGGCTAACGACCGATATGATGAAGTTTTTGCTCACCAATCCACAATCATTTAACGAGATCTTTCTCCTTGATCGACTACGAACTCCCCCGCGAATTGATTGCCCAGGAACCGCTTGAGAATCGATCAGACTCAAGGTTAATGGTCATTGACCGTTCGGCAAATACAATCGAACATCGACATTTTCGTGATCTTCCTGAGTTCTTGGCAAAGGGAGATAGAATCGTCTTGAATGACACGAAGGTCGTACCCGCCCAACTGTTTGGCAGAAGACTCGAGACCGGTGGAAACTGGCAAGGACTGTTTCTTAGTGAAGGTGAAAACGGCGATTGGAGAATCGTTTGCAAGACGCGTGGCAAGCTAAAAGAAAAAGAAGCCATTATGCTGGTTGACCGCGAAGGTCGAGATATCGAGAAACTTTGGCTTCTTGAGAAAACTGACGGGGGACAATGGATTGCCCACCCTGAGTTTGGTTCGCCACTTGAAGAAATACTCGCTCGCGTTGGACGAATGCCACTGCCTCACTATATTCGCGATGGGCAAATGGTTGATTCAGATATCGAGAACTATCAAACGGTCTTTGCAAAGAATCCAGGAGCTGTTGCCGCTCCCACAGCTGGTCTTCATTTCACAGAAAACCTGATCCGTGAAGCGGCAAGCAAAGGGGTCGATTTTTCAACACTAACTTTGCATGTCGGGCTCGGTACATTCCGACCCATCGCTGATAAGGTAGAAGATCACGTCATGCATTCAGAATGGTGTCAGCTAAGCGACCAAGTTGCACAATCGATTAATAATACCCGTTCCGAAGGAGGCCGGTTGCTGGCTGTTGGAACCACCTCGGTAAGGACACTTGAGACCGCTGCAAGCCAATCAGAAGAACCGGGTAAGGTCGTCTCATGGCAGGGAGAGACCGACATCTTTATTCGACCACCTTATGAATACCAAGTTGTTGATGCGCTGATCACCAACTTTCACTTTCCAAAGACAACCCTATTACTATTGGTTGAAGCCTTTGGTGGCACCGAACTAATGCAGCAAGCCTATGATACCGCTATCGAAGAACGCTATCGATTTTACAGCTACGGCGATGCCATGCTGATTCTGTAACGGATTCCACCGTCAGGATCCTACCGCGTTCGCAAGCTCTTGTGCTGAGTTATCAAAACTTTGCCCAGCAGCATTCGACATTTGCAGCACGGACGCAATGGTTACGCCTGCAATCAGTGACAACATGACGGCATACTCAACCGCCGTCGGCCCATCTTCAGAGCGCAGGAAGCGCAAGATTTTTTGAGACATGGTGGTAAATCCAAGCTGAAGTATGAAAAGTTGGCCATCAAACCAACCTAGAGGAGTTACTTAAACTCTATGCTATGGAAGAACTAGCCTTAAGGCGACAGCGATAAGAAATCAGCTTTGGGATAAGTACCTGATTCATGTCGTAACGATTATTCCATCAGAAGGTATCGCAACGACTTATCAATCTCTGGATTAACTTCCTACAAACGACAAAGAGCATGGGCAAATGCCACATGCTCTTTGTTTGATTCAATTGTACCTAAGAAATTAGGCCTGGAACGAGCTGCCGCAGCCGCACGATTTCACAGCATTGGGATTTTCGAAGGCAAACCCACGTTTTTCAATGCTATCGAAGAAATCGACCGTTGTACCATCGAGATACAAAGCACTCTTCTTATCAACCACGACTTGCACACCATGGCATTCAAATGAGCTGTCAGCTGCTTCGTCAACCTTATCGTCGAAACCAAGTGCGTAGCTAAAGCCACTACAACCACCGCCCGTTACTCCGATGCGAAGGACCGTGCCTTCATCAAGATTTTGGTCCGATACAATGCGCTTAACTTCTTCAGCGGCACGTTCCGTTAGAACAACGCCCATGGATCTGTCCTCTGTGTGGTTTATTTGGTTGGCCCTATCAAACTCTTGAACCCGTCTTATTACTTGATCGGGTCGAGCCGTGTGGTTCATTCACTATTACTAGTATAGCAATCGCAAGCTCCAGGGGAACGGAAGCTTTCAGCAAGATTATCACTAATTGCGAACGAAATTACCGGTTTAGGTAAGATTACGCAGCCGTTGGACTGCTTGTTCGATAGCAGTGGCGGCCTGCGTGATCTCCTCTTCCGTCGTAAATCGGCTCAATCCAATCCGAAGCGTGCAACGGGCTTCGTCGGCTGAGAGGCCAATTGCTTGCAAGACGTGGCTCGGCTCGGGATCAGCCGATGAGCAAGCCGCCCCGCTGCTAAATGCAAACTCGGGGGTCTGCATCATGATTGCTTCCCCATCAACGCCTTCGATGTGGAAGTTAAGATTATTCGATAATCGAATCTGCTTGCCTTGAGAATCCGTTGCGTCAAGCTCAGGTCCGCATAGATGAATCCCATCTACCTTTGCTTTTAGTAAATCAAACATATGGTTTCGTAGGTCTCTCAGACGAGCTGATTCTTCTTGCTGCTCTTCGCAAGCAATCTCTACCGCTTTAGCAAAGCCAACAATTCCCGGAACATTGAGCGTTCCTCCCCGGCGACCACGCTCTTGACCACCACCAACTATTAGGGGATCAAGCCGAACAATCGGTTTACGCCGTCGAACATAGAGGGCGCCAATTCCCTTTGGACCATGCAATTTATGAGCGGTGAAGCTCATCAGGTCAACCGAAAGGTTATCGACATCAACAGGAATTTTACCAACAGCTTGTGTCGCATCAGAATGCAGCAAGACTCCTCGCTCTCGGCACGCTTTTCCGATTTCAGCAATTGGTTGAATGACCCCAATTTCATTATTGGCGAGCATCACTGATACGAGACACGTTTGGTCACCAAGATGATTTTCCAGGTCGGCAACAGAAACAACACCCATGTCAACGGAATCTTGATTTTTCACATCAAGTAATTCGACTTGGTATCCCCTGTTAGACAATCGTTCGAGCGGAGCAAGCACGGCGTTGTGTTCGGTCTTAACCGACACAAGATGGTCACCTCGACGCTTCGTCCGTTCGGCAACACCACGAACAGCGAGATTGTTACTTTCGGTTGCACCACTCGTAAAAACGATTTCGAGGGGATCGGCACCAATCGCAGCAGCGATTGTCTGGCGTGCTTGGTCGACCGCTTCAAGAGCGATGCCGCCAGGAGCGTGGCCAATGCTGCTCGCATTTCCGTAGTTCTCGGTCATCCATGGCAGCATCGCCTCAACAACACGCGGATCAACCTTGGTTGTCGCATGATTATCAAGGTAAATGACCGAATCAGACATCCGACTCTTTGAATCTTTATTATCTAAATAGTTCTAGGTAAAGAGAGCCTTTAGGGCGATTTGTGACCACGTCTCGTATTGGTCAAGTTCAGCAAGAACCTCGTCGAGCGATTTGAAGCAAGCGTCGGCCAAGTCGTCTTCGCGCGGTGAGACTTTTGGCTCCGCAAGTTCAAAACGATGAACGACGCCAAGATGAACTTTGCCAACTTCGGTTTCGTCATCGTTGATCAGACCAACACGAGACTCCGTATATTCGGCACCAATAGAAACTTCTTCACTCAGTTCCCGTTCGAGGCCTTGTCGGTAGATGTCTGTCGTATCTTCAGCATGATCGAGTGATGAAATATGCCCACCTACGCCAACGCTACGTTTTGCTCGGAGTCGTGCTTCGCCACCACCGCCACCACGTTGATAGTTGAAGAGATGGACGCCTCCGTCTGAATCGGTATACGTAAACAGCACGTACGGAATTAACTGCTTGAACGAAGGATCTTCTTCCATCGGACCGCGTGGCTTATAGCTAAGCTCGTTGCTATTTAGCAATGGTTCAAGGTACCGTTGAACATCGGTCGAGAATCCTTGGAAATGCCCAAGCTCGTGAAACTGGGCAGTCGGAACAACCAAGATTTGTTCTTCTACTTGTTGGCTAGTTGCAGTGCTAGAAGACATCTATGAAGACTCCCTTCGAGTGATTAATCCCTGATTTGGATATGACGATTACTCTTCATCAATAATAACAACCCGCTGCTCGTCACTATTGCCACGAAGCTCCGGAGCATACATGGCAGAAACTTGGGTTGGCAAAGCAGCAAATTTGCCTGGGGTTTCGGCCCGAAGTTGATACTTCAGGGTATGTGTCCCACGTGGCAGTCGCGATACATAGAATGATACTCGCTCGTCACGGAATTCAACATAGGCCCCCAAACCATTGCCATTGTAGCCGCTCCGAACGTTGATCGGTTCGAGCCCTGCTCCCTTAGGATCCTCGATGAGTAGGTATTCATAGTCGTTCTTGCTAGTAATGGTAAGTTCGACTTCGACCAATTCACCGCTCTTTACCTCGCCCAAATTCAGCAAATTGAGTCGGCGGTATTGTCGTTCTTGTGTCTGGACGACGCCTCCTCGTTGATCGACTGTTTCTCCTTCAGTTACAACGGGAATCAGTTTGGTCATCTTACGCGCAACCTTTACTTCCAAGCCAGCTGCTCGAATATCCGACTCCATTGTGAAGTTGGAAAGTAGCCCGCCAAGGTAAAGTCGGTCGCCACTCAGCTTGCGGAATTCCAAGGTATGCCGCCCCGCGGTCAATTCTTCGCCCGCCATGCGGAACACTCCATCGAAGAGAAGTTGATCCGAAGGTTCGATGGTGACCGAGTTTCGTTTCTTACCATCAAGCCAAACTTCTATCTCCATCGCATCACTTGAAGAATCATCCGATGATGAGAGAGCCCGGTGATAATCTGCCATCGCTTCAACCACCAAAGCGGTGTCCCGAGTGCTATCCC
>SPJL01005507.1_pt1 | contig 10549 bp, 17 predicted proteins | sample 3741751 | NCBI WGS metagenome assembly SPJL01 (sample SAMN10925998, study PRJNA522277) | cold seep metagenome | isolation source: Elba SIP-enriched marine methane seep metagenome, extraction at timepoint T3 | place: Italy: coast of Elba, Mediterranean Sea
AGTACGCCAACTCTTGGCACAAAACGTGAACTCTGCAAAGATCATGCCAGAAAGTACCCTTACAGGGTAGGAATTACCCCCTGGGGGACTGGTCCGGAGTCACGGGTATACCCCTCTTTGAATCCTATATAATACACACGTAGCTAACACGGAGAATAACCCTTTGAAACCACGAGTAAAAATCCGAGAGAGGAAGATAGTACCTAAGGTCCGTCCTAAAGCCCCAAAACCCCGCCTGGTGGGCAAACGTAAAGTTTATGACCCAGACTATAGGCGCAGAAAGAGGCGCTCAGGACACTACACAGGGGCTGACCTAAAGGTATGGATGTTATTTTGGAATATGAGTCCCCTCGAAACAGCCAGACTACTCAATACCACGGAGAAGAATGTTAAGGACGTAGTCCGAAGAACGAAGTTCCTGCCGAACCACATGGACAACATCCTTCAAGGCATATGGTTTCAAAACCCTAGAACTTTCCCTACAAAGAAGATGGAGAACAGGGTGTACTTCTGTATTGATAAGCCTCTGCAATGGTGGGCCCTCCAAGATATGTACAACTGGGGGATGGAGATTAAAGATCTTATCTTCTTCAGGTGCAGAGGGAGAGGATGCAGGGTGGTTCACAGGCCTACAGGGTTGAGCGCTTACTTTAGGAACGGGACTGACTTTGATTACAACCGGCGTTGGGCTATGAAGAAGCTCGCCGACGAGTATTATGATATGGTTACGATCAGGCAAAACAACGAGCGGCTCCGAGAGCTATGGCGAAATACCCTCAAAAAAGAGACTGGAATTCAGAAAACCGTGGGATGGAGCCGGGAACCAAAGAAAGACCACAACTCCAACAGCACAGCTGGCGAGAACGTGAACGTATATGGGTGTGCGATTGCGGAGCCAGGCTCTCAAAAACCCTAATAAGGATGCAAGACATTGTCGAATACACCGAGACCCAAACAGCCAAAGACGTCATCTACTGGCTCTTCATCTCAGACCGAGTATCTCACGATTAAGCAAGGGGGGCGGCCTTACTGGAGTCCCAAAAAGAGCGGTATGATTGTTAAAACGGTAGCCCTGCCTGAGTGTGAGGTGCAGATCCAGATCGCCTGTTCCCTGTCCTACTTAGGTGGTATCTTCGGGAATTATTCCTTCTAGTTAGAGGTTTTATAAGCAGTGCAGATATGCAGAGACTGTAACAAACCTATCAAGATTTCTGCAGCTAAGAACCCCAGGTGCAAGGCCTGCAGACGTTCACAAAGGTATAGGAGGCGTGCACAAGACCCCGTAGGTCACTGGGCCAAGCAAGCGGTTAGAGGCGCCAAGAGGAGGTCAGAAGCTTTTATAACCCCTGAGGAAGTGAAGCAGATAGTGCTGAAGCAGGACAAAAAGTGCTGGTACTGTCTCAAGGATCTTAGGTGGCTAGGTCGGAGGAGCAGTAGGTTAAGCCCTACAATGGATAAGGTTATCCCTAAGAATGGGTATCGGAAAGGGAATATCGTCATTGCCTGCCGTAGGTGTAACCGGATCAAGAGCGACTCAAACCTACAAGAACTTAAGGGAATCGTAGAAGGATTAAAGAGATGGAATTCTGGGCAATAAGGAATGAGACACTGGGCGGTTGGTATGGAGGCTGGCCCGGCAGGGTAACTAACGATCCTAAGGGCATCAGGATGTACAAGCGATTTGATCGATGCAAGAAGGCGAGAGACCGTCTGGAGGGTAACTTCAGGATTGCCAGGATGGTGATTACGGAGAAGCCCTACGATGCTGTTGATGTGGAGAAGGGCTGGTGAAAATCTACGTAGTGACTGATGGTAAGGGTGGATATGTTATACCACGATACGACTGGGCAAACGGAACCCTAAGCCAAGCTCAGATATACAAAGTCAAAGGACATGCACTCAGAAGAGCTAAAAGAGCTGTCCACTATAATAAGGGTAAGTCATTATTCGTTCATGAATACCAGATGAGTTTTGTTAGGAGCTACCGTGAAGAAGATAATAGTTGAGCAGGCCCGAGGGTGCTGGAGCTGCCCCCTACAGGTGACCTATCCATACGATGAGACATTCTGTGCGGCTAATGAAGATATCCCGGTAGACCATGTCAATAGGCCTAAGGAGTGTCCTCTGCTTGTTTCAGACATTCTCGTAAGCCTAGGAGGAATAAATGAAGCAAAAAAGAAAAGTTCAGGTTCATAGACTCTATACCATCGATGCTGCTGGGAAATCCCACCCCTTCAACTGGGCTGCTCAAGTCCTACACGTATTAGAGGGTAGACCCCAACTGGTGAATGAGCTAGCAGCTAGGTTCATGATGAGGGCGGAAAAGGGTTATGAAAAAGCTAATGGATAACTTCGATGTGAGGTTCGAACTAGTAGCGGACTTCCCCTTACCTGTAGCCAAATGTAGGATATGTGGGGGAGAGAGTGAACCTCAGAAATCTCAAACAAAGTTGAAGGTGTGGTGCTCAGAGCACAAGAAGACCCATAAGGCCAAACCAACTAAAAAGGCAGAGGGAATCTCCTATAGTAAATTAATAAGGGATTTCATTGAGAAAGCAGAGAAGGCAGTAAAGACCAAGGATATCAAGGATAGGTATGCTGTGAAGCAGGCGGGAATAGCCGTCTTCCTTCAATCCTACCTGGAGAAGGTTCCTAATGACTGGAAGTATACCCACAGGGCTGGTGAAGACGGAGGAGGAACCTCCTAACAGCCCGTGGGAATCTACCCCTATAAATACCCCCCACCAGAAAGACATTAAGAATAACAGATGAGATTTACAGTTTATTCCCGAGAGGGTCATTTTTTTCAAAAAAAGTTATTCTACTAGGAGAAACCCCACAAGTGCCGATTAATTACAAGGAGGAGAATAAAACTGCTTCCGCACTTGTTTTCATATACGAAGCGGCTACAATAGCCTTTCTCAAGAACAACGAAGCCTAGGGAATGCCCTAAGGTTTAGAAGGTAAATATGTCAATGAATCAAGTCACCATTATTGGAAACCTGGCCAAGGAGCCCCAGTCAAAGACCTTTGACGACGGCAACCAAGTCACGAACCTGACTGTGGCCACGAACTTCTTCCTTGGAGAAGACAAAGAAGAAGAGGTGGAGTTCCACCGAGTGGTCGTACGCGGTAAGCAGGCTGGTCCCTGCAACGAGTACCTCACCACGGGCAAGCAGGTCAGCGTCCAAGGCCGACTTAAGACACGTCAGTACACTCCCCGAGATGGAGGAGACCCCAAGTACATCACCGAGATTATTGCAGAACGAGTCCAGTTCCTGGGCAAGAAGAGCGATTAATGTTTAGGGTAGTCCTGCTCCTGGCAGCTCTCCTCCCCCTCCTCCTTGGCTGTTGGGAGCAGGCACCCGTTTCTGGATCTGCTAACTTAATCTGCTACTACCAGGGCAAAGTTGTCGCTTCTATGGAGCTTGAGATCACCGGCACTTCATTGCAATACGGAGACGTCTCAATCCTCGAAGGAAGCTGGGAGCTGTGCAACTGGGAGACCGAGGTGACCTGTGTCTACAACGAAAAGAAACCCGATAATTTGTAACTCCTATGGCTCCCGCAAGGGCTGCGGGCAGGAGATCTACCTAGTAGAGGATGCCAAGTATTCAACCCCCCGCCAGAAAAAGTGGAAGCGATGCCAGCTGGTGAAGATCCCAACCTTTGATGACCAAGGGAACATGGAGTTTCGCTGGGTAGAGCACGCCTTCTTCTGTGAAAATCAAACCAAGCTTCAGGACTATACGGAGAAACAACTGCGCAAGCAGGCTGAGTTTCGAGCGACCCGCAATCCAAAAGATTCTAGCAGTGTTTCCAGGGTCGACCCTAGAGATTCACTCCCCAAGAAACCTTTTGACCGAGACGACGACATCCCGTTCTAGGAGTTAACTATGCCAATCGAAGAAGGAAAAGTTCTAACTTTCACAGACGATGATACCGGAGAGCTTATGATCAGGGTTCTTCCTGGGCTTGGTGGCGAGACCTTAATCATTGAGACCAAGGATGAGATCTGTGAGCTGACAGGTAATTCACTAAAGAAGCTGAAGAAGTTCTTAGATACGCTCTAGATGACTGAACAACAATTTCTTGCCCTTGCGGTGCTAGTGATAGCTCTGCTGATCTTGTTTTTTCTGACGATGTGGAGTGAGTTTTGAGTATTGAGGCAGAGAAATCTGTATTAGGGTCAATCATTCTAAACAACGACTGCTTCTATGAAGTCAGCACAATCCTAAAGGAGGAAGATTTTTATGATGGAGGCACGAGGCGAACCTATCAGCGTATTTGTAGTCTTGCAGACAAGAACCAGCCATTTGACGCTACAACTCTCAATGCCACACGATTCCCAGAAGTCATTGAGTATGCCGAAGTGGTTCCAACAGCTGCTAATGCAACACACTACGCCGGAATCGTACGAGATAACTCTATCAGGCGACAACTGGACGATTCAGGAAGACGGATCAGAGGATTGGCCGGAGATGAGAGACCAGTTGATGAGCTGCTTCGTGAAGCCGAAGAATCTGTGTTTAACATCAGAACCCCAGGTGGACGAGGGGAACTCGCCGACATTGGTGTCATTGCCCAACAGGTCTTTGCCGAAGTAGAGAAGCGGAGTGAGCAAGCTAACCCACTCTCAGGCATGTCATCTGGCCTCACGTGTTTGGACGATTTTCTCTCTGGCTTTTCTGATGGAGAACTCATCGTCATCGCTGGTCGTCCAGCCATGGGAAAGACTGCCCTGGGCCTTCAGGTTGCCGTACAGGCTGCGCAGGATACTGACGAAGGCGTTTACATCGCTGAACTCGAAATGTCCAAAGAGCAGCTCACGACCAGGATCTTCTCTCAGCAGTTGGGAATACCCGCTCAAAATATTCAGCTGGGGAGGCTCTCGGAAGAAGGGTTTGATCGACTACACGATCTGGCTCAGACTATGTCTAATTGGCCACTCTGGATTGATGATCGGGGCAGTAACTCTGTCAGTGGTATCTATACGGCTGCAAGAAGGCTCAAAAGAACCCACGGTCTCAGGCTAGTTATGGTGGACTACCTGCAGCTTTTAAGCGGCAAAGGACAGAACAGAGAGCAGGAGGTGGCTGGGATATCTAGAGGCCTGAAGATGATTGCTAGGGAGCTGAGCATACCTGTGATCCTCCTAGCTCAACTGAACAGAGGTTGTGAGATGCGGGAGGATAAACGCCCTAAGCTTGCAGACCTCAGAGAATCCGGAGCTGTGGAACAAGATACCGATGAAGTGTGTTTTATCTACAGAGACGAATACTATGACCCTAACACGGTAGACCAAGGTATTGCCGAGCTACTGATAAGGAAGAACAGAGATGGCAGAATCGGAACAGCAAGAGCGAAGTTCGAAGAAGAGTTCACGAGATTCTCAGACCTGGAGCAGTAAGTAATGGACCGCAGAGACTACAGATTCAGAACCTTCTCAGGGAAGATGATTAACATCCTCGACCCAACTCCGGACGACATCTGCCTTGAGGACATCGCGCATGGGCTAGCCCTGCAGACCAGGTTCAACGGACAGTGCTCAGACTTCTACTCTGTAGCCCAGCACAGCGTGCTCCTGTCCTACCAGGTAGAGCCCGGTCACATGATGGATGCTCTAATGCATGATGCACCAGAGGCCTACATCGGTGACTGTGTGACCATGCTGAAGAAGCAACTTCCTCTTTTCAAGGCACTAGAAGATGTGTACTGGAAGGCTATCTCAGAGAAGTTCGGATGCAGTCCGGAGCTACCTGAGGAGGTGGAGAGGAAAGACAAGATCATCTACGGTGATGAGCGACAGCGCCTGTTCCGTGTTGAGACGAACCCAAAGCTGGGAATCGAAATTCAACCGTGGGGCTGGAAGACAGCCAAGCAGCGGTTCTTAAACCGGTACGAGGAGCTGGTGTATGAAAATCAATAGCTACCCAAAGGTTCACAACATAGGGCACCCGAACATATCTGCTCTATTCGAGGGGCCTGTCCTTATTGAAGAGAAGTTGGATGGGTCTCAAATCTCATTCGGGGATGTAGACGGATTATTCATCAGGTCCAAGCGCATGGATATAACCAACGCCCAGGATAAGATGTTTCAACCTGCCGCAGAGATTATCAGTGGGCTAAGTCTTATCCCTGGTCTTTTCTATAGAGGGGAATACCTGAGAAAAGAGAAGCATAACTGTCTAACCTACAACAGGACGCCAAAGAACATGATCGCTCTTTTCGATATTTCCAGGGGTCCAGATGTGTACATGAGCTATGAAGAAAAAGCAGAGGAAGCGCAGAGAATCGGTCTTGAGATTGTCCCCAGACTTGCTCAGAGAGAAGTCCACTCTCTTGATGAAATTAAAGAGCTTATGGATACTGAGTCCTTTCTTGGGGGCCCAAAAGTCGAAGGACTTGTCTTCAAAAACTACGAAAGGTGGTCACGAGACGGAAAGCCCATGATGGGTAAACATGTGTCCGAGGCCTTCAAAGAGAAGCACGTCAAGGATTGGAAGAACAGGAACCCGTCTGGCAAGGATGTCATCATGCAGATGAAGCGGGAGTACTGCGCAGAGGCTAGGTGGCAGAAGGCCCTACAGCGGCTCAGCGAAGAAGGAAAGCTTCAACAGGCGCCCCAGGACATTGGCCCACTCATCGCAGAAATCATTCAGGACCTAAAGACAGAGGAAGAGGATGCAATCAAAGAAAGACTTTTTAGGTGGGCTTGGCCGGCGATTGCAAGAAGCTCTACAAGAGGATTTCCTCAGTGGTATAAAGAACGACTCGCAGAAGGAGCATTCAATGACAGAGGGTAAAAAATACGACACAGGGAAACCGCCCATGTCTCTACTGCCACCTTATTCCCTGGAAGAGGTCTCTAAGGTTTTAGGGTTTGGAGCAGAGAAGTACGGCCCTAGGAACTGGAAGCTGGTTGGAAAGAAGAACGGGCTAGATTTTCAGGATCGCTATCTCGGCGCCGCCTTACGGCATATCAATGAGATTATGAAGGGTAACTACTTTGACGAGGAGACAGGCCTGCGTCACGAGGCTCACGCAATCTGCTGTCTGATGTTTTGCTTAGACATTAAGGCTACATCAACTTCCCAGAAGTTAATACCCGCTGTCGCTGCTTCCATCGCCTCTCCTCCCGATAACGCCTCTGAGAGCGTTTGATCTTCCTGTCTACTAGCTTCTGAACAGAGATCGCCTCCTCCTTCTTCGGATCCTTATTCTCCTGCTCATCCGGCGGTGGCCTCAAAATCCCTGGGGCTGTAACCCTATGACCGTAGACAGCCAAGGCGTCTGCAATCACACAGTCATCGGTCTCACCTGGAGGCGCAGTCAGCGTTCCGTTCTCATTCGTAAAGATCTTCCATTCACGGATGGCGTCTGGATGCCTCAGCTCAATCATACGATCCCTCAGGATGGCCTGAGCATTCTCGATGATGAGTCTCTTGGTGTTCTTGAAAGTCTTAAAGCCTGGGCTGAATGACTCACCGTCTAGGTTCTGACCCACTCTTTCCTCGTCCTTTCGGTGATACATATTAGGAACAGACAACTCTATGAGCCTCTGACAGGTGGCATTACCAGGCGCGTTCGCCTCTTGCATGATGAAGGCCATATTGTAACGAGCTGCCAGCAGTGCGATCACATCGCCTAGCTGACGGGCAGGACACTTGCCCCTGTAACGAGCTACCTCAACCAGCTGATTTCCATCAGTTCGGTCAAACACTGCAGCGACAGACCAGTCACCGTGCTCAAGGCCTTCAGCCGCATCACCCCCGATCACATACTCATGGAAAGCTTTAGGCTCCTCAAAGATTACTAGAGGGCTGTGCTGCCACCTGTTCGTGTTGTTCTCCTGAAGGATAATCTCTCCCTCTTTTAGGAACAGGGCTTTGCCGTGCCACTTAACCTTCTGGTCTTTAGACCTGGCTTCAATACGTGCGAGGTTACCCTGATTGAAGACCTGATTACCTGAAGCGACGAAGGCCTCATCTGGGTTTGCAGGGTATTCCTGCCTGAAGAAATCAACGGGCTCCATCTTTTTCTGGTTGGAACACGAGCCTGCGATCTTTCTCCTGCGCCACTTAATCTGCTCAAGGTCCAGCCCGTACGCATCCATGAGGTCCTTCTCTTCGGAGTCCAGGTCATCCTTCATCCGCGCGGCTTCCTCCTGAGTCATCGGGCTCCTATAGTCAGGGTCCTGCCACCACCCCCAGAAGAAGCGGAACTCGCCATTCCAGTTCGGGGGCAGAGATTTGTTCTGATCCCAGTAAGCCTTCACATCCTCAAAGTACATCGCCTTTTGCCACGACCCGTGGAAGTAGGGATCAAGACCGTTAGCGGTGCTCTCCTTGTAAAAGTAAGGGTAATCACCACAGGCCTCATCAGCGGCAGCAATAGCATCTCCATTGACGAAGTGAGCAACCTCAGACAGATGGACGATTCTGAAGGTGTGGCCACGGGCGACTGACTCATTCCTGCAAGTGCAGATGAACATGCCCGAGTCCCACTCATCATGCCACTGAACCTTCGTAGCCAGATTGCTCTTCATCTTATTCTTAAATACTGGCGTGGTATCAGGGAAGAAGGTGGTGAACCTGGTAGAGATTGTGGCGATGTTCTGGGCGCCGTCGTCTCTGTGAGCCATAATGAGAGCTTTGGAGTGTGGGTTGAACTCGCAGTAGTGGTAGCACAAAGCCTCAATGAGAGTACTAATACCCTCCTTCCTGGGCTTCAGGATGTCGATTCGGACCGGCAGGTGGGTCACCTCAATCGAGCGGTCCTGTTTGTGCATGTAGGATGTGACCTCTAGGTTGAACTGCTCAATCTGCTCCTTAAGCCGCAAGAGGCTCTCCTGGGCGGGGTTCAGCTCTAGAGCCACCAGCTCTCTCACATTGGGGTTTCTATGGGTAATCCGCAGGCAGTCTTTAAAGAAATCACGGATGTTCTCTTTGTAGTGTTCTCTGAGCTTCTCTCTCGTTGACGACATCTACCTATTGATATAGGTTAAACCCGGATGGATACGCAAGCCATTATCAATATTTGTCTTATTGCCCTCAGCAACATCTTCATTGTCTGGCGGATGTGCAGAATGGTTGAGAAGACCCAGCTCGTAGGCGGGGAGTCCAAAGAGGTATTGCTGAAGCGCATAGAGGAAAAACCCAAGCGCAGCGATGTCAGAGAAGTCCAGGCTAGAGACGTATTTGGAAGCTAAATAGATGGCACGCAGGCTAAGTAAAGAGAAGGCCCATAAACTCTGGAGTGATTGCAAAGGTAGATACGAAGACGCAGAAGCACATATGACATCAAAGCTCCAGGTGTGGATGGAGAGAGCAGCGATGTACCGTGGGCTTCAGACGAGTCGTAGGGATGGCCTGCTCTGGACAGATAAGGAACCCACAGGTGAAGCCCGTGAGGTCCAAAACTACATTAGAGGGTTTGTCCGAGCTGCTGTTGCTGCTAGGATTGGCTCTTTCCCTAACCCTGAGGTTCCAGCTGCAAGCGGCGATGAGGCTGCTATGGCCCGAGCTAGGGCGACAGAGAGACTCCTTAAGTCTTTCGTTGATGACGGCACATTCGACAAAGAAGAAATCGTAAGATCCCTGATCTGGGCTTCCTGTATTGGTGGAGCGTGGATTAAACCAACCTGGGACCCGAACGCCGGCAAGCTCAGAGAGGCTGACGTCGAAGTTAAAGAGCGCCTACTGAACGACCCTGAGACCGGTGAGCAGATCACTGAGTTTATTGAAAACAGAGATGTGTTTGGTGCCACAGTCCAGAGCCTGGAGTTCGACGGCAAGATCAAACTAGAATACGTAGACACTGTAGATGGTATTCCCGACCCCACCGCCAAGCGCTTCTGTGAGATGAGGTATTGGTGCCATCGTAAAGACACATCCGTTGATGAGCTAGAGCAGCTGTGGCCTCGTGATTACTTCAGAGAGAAGACAGAAGGCCAGTTCAACCAAGAGGGTAGAAACAACGGCAAGGTGAGTAGAGACTTCCTGTCGGGCAACGAAGAGCCAGACGATCTGACTGGTAGCAGGCACGAGGGTAACGACCGCGCCGAGATTATAGAGTACTGGGAGAGGCCTTCTAAGAAATACCCTAATGGGTTTTTGTGTGTATGGTCAGGACACGTGCTGCTGTATCTGGGCCCATGCCCTCTCGTTCCAGCACGCATCCCCGTAGTCCTCCTTCTTGGAGACAACATTGTTCCATCGGGACTTTACGCTGACGGCACTGTCGAAGACCTTATTCCTCTTCAAAGATCCCTCAACCGTATCGAGTCTAAGAAGATGGAGTACGTCAATCATATCGCGACTCCGCACATTATGAACCCACTGGGGTCTAGGGTAGACCCTGACTTGTTTGGTGAGATCCCTGGACAGATCATTGACCACGCGCCAGGACTGAAACCATCCATTCTCGAAGTACCCAACATGCCCAACGCTGTCTTCACACAGCCTGAGGAACTGATTGGTCGCATGAAGGAGATCTCCGGATATCCAGACGTGGTCCAAGGCGCTAGCCCAGGAGGAGACATCTCAGG
>SPJL01035702.1_pt1 | contig 10545 bp, 12 predicted proteins | sample 3741751 | NCBI WGS metagenome assembly SPJL01 (sample SAMN10925998, study PRJNA522277) | cold seep metagenome | isolation source: Elba SIP-enriched marine methane seep metagenome, extraction at timepoint T3 | place: Italy: coast of Elba, Mediterranean Sea
AAAACATTTTCACCTCTCTTTATCAGTATTAAGACTAAGAGGCATATAGTATAGTTGATTTTACCCAAAAAGTTAAAGGGTTTTTATTAAATGTTTTGGTTTATTCGGCTAATTGGTGCTATACCGAAGCAAATTGAAAAAAAGGCCATAAAGCACATTCTGGATAGGTTCAGGATTTAGGTAAGCTCAAATTCCAATCACGATCGGTATAGCAACGGAGGTGCTAGGCTCATTACCGTTAGAGTCTCCCACCCAAGGCAACCCTCTCCTTTCAGCAACCTCTTTCACCTGTTTCATCACTTCAGAGTGTGAAGAAAGAGCAGTTCCTGCTCCCATCACGCCTCCATCAGCAGTGAGTTCCATCGGAACAAAACAATTGCCGATTGGTCCGGCAACAATCACACTGCTTCCAGAGGGAACAAAAGTCATACCCTTTTTATCCGCCAAAAATCTTGCAGCTAGTTCTGCTGTCTTTTGATCTTTACATTTAAGAAGCTCAGTTTTGGAAACAGAAGCTACTAAGCTACCACCTCTTAAGCTAGAGAAAGCTCTGATCTCTACGCCCCATCCGCTATCGAAGGGGCTAACGGTGAAAAACTGTACTTGGAATGCTGTCATGGAAAATCCTTTATTTGATAATGTTTATTAGTGAAAAAATAAAAGCATAGAGAAAATTGCAATATAGATCAATTTGCGATAATTGATTTAATGCAATTTAATAGTGATGGTTTTAAAAAAAGTTGGATATGTTTTTAGGAAAGATGACGCGACTTGCGCGGCTTTTTCCAAAGCGGGACCACATCTTGGCGCGTACACCCGGATATTTCATGTGCGGATATGGAAGATCCGGAATAGCAACTGGAAATATTATACACCAGGTCCTTCACCAATAGGAAACGCACTATGATGCAGTCTTCGATTCTAGTAAGCAGCGAGTTGTTGTGTTAGATAGTATCGTCAAATTCTTGATTTGTGCTAAATATTGACCCTCAATTCATCTAAGGATAAGAGGACCAGATGACTGCGCACCGACGACATGACATAATCGAAGGTATTTCATTCGAGAATCTCTTGGGTGACAAGGCGTATGATAGTGATGCCATTATATCGCCGATCAGAAAACAGGGCGCAAATCCTGTTATTCCTCCAAAATCAAATCGAAAAGACCCATGGAACCTCGACAAGGACCTCTACAAACATCGTCATCTTGTCGAGAATGCGTTCTTACACCTGAAACGCTGGCGAGGAATCTCTACAAGGCATGCCAAGAATGCAGCTTCCTTCCTAGCTGCTGTTCAGATCAGGTGCACTATTCTCTGGGCAAACATAATTTGACGACACTATCTAGAAATCATAATCTAAATATCCAAAGAATGATCTCAAGAAAGAATCAACAAAAATTTGAAACATTGCGTCAGCTTCAGTTGCCTATCGGCCATTATGCAATAACAGGCAGCGGGCCAATGGGAATTCGAGATCTGAAAGAGATTGGCGACGTCGACATCATTGTCAGCTCAGAGCTGTGGAATACCCTGGCGGGTAAATATGGCATAATCGATGAGAACGGTATCAAAAGGATTGAATTTCCTGGAGGAAATATTGAGGCTCTAGGTAAGCATTCTTTTTATTCACTGCCGAAAGATGTTAACGACCCGCGCTTTGAAGACCGAATTACCAATGCAGAACTTATCGATGGCCTTCCGTTTGAGTCTCTAAACCACGTCTTGTATTACAAAAAGAAAATGGGGCGAGCTAAGGACATCAAAGATGTAGCATTGATCCAAGAATGGTTAGAGGCTCATGGATAGACAAGAAGTATTTCATGTTGGTGTTTATGGGGTTCTTGTTAAAAATGAGAGTCTCCTTCTGGTTCGCAAAGCACGAGGTCCCTACACAGGACGATTTGACCTACCAGGAGGGAAAATCGAGCATGGGGAGTCACCAGCTCACACTCTTGTAAGAGAGGTAAAAGAAGAAACGGAAGTCATTCCCAGGAAGTGGAAGCCGCTGGATAACTTTACGTTTACTGGAACCTATGAGCAAGACGGCGAAAGAATCGCATTTCATCATCTCGGTCTAATCTACGAAGTGACTGAGTTTGATGATTCTAAGTTCGAGAGCGATCGCTGTGAAGAGGATGTTTCTGGGGCGCATTGGGACAACCTCAACGAAATCGACGTGATGACCCCATTTGCCAAGCGAATCTGCAGAGACCTCAGACAACAAATCTTTACTGCTGTTTTGACAGGCGTTCGCTAGCAGCAGCGCACATCAGTAATTCCCACTACTTCCGAGCTCCAATAGCCAACGATTTATGACTTCTAGGACTTGGCGTAACTCAGATGGTAATTGGTGCAGCTTGGGCAAGCCTCGCAAATGAGCGGACCAAAATCTTTGGAGGGATGTCATTTCTTCGGGAGTAAAAGTAACTGGAAAGTCCCTCTCTGTCTCCCTGTGCTCAAAAACCATGGATACAACTTTTGCAGTGCGATGGACATCGAGCAGGTTCGACTGGATCAAAAGATACAGATCGTGGAAGTCCTTCATTCTACTGTTATCAGCTCCTCGGTAGACAACCGTCTCTAGTTTTTCAGCGAAAATGTATTCCTTGGGATAGCAAGCTACTTTGATCTCACTCTCAAGAAGAGCTCCCTTTTTTCCTCTGGTTAGCGGGATCGCCATGGAATCCGGAGTGATCACGTCTCCAAAACCCAGGTCCACATTAACCTGAATGAGAGAGCAGCACCCCTCCTTTCAGAATGAAATGCGGTGCGTATTCCGACTTAGTCAGTCTGACAAGGAACCTCTCAAGACCAAGATTCTGCCAAAGCTGTGCTGGGTCCAGTCTCATTTCACGATATATTACGAAGAAGGAATGTTCCAGTGCTGTGGTCATGTCGTTAGAGAAAGAATATGCTGATATCAAGCAAACCACTGCGTTGGGAATCGTATAGGCTGCTAAAGCCAGATCCTCTTTGGTGAACTCAAGCTCGCTTTCATAGCAGGGGTCACGATACCCCCCCCCTTTTACAACACGTTCGATAGCCCCCGCCTTCTCGAGGTAAGCCAAAGCATGCCGTGGTACACCTACATCTTGGGCTTCCGCAGTTGTAAAGGTTGGCTTGCTAAGCAGCGGCTCCAGTAAGGGGTAGTAATTAGAATTCGTCTTCACACCTCTATTCTACATAATGCACCCACTAAGATTAACTGGGTGCGTTTCGTTGAGCGGGGAGATGAAAACAAGTTTCGAGCATTACCAGCCTTGCAGGCAAAAACGCTCCACCCTATAAAATACAAGTGCCTGATGTTAAATGTTTTAATCAATTACTTTTTAAGATGTATTCTGCCACACTTTTTCCGAATCAACTTAACCAATAGGAGTTATGTCTTATGTCAACCCTAAGTCCCGTTTGCGGTGTCCCATGTGTAGCTTGCAAGGAGTTTTTAACAACTCCCGTCATTTCCTTGGACGAGTGTCATCATCATCTACACAGAAAGTGTTTTCAAGAAATATCACAACAAGCTTCTACTTGCCCCGAATGTAATGCCAAATTTACTAAAGGGACGGAAAACCCTCAGCTAGAAAAGCTAATCACTAAACTGGATCAACTAGCAAGACCGATTCTACAAAATTCGTATGGTTCATCAGAGCCCTTTGTTGACCGATTGTTTCATGAGGCGATCAAGGAAGGTGAAATTGATGTTGTCGCTTCTCTTCTTGCTCAAGGCGTGTCAGCGTCGACTCTCGTGCAGGGACGCACCCCTCTCTACAACGCATGCAAAAATGGCAAAATAGAAGTTGCTCAATTATTGTTAGAAAATGGAGCAAATCCGACTCAAAAAAATGACCTAAGCTATCAGGCTAAATTGGATAACTATTGGCATATTAACGACCATGAACACGCACACGATGCCACTCCGATGAAAGCTGCTGTGGAAACAGGAGACAAGGCTTTAACAAGTTTACTTGTCAAACATGGGGCTCCTTTTGATGAGCCTGGCACTGATGGACGGTCTCCAGTATTTGTCGCCGTTTGTTCAGGCAATGAAGATCTGGCTTTGTTTTTCATAAAAAATGGAGCAAACATCAAAGTTAAGGATCATCGTGGCATAACGTTATTGAGCATGGCAGTACGCTGTGGTCATCTTAATGTGGTTCGAGAGTTGGTTAAGCGAGGAGCAGATATTAGAGAACAGGATAAAAATGGCTCAACCATTTTACACAATGCAGCGGGGAGAAAAAATTCTGAACTATTGGAGTATCTCCTGCAAACAGATGCAAAAGATGTCATAAATGTTTTGTGGCTTGGTATCTGGACCCCCCTTTCATCAGCTGCTGAGGCGCACAACCTTGAAAACGTGAAGCTACTGGTAGAAGCAGGAGCTGATCTATCGTTAAAGTATAAGGGTCTTGATATCCTCGAGCTAGCAAGAAAAAAGCTTAGTCAAAGCGAATCTTTTTATGGATCACGCCCCCAGTACCAAGAAGAAGGGGAAAGAGTAGTTGGTAGTAGGCAGTCAATTGTGAAGTTTCTCCAGGAAGCTATTGGACAGAGCCATGTAACTCCTCTGCGACAATCTTCGCCTGTTGAGTCAAAGAGTAAGGCAATGGAAATAGTTGACCTTTCCGATGGTGCAACAACAGTACCAAGAGTATTAATTCTTCAAACCCTGGTGCAAATCAAGCAAGCTGCCAAAGGTGCTGGCATAGGAATGTCATTTTTGTTGGCAGACCTTAAGAACAAGGCTGAAAAAGAAGACCATTGGGAACCTGCTCCAAATCCGTTTTGCAAATCTATTGAGATTATGAAGACTCATTTGTTGATTGATGGCCGTGGGCACATGCCGTCTCATGTGAAGAGCATTGTGAAAGACTGCATTGCTGGCGATGGGTTCGATGTCAGACTGCAAATTCCAGAGCATCTGTCGAATTTATAGAGCTCTACCGAAAGGCGCTCCAATGCGGGGTGGCTACTCTTAGAGGATCTGTCGATCGCGGAGAGCAGTTGAGAGGGCTCTTCGGCGCTCTCGAGCTTACAGACATCAAAGCAACGGCATCGTTCGAGTCGTACGGTACCAGAGAAGAGCTGTGACCGCTTTTCTCATGGGAGAGTTGGGTGTAAGTACGCCGTGGTAACGATGGCAATGAGCTCTAGGTAGGGGAATGAATTCTGGAAGTCTATCTATCAACTCTATTGGGCTAAGGTGCATACCATAGCTTGGGGTGCTTTTAGCTGGGGTGTAAATATACCGATCGGATATTTCTAAAGAACGCTGACAAACAAACTGTAAAATATTGATTGATTTTTAAGTAATTATTTTGTATTATTTGTTTTTAAATATCTGGTATTTTTATGGGTAGTAATATTCCTTCTCTTACAGCAACTCAATTCATTCAGACTGTTGAGAGCGCGCATCGGAAAGTAGAACTTAAGCGGCATCTTAGCGAGATGAATAGAGCAGCTCTCGATCAGCTCCTCGGTGAACTGACTCGCGAAGCTGTGGCCCAGAACAAGCCCGAGACTCTCCAGAGAGTGGTAGACCTGCTCTCTTTAGAGCAGATGAAGAGCCTCGTTGCTCCTTTTCTCGATAGTGCCGATGACTACCGAGCAGAGTTTGAGTTTGTGACCAAACACTGGAGCAAGCCTCCGATGCCATCGACAAAGGAGATGCTGGTAGGCAAAGCACACACCTTCCTCCCTTCAATTCGTAAGGGAATCGAACATATCTTAGATCTCTTCCGCGCAGCCTACGGCATCCGCGACATGCAACACAGCCCCGATCAAAACCCCTGGGTTGCGCAGCAGGTAATGGACCGCTATCGCCAAATTCTAATGCTCCCCGTAACGATCTTCGGAGCTCTAGCCTACTATCTCCCCTCAACCCGCGTCGCCTTTGGTATCACCTCTCTTCTTGTCGCCCTCGCCACTCTCTTTGCAAAGCCGATCTATCGCCTCGTTATGGGAGTGCCTCGCATCTTTAAGGATGAGCTTGTGAAGAAGGAGAGAGATTTCCTGCAGGAAGATGCAGGCGGCTACTTTCCTGTAATAGGAAGAGATCGAGAAATTCGTGACCTTTACCATGCGCTCGGTTTAGGAGGGGACGAAAATCAAAGTGGTAACCATCAGCTTCTGATTGCCCCCACTGGAGAGGGAAAAACCACCCTTATTCATGGTCTTGCTCAAAAGCTAGTAAGCGAAGAGCGGCACGACGTCAAAATTCTTGCGCTTAACAGCGCGGTATTCACTGAACACTTTGTTTGGGCATTCCACATGCTTGAAGAAGAGCTCGACAATTACAAAGAGGTGAAAGTTGTCCTCTTCCTCGATGAAATCCACGCGTTAAGCGGTGATGAAACGGGAAGCGCCCTCAATGCGCTCAAGACTCGTCTCGACAAACATTCCAACGTCGTTTTTGTTGGCGCTACCACCGATGAAGAGTACGAGCGCTACTTGAGTCAAGAGAGCGCCCTTCTCCGCCGCTTCCATCACTATGAAGTGCGGGGATTAAGTCGGAGCGCCATTAAGCGTATCATTAGAAATGAGGCGCAACGTAACGGGGTAACTCAAGAGCTAAAAGAAGAGATTCTCGACGAACTTCTCGCCGTTTCCGAGCGAGACCAAAGCAATGGAGCCCTTCTTCCCAAGGCGATTCGCCTGCTTAAGCAGTTGCTTCACAAGATGGAAAACGAGCGCACCTCTTACAAGTCTGATGAGATCCAAAAGTGTGAGGAGAACCTCGACCTTGTCTCCCAACAAGTGCGCCAGAGCGAACAGCGTCGTCTGCAAGATCATCAGGGTGCAGAATCTCGCCGTGTCGAACTTGAACAGCAGAGAGCAGAGCTTCACGCTGAACTTGAGCAAGAACTCGCGAAAGCGGAGGAGTATGAGCGCCTTTCCCTCCTAAAGAGCGAGTGGAACAACCGAAGCATGCGCGCCATATACAATGTCCTGGAAGGTGACGCTTCACAAGAGACGAAGAAGAGCGCGTTATTCGGACACTACTACTTTAATCAGCTCGCCAACGCACATCTCGAAGAGCGCCGCTCCCAATTCCCTGCTGAGTTTCCGGTCAAGCTCGACCTCGCCTATGTACGCCGTCACTACCCAGAGCCGCGTCAAGTAGATGCGACTACAAGAGAATCGCAAGCCGACGAGAAGCACCTAATCTTCAGACTCTTCTCTTCGCTTTTACGAACAGGTTAAAGTGGGTGCAATTCAAATCTGTACTCTAGGTAGACCTGCGATTTTCTTGGACGTTTGAGCGGAGGGCTCATACGAGACGGATGCTTTAGGTGATCAGCTCGCTAGCAGGCTTCAGCAGTTCAATCCATCTGAGCAGGTCTATGTTCATGGAGTTGAGGATGGCGCCCTTTGGATTCCCGAGCAAGGAGAAAGGGGCACTGGTACACAGTACCATCACCTAATCGACTTTTATCATCTGTCAGAGTACCTGCACGCTGCCTATGATTGCACCCACGATCAAGATCCTGCTTTGACATTTTCACTTAGCATGCTAAGATGCTGTCCCATGACTTAATTCTTTAAACAAAGGAATAGCATCTTATGACTGGTTTGGAAACAACATCAACTTACTTTTTACGTCCTCGCAGCTTCAAACGATCAACCGAGGAAGATTTGCCACCTCCTTCAGCAGTCAAACGGAAAAAGAAGAGTGATTCGCTCCACTCCGTGGGATACCGAGTTTTTAAGTCCGCGGTTGAGATTGAGAAACCGATACTAGATAAGGTTCAGAGTTCCTGCAAAAAAAGGATCCGTTGCATCTTCAATCATAACGAAACGAATGCACGTAATGACCATAAGAGACGTCAACGAAGCCTTCCCTTACGGACCAAATACATGCGTCGCTTTGATGAAAAAGTGAAGGACTTTGTGGCTCAAAACGTTAATACGGATTTAAAACCAACAAATCCGGTGATCTTACATTCACGTCCAGGATGTCAGCCCCAAGCTGCCCACTGCGATTACGTTCCTGATGAGGAATTAAGAGCAGTCAGCGACGAGACAATGCCACTTGCTATGATCGTTTGCCTGATGCCTGAAACGAGGCTCAAGATTTGGCCGCATTCTGCCCGCTTGGCGACTTCAGAACCCGCTCTTTTGACCCGAGTAAAACCTATTCCATGCCAAGAAGTCGAGCTAGATCGGGGCGACATCCTGGTCTTTCGGGGTGACTTTGTTCACGCAGGCAGTGGCTATAAGGCAGACAACTACCGGATTCATTATTATCTCGACTCGCCAGATGTCTCTAGAGCCAATAATCGAACATGGTTGATTCATAAGCATGGCGATGAGGCATTGCGTAGAATCATTAAACCTTAACCGCCTTTCAATTATGGCATCTATCAAGTTAACCGATGCAAGCTACTGTGGCAGGCATTCAATCTTTCCGGTGAGTTCCTGCATAGCTTTCTCAGAGGAGCAGTGAATTCCCTTGAACTCGCCTTTTAGGCGCGTCTAACGGGGAAAACACTTGTCAAAGTTAGCATATGGTCTAATTTATTCCTTAGTTAAGATTTGATAGCTTCTATTTCCCAATAATACATTCGACTTGTGATAGACTCTTTGCCAGCTTGCCCCGTATTGGTAAGAATGATATCGACAACTTCTGTGACGAACGGACGTCGAAGGCTCTCTGGCAAGTGGCGCGCATGGGGCAACCAGGTACAAATACCATCAATCATCTGGTCTCTTGTAGAGTCAAAACTCTTGGGTACAGTGGTGCTTTCGGAGACTGTAAATCCACACGAACTCACAAGATGGCTATAGGCTTCACGGTCTGCAATATCCAACTGAGTTGGCATCTCAAATGTTTCGAAATGGCAACGCCAGCCGTCACTTTCCATAATCTGTTGGATGGGTTTGATAAGCGGTCCCTGACATTTCAGTGGTGGAAACAGCTGCAGCGTCATACGCCCACCCGGCTTTAGGAGCGCACTTAGGTTTTTGAGCGCATCTTCCTGATTTGTTACCCAATGGAGTGTATTAAACGAAACTACAGCATCGAACACTGAACAGTCTTGCTGCAATGAGGGGTCCTCTACCCCTTTATGTCAGCAAACGGGTGCCTCTTCAGCACCTCTAGGGCTATTTCACCCTGGACCGATGCTGTTGCACGGTAGCGCTCGGCATCCCACTTGATCCCTGATAACTCCGCTGGCACCGAAGTGGATGTAGTACTTTTTTCGCCGCTAACACCCTTTAACATCTGAACCTCTTGTTTTTGCTCTAAGATGAGGGATGCTACCTCACTACACCCATATTTGGCTACTTGTTTATGAGAGAGGGCGTTTGTCAGCTTTAATGTATTTGCACAAGGCGGGTTTAGAAATTTCATCTCCTGTGGCCTCTATCCTTGATGGCTTGATCAAGAATGAGTCGGATATTATTACCCAGTTCTTAATCTTAAAATTTAACGATTACCCCTAGACAAGGCGGCATGGATTAGCTAGGCTCCTACCTATTAGTACACACAGGAGGGACCGTGGGACTATTGCAGAACGGCAAATGGGTGGATCGCTGGTACGACACCACATCAACCGGTGGAAAATTTATCCGCAAGGAAGCTCAGTTTCGCGACTGGATAACAGCGGATGGCTCGAGTGGCTTCAAAGCGGAAAAGGGACGCTACCACCTCTATATCAGTCTCGCCTGCCCGTGGGCATGCCGAGTGCTGCTCTATCGCAAACTGAAAGGCCTCGAAGAGGCGATCTCGCTTTCCGTAGTGCATTACTACATGGCAGAGCACGGATGGACCTTCGAGCCAGCAGAAGGAGTAATCCCTGATCCTATCCATAACGCACGATACCTCCACGAGGTCTATACTCATGCTAAAAGTGATTATAGTGGACGCGTAACCGTCCCGATTCTATGGGATAGAAAGACCAGTACTATTGTCAATAATGAGTCATCAGAGCTCATTCGCATGCTCAACAGCGAGTTCGACAGATGTGGGGCAAACGATACCGACTTTTATCCGGAACCTCTCCGCGAGGAAATCGACACCCTCAACGAACGCATCTACTCTGCTGTGAACAATGGCGTCTACCGCGCAGGATTCGCGACTTCTCAGGAGGCGTATGAAGAGGCTCTTCCCGAACTCTTCGACGTGTTAGATTGGCTCGACGAACTAGTAGAGAAGCGGCCTTTCCTCACAGGAAATAGACCCCTTGAAGCCGACTGGAGGCTCTTCACCACGTTAATTCGGTTCGATCCCGTATATGTAGGGCACTTCAAGTGCAATCTCCGAATGATCAAGGATTATCCCCACCTTTGGCCTTACCTGAAACGACTCTACAACTGGCCGGGCGTGAAGCAAACCGTCGATTTCACCCACATTAAGCGGCACTACTACATGAGTCATAAGGAGATCAACCCAACCGGTGTAGTTCCCTTAGGGCCTATCTTAGATTACCAGGAGAAGTGATGAATGTAAGGGCTTCTAAAAAACGTAATCAGAACTAGCCTTCGACGGAAATGGCGCGCTATATTCGGTGAAAGCTCTCAAGTAAACTACTCGCTCTCT
>SPJL01004995.1_pt1 | contig 10538 bp, 8 predicted proteins | sample 3741751 | NCBI WGS metagenome assembly SPJL01 (sample SAMN10925998, study PRJNA522277) | cold seep metagenome | isolation source: Elba SIP-enriched marine methane seep metagenome, extraction at timepoint T3 | place: Italy: coast of Elba, Mediterranean Sea
ACATCATCCCACTAGGCATGATCGCAAACCCCGATGTCATCGCCATGGCCGATAGGCCATTCGGCGCCTTTATCGCCGCGATAAAAATCGGGTTAGGGCTAGCGGCAATTTCCTATGCCGCGATTGGGCTGCGGTCGCCGTGGATCAGGCTCCTGACAGGAATGGCGGGGCTGGCAATTGTGTTCACCCCCCTCGCCCTTCCCTGAGGGATATCAGAGCTTCCGGCCGAGTACCGCGACAAAGAAACCGTCCGTGCCATGATCCGCTGGCGTCAAGCGCAGGTTCTCAGCATCCGCTTTGCCCGGGTAAGGAGCCGCATCGCCAATTGATTCCGCCCAGATCTCTGCCATGGGATGGGCGAAGAAGTCCTGACGTTCTGCCAGAAATGCGGCCACCCGCGCTTCGTTCTCGGCTTCCAGTAGTGAACAGGTGACATAGACAAGCCGCCCCCCCTTCGCCACCAACCGCGCGGCGCTGTCGAGGATTGCGGATTGTTTCGCGGTCAGCGCTTCAACATCCGCTTCTGTCATCTTCCATTTCTGATCGGGGTTGCGCCGCCAGGTCCCGGAGCCGGTACAGGGCGCATCCACCAGAACCCGGTCGAAGCCGCCATCGAAACGACCCGCCCGGCGCTTGATCCATTTATCCCGCTCCGTCGACATATGGCGTCGTTCAACGGTGAAGGCGCCTGCCCGCTTGAGCCTCTGTGCGGCCCGTTTCAGGCGCGCTTCGGACACATCGCAGGCAACGATACGCCCCGAATTCTCCATTGCCGCGGCAAGCGCCAAGGTCTTCCCACCGGCACCGGCGCAGAAATCAACCACCTGCCCCTTGGGTCGCGCATCACACAGCAGCGCGGCCAATTGCGACCCCTCATCCTGCGGCTCAAACAGACCTTCCTTAAAGCTCGCCAAGCCGGTCAAGGGCCGCCGTTCCTTCAGGCGCAGACCGATGGGAGACAGCGGTGTTGGTTCCGCCGCAATCCCTTCCGCCGCCAAGCGTGCAATCAGGGTTTCCCGGTCTCCCTTCAATCCATTAACGCGCAGATCGACCGGCGCTTCCTCACCATGGGCAGACAATTGCCGCGCCATATCCTCGCCATAGAGCGCGGTTACCGGTTCCTCGAGCCACTCTGGAAGATTACCCTCGACAGCCACGGGCTGACAGGCGAGCGAAAACCCTTCCTGAGAGCCCAGCTCAATCAGGATGCGTTTCTCTCGCTGATCGATTGGAGACGCACTGTGCTGCGCGGCGGTAAAGGAGGCCTCCATATCCGTCAGACGCCAGCCTTCTCCGAGCGCAAGCCAGATGACGAGCCGCAAGCGGGCGCTTGGCGTTTCTCCCGGTTCAAGCGCGGCCAGCCGCTTCAGCCACCAATCAATCTGCCCCCGTCGGCGCAGCACGCCATAGACCATACCAGCCACCGCGCCCCGATCCTTGGACCCGGCATAGCGGGCACCGCGTCCCCAATCCGCCATGGCCTTATCCGCAGGCGGACTTTCGCCACTATCGATCCGGGTCAAAATTTCAATCGCGGCTGACGCGCGCGCACCAGGGGTCATTTGAGGAACTCCATAATTCAACTACTCAACGGCCACAGCATCATCCGTCGAGACGCCGCCTTGCCGCTCCTCTGGATGAGGATGGTTGCATCAATTGTTTAACCGCGCTCGGACCCAGTCCGAAAGCAGGGACGCTTCAATCGTCAATCACGCCGCGTAGATGCGATCCCGCAGCGCTTGCGCGATGGGACCAACAACATGGTCCGGGCGGCGCGTATGCTGGAAACGGGCGCCCTGGTCAACCAACCAGTTACAATAGGCCGCAAGCTTTTCCGGTGGATTGCGTTCGGTCACATCCAGCGCACGCAGTCCGATGACCGATAGGATTGCCATTATGCCTTCCAGCGCCAGACCCGCATCCGCCTCTTTCCGCCAACCAAGCGTGGTCAACGGGGCGACATCATTCGCGCCATATCCTCCGCTTTCAGACCCCAACATCAAGTTAGGTGATGCCGCATCCCGGGCCTGTGCCCCGAACCCCGCCGCCGCCATCGCCATGCATCCCATATAAATCGCATCCTTATCCGTCACCAAATCGGTTTCGATCAGGAAATGCGGCAAACCGGATAGACCGCCATCAAGGATCTTGGCCGCATGCCGCTCCCCAATCAGGGCCAGATCCGCCCAGGCCGCCGCAAGGCCCGCCAACGCGTGAGAGGCTGCGATATTATGATAGCCCCCGGTTGAGAACACGCGAAGGGCGCTATCTTCCCCTTCCCAGCCGGGTGGGATCACAACCGGATTGTCCGTGATCGCGCGCAGGGATTGCTGAGCAACCTCTTCCGCCTGACGCACGGCCCGCTCTACGACACCAAGGACTCGCGGCAAAATGCGCCAGCTGACCGGTGCTTGATAAGAGCGACGCTCCGCAACGCCCCCCGCGCAACGCTCCCGCAGTTTCTGCAAGGCAGTCGCTTGATCGGGATCGGCCCAGAGATCATCAAGCGTCGGGTCGATATGGGTCATCGGCGCCATCATCGCTTCGAAGCTGAGCCCGAAGACATCATAGGCCAGCTCCAATCTCTGCCGTGCAGCCAAGGCAGCGTCACAGATCAGGGCTGTCGCGACCGGACTGCCATTGATCAGACTGACATTGTCTTTCTCTGCCAGCGTCTCGGTTTCCAAAATCTCGGCAAAGAGCGGGCCGAGTGATTGTATCTCCCCAGCGCCACCGGTCCCGAGAACCGGTACTTCCGGCTGGGTCTCGTTCTCCAGCATCGCGGCAACCAATGCGGCCAGGCGCGGCGTAATCGCGGTGTGCCCTTCGACAAAGTTTGTCAGACGCGCGAAGACAATGCCTCGGGCCACCCGGTCCGGCAGGGGCTCCCCAAAGCCAGTCATGATCGCGTAGGATTTGCGCGCGGCGTGGAGCTTGCGTTCTTCGCGGTTGAGCTGGCGCTTCGCCGTATGTCCGTATCCCGAGGTCACACCATAGACGACCGGCGGGTCATCGCCGTCGATCAAATCCAGAAAAGCCTGACGTGATGTCGCCATCGTCGTCATCGCGGTTTCAGTCAGGGAGACGGTTGATCGTCCCCAAGCGACTTTGCGATAGGCGTCCAGCGTAAAGTCACCCCGCGTTTCAAGCGCAATGCCACTCATGTCTTATCCCCCCCAAAGAAATCCAGATTAAGCGGCTCCATCGTGCCCATCCAGATCGTGTGATGCGTGTGATCCGCAAGGACGTCATCCGTTTCCGCGTGGATGAAAATTGTGAGCCCGCCCCTGTTCAGGGTCAGCCAAGGAATGATCTCAGCAAACTGTTCAGCCGGAAAGGCAAGTTGGCAACTCCACATCGGATGCGGGCCGACGGGCCGTTCATGCATCCGCCCCATGTTGCACCCGAACCGGTCACGCGTCGCTTCGCACAAGACGCGGGCCGCCTCTTTCGTATCAGCATCATAGTAGACGTGGGCGTGGTAGCCCTCGATTTCAGTGATATCGCGATTTTCAGCCATGCTTACCTCGGTAGACCCAGGACGTGTCACGGTCAATAGAGTGTGGCCCGGAAAACCCTGTGTGAAGGCCGACAAAAGCCCGCGCGAATCTTGACCCAAGCCGCGACGGCGCGTACCTAAAGCCCGCATTGAAACACCCTCCTTACAAGAAAATGGTCGATCTTTGATGAAACGCGCGTTGATTACCGGGATTACTGGTCAGGACGGATCATATTTGGCGGAATTTCTGCTGGCGAAGGGCTATGAGGTTCATGGCATCGTTCGCCGGGCTTCAACCTTCTCCACGGAGCGTTTGGAGCATATCTACCAAGATCCGCACGAGGCCGGCGCCCGTTTGAAACTGCATTATGGCGATCTGGCCGATGGGACCGGCTTGCGACGTATTCTGCAGGCCGTCGACCCGGACGAAGTCTATAACCTCGGCGCGCAAAGCCATGTGCGGGTCAGTTTCGACCAACCGGAATACACCGCCGATGTGGTTGGTACCGGCACGCTTCGTTTGTTGGAAGCGTTACGGGATCATTGCGAAGGCAGTGGCAAGGCGGTCCGGATTTACCAAGCGGGCTCTTCAGAGATGTTCGGGGCGGCGCCCGCCCCGCAGGATGAGGCAACGCCCTTCTACCCGCGCAGCCCCTATGCTGTGGGAAAGGTTGCCGGTTACTGGTTCGGGGTAAACTATCGGGAAGCCTATGGCCTTCACGTCTCCAACGGCATTCTGTTCAACCATGAAAGTCCGCGGCGGGGGGAAACCTTTGTGACGCGGAAAATCACCCGCGCTGTAGGTCGCATCAAGCTGGGCCTGCAGGACAAGCTTTATCTGGGCAACCTGGATGCGAAGCGGGACTGGGGTTATGCGGGCGATTTTGTCGAAGCGATGTGGCTGATGCTGCAACAGGACAAGCCCGGCGACTATGTCGTCTGCACCGGCGAAACCCATTCCGTTCGTGAGTTTCTGGAAGCGTCCTTCAGCCATGCGGGGCTGAACTGGGAAGACTATGTCGCCTTCGATCCGCGCTATCTACGCCCGACAGAGGTCGATCTGCTGCTCGGTGATGGGTCGAAAGCGAAGCAGGACTTGGGTTGGACTCCGAAAGTAACCTTCCAGGAACTCGTCGCGATGATGGTTGATCACGACATGGAAGAAGCCCGGCGGGAGCGCACATTGGTCGATGCCGGTCACACCGTCATCAACCGGGCCCAAGGCTAGGAATTCGCCTGTGCCAGCCCTGCCGCGCACCGCCAAGATCTTCGTCGCCGGACATCGCGGTCTCGTCGGATCAGCAATCCTGCGACGACTGCGGGCGGACGGCTTCACCAAAATCCTGACCTGCACATCCACTGAACTGGACCTGCGCGATCAGGCCGCAACGCGCGCCTTTTTTGACCGCGAACGACCCACCCATGTTTTCGGCGCTGCAGCCAAGGTCGGCGGCATCGTTGCGAATGACAGCTATTCCGGTGAGTTCATTCACGACAATCTGGCGATCCAAACCAACATCATAGAGAACTGCCGTCGATTTGAGGTGGAGAAACTTATATTCCTGGGCTCCACGTGCATCTATCCAAAGCTGGCGCCGCAGCCAATGAAGGAAGAGGACCTGCTGACGGGGCCGCTGGAGCCGACCAACGAAGCCTATGCAATTGCAAAGATCGCGGGCCTTAAGATGTGTGAGGCCTATGCCAAGCAATATGGGATGCGGTCGGTCACCTTGATGGCAACCAATCTCTATGGGCCCGGTGACAATTTCGACCTCGAAAAAAGCCATGTGATCCCGGCGTTAATGCGAAAAGCGCATGAAGCAAAACTCAGCGGCGCCGATAGCATGACGGTCTGGGGCTCCGGGAAGCCGTTGCGTGAATTCCTGCATGTCGATGACATGGCCGATGCCGCCCTGTTCTGCATGGAAGAGGTCGAGGATGTCTCGATGGTCAATGTCGGCACCGGGCAGGAGATTTCTATCGGTGATCTGGCACAACTGGTCTGCGATGTCGTCGGTTTTAAAGGCCGCCTTGTGCTGGACGCGACGAAGCCTGACGGTACGCCGCGCAAATTGACCGATATGAGCCGCCTTCACACCCGTGGTTGGAAAGCCCGAACCGCGCTGAAAGACGGACTTACGGAAACCTATCATTGGTTTCTGGACAATGCGGCGGATGCTCGTGGCATTGATTGATCGGAATCAAAGCAGACCTTAGGTCGAGCGCCTAACATCCCTCTTATCGACGCAATACTAACCGATAGGAGGGTCCGTTATGACCTTGCGGCGCATTCTCGTACATACAGACGATTCCGATCTTGCCAAAAACCGGGTCGAAGCAAGCCTGACACTCGCCCAGAAGCACGATGCCCATCTGACCGGCGCAGCTATCGAGGTATCCCCGGTTATCCCGACCTATGCCATGGCGCATACACCGACCGAAGTCTATGCCGCCTTGGCAGAGGAACAGAAACGTCGGGCCGAAGTTGCCGGGGAAATCTTTGGGGAAGCCGTATCGGCAGCGGATTGGTCTGCCCGATCCGACTTCAAGTCGGCGCGCGGTGATGTTGCCCGCACCCTGGCACATTTCGGTCGGACAGCGGATTTGGTTGTCATAAGTCAAGGCATCGAAGACAGCGATACCGAAGAAATGCCCGATAACCTGATCCTTGAGAGTGGAGCCCCTATCCTGGTTCTGCCGAAAACCCAGCAATCCGGGAAAATGATTGGAGACCGCATCCTTCTCGCCTGGACCGATAGTCGGGAATCCGCGCGTGCCATGCGGGACGCCATGCCGCTGCTTCAATCCTCCAGCGCAGTTGAAATTCTGTCGATTACGGAGGCTGACGAAACGGTAGAGATGAGCGAAGTCGCCCGCCATCTCGCCGCCCATGGCATCACTGCTGAAACGAATGGACAGCCGGCATCCGACCTGCCTGTCGAAGCAGCCCTGCTGAACCGCGCCTTTGATGGTGGTTTCGACACCATTGTCTGTGGAGGCTACGGTCACTCCAGGCTGCGGGAAACTGTTTTAGGTGGTGTGACGCGTGGGCTGTTACGGTCGAGCCCCGTACCCGTCTTGATGTCCCACTAAGACACTGCTCTTAGGGCTTGGTTTTCAGAACTTGGCGTTCAGGATAAGGGGTGGCGTCCGCGCCGCCCCTATTCCTTCACAACCGCGCTATTCCTCAAAAGCAAAGGGGCGCAGCCGCTCTATGTCAGCTCGCAACAATCTTGATCCGCCCGGATTTTGGCAGGCGTTGATTGGCTGAAAGCCCATTGATAACCCGGAAGACTTTCCGGCTGAAAGACCCATCGGGAAACCCACGACTTAGCGAAGCAACCGTGTCCCCTGAGCGGATTCCGACGACCTTAATTCGGTAGGGCGCAATCTTGGATGCTTCTGATGCTGCCAAGCGTCGGAAGGATCCGGCACTCGCCTCAAAAGCACCCCGCAGTTTTCGGGTCTCCCGTGGATCGCTACGGAGATAGAGGCGGTAAACCGTGTTCCCCGGACCGCGATAGGCGACCCCGATCATGTCGAACGAGCCATTGCGCGATTGAATGCGCGCCCCCCCCATCGCTGCTTCCAACCCGTTGTATTTGCGCTGATTGGCGAAAGACAGCCTTGTGCCCTTTGCCCAGACGCGGGTTAGGTAAGAAAGCATGGATGTGGCTGCACTGACACGGTCCGTGTCGAAGACGATCTCTCCCTTTCCGCTGGGCGCTGAGGCGACGACAGCCCTGGCCCCATTGTTCACGACATAGCCGCGCGGAATGTCATAGGCGATGCGCAGGCCTGGGTGAACAAAGGCGCCATCGCGCACCAATCCTTGGTCCGGATCATCGCCATAGATCATGCCGTTGACCCGATCCAGATAGGTATCCCGACCGATCTTCGATCCCGGATTGACGGTCTTGCGCGCATCGGCCGCCGCGCGCTCCACCCGATCAACAGTGCGCGGATGGGTCGCCATGATATTGGTCTTGTCCACAACGCCGGCAGGCAGACCCTGCTTTTCAGCCTCAACTATCGAATGGGCGCGCAGCGAGCCGAGAAATGTCGACATGCCTTTCGGATCATATCCGGAAAGGCTCATATAACGGACGCCAAGCGTATCGGCTTCATGCTCCTGCGATTGAGAGTATTGCTGAAGGACCAGGCCTGCGACCGAACTGCCAAGATCTGTCCAAGCCCGACTGCCGGTCCCAATGGCGAGGCCAACCAGGCCGATCTGCGCCAATTGCGAGCTGGCAATCCGCTCCGCCGTGTGGCGGGCATTCACATGGCCGATTTCATGCGAAATCACCCCCATCAACTCAGCTTCATTTGTGGCGAGCGCGACCAGTCCCCGCGACACATAGACAAAGCCGCCCGGCAGCGCGAAGGCATTGACGATGGGCGAATTCACGACTGTGAAAGTATATTTGAACTGTTGGAATTCCGCATGTTGCGCCGCGCGAAGGCCTAACTCCGTAACATAACGGTCGATGCCGCCCTCGCGGTATTCACCGCCAAATTGGGCGACAAGTTTTGGGTGCTCACTTCGGCCGATTGCGGCATCATCTTCCAGGCTTTGCAAACCCGTATAGCTCAGGCGGCCAGTCGCTGGATTGGTTGCCAGGCAGCCACCAAGGCAACCCGCGCCTATCGCCGCGCCCCCCAGTCGTAACGCCTGCCTGCGGCTCACACAGTGGGGTGTATGGAGCCGGTCTCGTTCAACGATCTGCATTAAATCCTCCGCAAGCCTATCATCTGCGAGAGAAAGATTAACCGCCCTCAGGATGTCCACGCAACGGGGAAGCTGTGGTTTGAATCAGAATGAAAAGATTCGCAATTTGCAATTCATATCGCAATCGCTTATCAAATTATATATCATTTTTGTTCTTATTATTAGCCTATTATAACATATTTATTCGTCTATATACATAATTTACCCGCGCCAAGTTTCTGGCACGTATTGTGTACTGTATAGACCATCGATCGACGTCACTTAATAAGAACAGTCGATCAAGGAACTGTTATCACAAGGGATATCCCGAGTGACAACCCTGTGGCCCTCGCCGACCCTCCCCACCCTCAGGTGGGGGCCACAGGATACCTTCTTCCCAAAAAATTCAAACAACTCGGAAATGCGGCGAACATTTATGCTCGCTAAGCCGAATTTGCTGTTTCAAGGGTTGGTCAGTTGCCGCCGATCAGACCATTTTGAAAACCAGCACCGCTGGCGCCCGGCATGACAGCATTGTCGATCTGCTTCACCGAGAGACCAAGATGATCCCGCAGGAGCGTCTTGATCACAGCGCGGCTGTCGATCAGCGCCGGCAGACCGCCGGATTCATTTAGGTTCTCTGGCGACAGACCGGGCCATTTGCCAACCATTTGACCGCCGGCAACAGCCCCGCCCATCAGCAGACCCAATCCACCAAGCCCGTGGCCCGTGCCCCCCGCGCGGTTAACCGTCACAGTACGGCCAAACTCACTCATCACCAGCACAGCGGTCTTATCCCAGACCGGCGCCATTGCCTCTGCCAGCCCTGCCAAACCGCCGGCTAGCCCGGCAATCCTTCGGCTAAGCGCGCCATCCAATCCGCCTTGATTGAAATGGGTATCCCAACCACCAACCTGGAGAACCGCCACACGCGGTCCCGTGTCACGCGCCAGCAAGCTTCCGACTGTTTCGGCCAAGACAGAGATTTCGCCAGCGCTCGGCGCGCCCATATTCTGATCGATCTCACCCTGAATGTGAGAGCCGCCAAGGCTTTCCGCAAACTCATCCTTCTCCCGCTGTTCGGCTGCCAGAAGCGGGCCAAAAAGCGGCTCATCCCGATAGAGCAAGGCGAGTTTCTGCTGGAACCCGACAATCGGTGGCGTCATCCCTTTCGGTCGCCAGGATGATGCCGCCTTTGCACCAGCCAAGACTTGCGGGATCGGTCCTTCCAGCGAGACCGCAAGAGGCGCGTCAGGGTTTCCGCCCCCCATCGCATCAGAAGCGCGGGCCAACCATCCCGAACTGCGCTCTCCCGGCTTTGTAGAGCCGGTCTCAAGCACCTCGGAAGCCTCAAAATGATTGCTGCCGCGATAGGGTGATGCCATCGCCGGAATGAAGGACAAAGATCCGCCCAACCAGTATGGCAGCAAGCTCGCCGCTGCGGGATTAAGCGCGAAGCCTCCCTTCAACGGTATGAGGCCACTGCCATCCGCACCGCCGAGGGTCAGGCGTCCGCGCAAATCCGCATAGTTCGGATCGCCGCGCGGCACGAGAAGACTAAGACCGTCCCAACCGCCCCGCAGCAACACCACGACCAAACGCTTTCCATTAGGCGTTTGCGCAAAGCCCGGACCACCGATTGCTGCTGCAACCCCCGTAGCCAATCCATAAGCACCGGCTGCTTTCAACATGCTGCGACGGCTGGTCTCGAACTTTCTTTGCGGAGATTCATTCATTGCCGAGTGCCTCTCCCTAGCGTCTCTGAAACTCAGGGGAGGCAAACAGCAAGGCCAACTGCTCCCCTAAATCTGGTGACACGACAAGACGGCGGTAGGTTGATTTCCGCAAGAGCGGGCCAAGCGTTGCGAAGCCAATCTGCGCGCCGTCGGTACCGCCGCCCTCTACAGAAAGCGCCATGGCGGCCAAACGACCCAATGCAGCCCCGACATCCAATCGCTCCCCAAGCCGTCCTTTATCAAGCCAGAACATGCCGCTATCCGGCCATCCGTCGGGCCCCGGTGGCATTTTCGGTGCCTGCCCCAATGCCGTCATTGCCCGAACCGCCCGAGCACCATCGCCCTGATTTGCGCCAACCGCGCGCATGGCAGAGATCACAAGGTCTTCCGGCGTCTTAACCTTGTGTTGGGTCGGCACCCAGGACGCGTCCAGCACCAACATTTTCTCGGTGATGGCGCGAAGGCTTCCGCCAGTATCCGCATAGGTATGGACAAGTTCCGCGACGAGAGAAGGCGGCGGGTCATCGGCGATAAAATACCGCACCATCCGCTCGGCCAGATGCCGCCCGGTCTCGATCCGCCGGACAAGGGT
>SPJL01031372.1_pt1 | contig 10534 bp, 7 predicted proteins | sample 3741751 | NCBI WGS metagenome assembly SPJL01 (sample SAMN10925998, study PRJNA522277) | cold seep metagenome | isolation source: Elba SIP-enriched marine methane seep metagenome, extraction at timepoint T3 | place: Italy: coast of Elba, Mediterranean Sea
ATGGGCATGGGAACCGGACGCTGGACGATCTGTTGGCCGGTTGCCCCGAAACATTCGAACCTGCGTCGACGCGCAAGGATGACATCTGTTTCTGGCTCTATACCTCCGGCACGACAGGACGACCGAAAGGGGCGGTACATCTGCACAGCCATATGATCCACACCGCAGAGCTTTATGCGCAGCCGACGCTGGGTCTCAAAGAGGATGACATCGTCTATTCCGCAGCAAAGCTGTTCTTCGCCTATGGTCTGGGGAATGGCTTGAGCTTCCCGATGTCCGTTGGCGCAACCACAATCCTGCTCGAAGGCCCGCCGACACCGGATGCGGTGATCGAAACCCTCCAAACCCATAGCCCAACAATCTTCTATGGCGTGCCAACGCTCTATGCGATGTTGCTTGCCAGCGGCAAACTTCCCGAAGCGGGTCAACATTCCCTCCGGCTCTGCACCTCTGCGGGCGAGGCGCTTCCAGCTGACCTCCTCAACCGGTTTAAGGAGCGCACTGGCTGCGATATCCTGGACGGTATCGGCACGACGGAGATGCTGCATATCTTTATCTCCAACCGCCAGGACCACATCAAACCCGGCGCGACCGGGCTGCCGGTGCCGGGCTATGAGATCAGGCTGGTTGATGACGACGGAAGCATCATCGAAGGCGCTGACGAGATGGGCTATCTGGAAGTCAACGGCCCAACATCTGCGCTGTTCTACTGGAACCAGGCAGAGCGGACCCGGGATGTTTTCCGGGGCAACTGGTCGCGTACAGGGGATAAGTACATCCGCGATGCTGATGGGTTCTACACCCATGCGGGCCGGTCAGACGACATGCTGAAGGTTGGTGGAATCTATGTCTCCCCGGTCGAGGTCGAAGCCGCGCTGATCACCCACGAGGCGGTGCTTGAGGCCGCAGTCGTCGGTCAAGAAGATGCGGATAAACTGACCAAGCCAAAAGCCTTCGTCGTCTTGAATGAAGGCCAGGCGGGCAGTGATGCACTGTCGGAGGAACTCATTCAATTCGTGCGGAAAACACTCGCCGAATACAAGCGCCCCCGCTGGGTCGAATTCGTGCCGGAACTGCCGAAGACGGCGACTGGTAAAATTCAGCGCTTCAAGCTTCGAGGGTAATATGTCGGAACTCTCTCAAGCGAGCCGAATCTCGCAAGAGGTTCAGGCGGTCACGGTCAATGGCGTGTCGCTGGAAACATTGCGCATTCCGGCTACAGAACCGAACAAGCCCCCCCTTGTGCTGCTGCATGAAGGGCTGGGTTCCGTTGCGATGTGGCGGGATTTCCCAAGCGCCCTCGCCGAGCGGACGGGAGCGGAAGTCATCGCCTATTCCCGGCGTGGCTATGGGCAGTCATCGCCAAGACCGGAGAGCTTCACCGTAGACTACATGCATCGTGAAGCCCTGGAGGTCCTGCCGTCGTTACTGACGGCCTTGGATATCACCAATCCGCTGCTGATCGGCCATAGCGATGGGGGCTCCATTGCCTTGATCGCCGGCGGTGGGTTGGAAATGGCGTTCGCCGGCCTTGTCGTTATGGCACCGCATGTCTTCGTAGAGGACCTCTCCATCACCTCAATAGAAGCCGCGAAGATTGCCTTTGAGACAACAAACCTGCCGGAAAAGCTGGGACGCTATCACCGTGATGCCGCCCATACATTCGGGGGCTGGAACGATATCTGGCTTCACCCCGACTTCCGCAGCTGGAATATCGAAGCCTCCCTACCGGGCATCACCTGCCCCGTCCTCGCGATCCAAGGGGCGGATGATCAATATGGCACGCTTGCCCAGATCGACAGTGTCGTCGACCATACCGGCGGTCGATCATCCAAGGCCATTCTAGCCGATTGCGGACATTCACCCCATCGCGATCAGCCGGAAGCAACTCTTTCTGCGATATCTGATTTTTTGGAGACCCTTTCCGCATGACCGGACGCTATATCCAAGACTATACCCTGGGCGAAGTCTTCGTGACCGCCGCCGCGACGCTTGAGGAACAACAGGTAATCGATTTCGCACGCGACTATGATCCACAAGCGATCCATATCGATAAGGATTATGCGGAAAGCGGCCCCTTTGGTGGGCTGATCGCCAGTGGTTTCCAGACCCTGGGTTTCTCCTTCCGTCTGTTTCTCGACCTCGGGATGTTTGTGGACACGTCCATGGGTGGGCCCGGCATGGATGAGCTGCGCTGGTTGAAACCGGTGCGGCCCGGCGATACGCTTTGTTCTCATGTCACGGTTACAGAAGCGCGAGTTTCCAAGTCCAAACCGGACAGAGGGTTGCTGCGTCTGTCCATAGAAGTCCGAAATCAGGACGACGACGTGGTTATGACATATCTAACAATGACCATCATCAAGGCCCGACCTGAATAAGAATGACCACCACAATCGGCAGTTTTGACTATGTAATCGTTGGTGCGGGAACCGCCGGTTGCCTGTTGGCCAATCGTCTCTCCGCGAATCCAGACAATCGCGTTTTGCTATTGGAAGCAGGCGGCAAAGATACCTATCCCTGGATCCATGTCCCGGTCGGCTATCTTTATACAATGAATAACCCGCGCACGGACTGGATGTTCAAGACAGAGGCTGAGCCGGGACTGAACGGGCGTGCCTTGGACTATCCGCGCGGCAAGGTGCTTGGCGGGTGTTCCTCCATAAACGGCATGATCTATATGCGTGGTCAGGCACGCGATTATGACCAATGGCGCCAACAGGGGAATCCGGGCTGGGGCTGGGATGACATCCTCCCCTTCTTCAAAGCCTCCGAGAACCATGTCGAGGGCGAAAGCGAGTTCCACGGCGCCGATGGTGAATGGCGTGTTGAACATCCCCGTGTGCGTTGGGACATTTTGGATGCCTTCCGGGAAGCCGCCGTCCAACATGGCATCCCAAAGGTCGACGACTTTAATACCGGCACCAATGAAGGCGTCGGCTATTTTCAGGTCAATCAGCGAAACGGTATCCGCTGGTCTACGGCGAAGGCCTTCTTGCGCCCAGCCCTGAACAGACCGAACCTGACACTCATCACCCACGCACATGCAACGGGAATCGAACTCGAAGGCAAACGGGTCCGCGCCCTTACCTTCGAGCGGGATCGAACACCGCAACGCGCGCAGATTGACGGGGAGCTGATCTTGGCTGCGGGCGCGGTTGCCAGCCCGGTGATCTTGCAGCAATCAGGTATCGGTCCTACCGCTGTCCTGGTTGAACACGGCATTGTGATCCAGCATGGCCTGGAGGGCGTTGGCGAAAATCTGCAAGACCACCTGCAAGTCCGGCTCGCCTTCAAAGTCAGTGGTATCGGCACGCTGAATGAGCGCACGCACAGCCTGTTCGAAAAAGCGAAAATGGCAGCGGATTTTGCTTTCCGCCGCCGAGGTCCCCTTACCATGGCGCCAAGCCAGCTCGGCTGTTTCGCACGCTCGGACCCCAGTCGGGAAACGCCAAATCTGCAATATCACATTCAGCCGCTGACAACGGAGAAACTCGGTGATCCTCTCCATGAGTTTCCTGGGTTTACCGCCTCCGTCTGCAATCTGCGCCCCGAGAGTCGAGGACATATCCGCCTGCGCAGCACCGATCCTTATGCGAAACCGTTGATCCGTCCGAACTATCTGGGTGATTCGGCAGACCGGCGGGTCGCCGCCGACGCGGTGAAGCTGACACGGGAGATTGTGAAGCGCCCCGCGCTTGCGAAATTCTCACCGGAAGAATTCAAGCCGGGCCCTCATATTGATGGGGATGAAGAGCTTGCCCGCGCCGCCGGCGACATCGCCGCAACAATTTTTCACCCGGTCGGGACTTGCAAAATGGGCCCCGAAAGCGATGCCAGCGCGGTGGTCGATGCAAGGCTGCGAGTCCACGGAATCGCGGGACTTCGGGTGGTCGATGCTTCTGTCATGCCGACCATCACCTCAGGCAATACAAACTACCCAACATTAATGATCGCCGAAAAAGCAGCCGCTATGCTGGCCGAAGATCGAAACTGAGCTTTCAAATAAAATCAAAAAACCCCGGTTGTATCCATTCAGGAAGGCGTCTAAGGTTTTTGCTGAGTGAGCGTGGCACCCCGGCGCGCTCAGAAGTATCACGGCCTAGAGGGAGCCTTAATAGGCTTACGGGTTCTGCCGGTGATGGTTTGAAAACAAAGGGATGCGGCAAACAAGCATCTTGGAAAAGAATGGACCTGGGATGTCCAATTTAATGGGCAATATTTGTCCGAACGAACTGCAGCAAGGAGGCGAAATGTTCGACACAAAGAAGAATGACCCGGTATTCGAGGCTCTGAGCCCCGCCGATCGGGAACTTGTCATGACGATGGTCAAAAAAGGGGCGACCCGTCGTGAAGTCATGGGTTGGCTCATGGCAGCCGGCGCAACGGCCGCCGCTTCTGGCACCCTGTTCGGGAGCGCCAGCGATGTCTGGGCCGCGACACCGAAGCGCGGTGGCCGGATCATCCTGTCGGAAGCACAGACCGGTCCGAATGACACGCTGGACCCGATCGCATTCACATCGTCCGTCGACTACAACCGTGGTCGTATGTTCTACGGGTCGCTGACGCGCCTTCAGGACAATCTGAGCTATGAGCCGGAATTGGCTGAAGAAATCCTTTCCAACGACGACGCAACCGAATGGACCTTCAAACTCCGCAAGGGTGTTGAATTCCATGACGGTAAAACGATGACGGCGGATGACGTACTTTACACGCTGAACCGTCATACCGTGGAAGGCACAACTTCCAACGCCAACGCCATGGTTTCCATGGTCAAGGAATGGAAGAAAATCAACGACTACGAGATCAAAGCGATCCTCAATTCTCCAAACGCTGATCTTCCAATCGCGCTTGGTACCTTCCACTTCAAGATCATCCAGGACGGCACGAAAGACTTCAGCACGGCGGTCGGTACCGGCCCCTATCGGGTGAAGGAATTCAAGCCGGGTGTCCGCTCCGTCGGCACGCCGTTTGAAAACTATTGGACCGATGGCGGTTACCTCGATGAGATCGAGATGATCGGTATTGCGGATCCGGTCGCGCGCCTGAACGCATTCCTGAATGGCGACATCGATGCGATGGCCGGTCTTCAGCCGAAGGCGATTCCGAAAGTTGAAGCCGCTGAAGGTAAGGAAATCTGGTCGCTGAAGTCCTCCGCCTACGTCAACCTGGCGTGCCGGATGGATATGCAACCGTCTGGCAACCCTGACTTGATCATGGCCATGAAATTCCTGATGGACCGTGAGCGTTTGGTTAAGGGTGTCTTCAAGGGTGAAGCAACCCTCGGGAACGATCACCCGATCGGGCCGGCATACTTTGACCATTGCCCGGAAATTCCTCAGCGTCAGCTGGATCCGGAAAAAGCCGCTTACCACTTCCAAAAGTCGGGTATCGGCAATACGGCAGTTCCGGTTGTTGTCTCGGAAGTGTCGCCGGGTGCGGTTGAGCAGGGTACCTTCCTGCAACGTGAAGCGAAGAAGATCGGCCTCAATATCGATCTTCAGAAAGTCACGACGGACGGGTACTGGGGTGCTGTCTGGCTGAAAGCGCCAATCTGTGCGGTTAGCTGGAACATGCGTCCGACTGCCAACATCATGATGTCCTTGGCGTTCAAGTCCGATGCGAACTGGAACGAAACCTTCCACAAGGATCCGGAATTCGACAAAATCTTGGTCGAAGTTCGTGGTGTCACTGATCCAGCCAAGCGGAAAGAAATGTATTGCCGCTTGCAGGAGAAGATTCACAACGAGAACGGCTCGATCATTCCGGTTTACCGGAACTATGTCGATGCTGCTGCTTCTCACTTGAAGGGCCGGACCCATGTGCCGCTGAACCCCTTCGGTGGTTCGGAAGCTTGCCCCACAATGTGGCGCGACGACGCATAAGTCCGATCAAATATCGGATCCGTACTAAAGATCCCGGGGAGCGTCAGACGTTCCCCGGGATTTTTTTGTCACAGTATTCGCATTCCCCATTCACAGCTTTTTGATAAGCAATTTTGATAAACACGACCATTCAGCACATTCTCCGTCAAACGTTGCTCGAACCGTCCAGCGCCTTACGAACAAAGTGAAAGATTTTGACCACGGCGGCCTTCACCCGAGCAAAAAACAATATGTTTTCTAAAATCAGCGGTGTCGCTATCGAATTCGCTGGTTATAATATTCCTGTCATAAGAGTTCCAAAAACGGAACCGGGAGGCAGAATTGGGACAGTCGGCGGCTTTTTTCGTCGATTAGATATAGGGGATTTTGGACGGCCACCGTGCTGTCAGGGGTATTCTTCATTGCGTGCTGCTTGTTTCAAGCACATGTAATTGATGGAACCGTCAGCTCCGGGACGGTTTTTGGCCCCGAACTCAGGACAACGGCTTTGGCCGATATCTGTCTATTCATCCCCTGCAACGAACTGGTCAATAACCCATGGGGGACTAGATGTATTCAATGATCCTGAAGAGGCTGGGAATCGGTGCGATAACCGTGGTTGCAGTCTCAGTTATCATTTTCCTGGGCACAAAAGTGCTCCCCGGAGATGCCGCCCAAATCAGGCTGGGGCAATCAGCAACACCAGAAGCTGTTGCGGCACTTCGCGCGGAACTGGGCCTCGATTTGCCGATCTATCAGCAATATCACCAGTGGTTTGGAAATTTCATCACAGGGAATTTAGGCCAGTCACTGTCTAACCCCGATGTTCAGATCACATCACTTATCGCTGACCGATACGAAAATACGCTGATTGTCAGTGTACTTACGGCGATTATCGGTGTTCCGATCTCCCTGGCACTGGGCGTTATGGCCGCAATGTTCCCAGGAAGCATTTATGATCGCATCTTGACCTTCGCGTCTGTGACCTTGGTTGCCGCGCCAGAGTTTTTCACTGCCACTTTGATGGTGTTGATCTTCGTCTTCGCGCTTGGGATCGGGAATGCCGTGGTTGTCGGTAGTACGGAAGATAAGAGCATCTGGGAATTAATTGCGCATTTCGCGCTACCGATTGCGACCCTGTGCTTCGTCATCGCATCTCAGCTTATCAGGATGAGCCGAGCGGCGGTTCTGAACGTGATGAGTTCGCCCTATATCGAAATGGCAATCCTGAAAGGTGTCCCACGAAAGCGGATTATTCTGCGCCATGCACTTTTCAACGCGATTGGCCCGATTGTGAACGTAGTGGCCTTGAACCTCGCCTATCTGGTGACCGGGGTGATCGTTATTGAGATCTATTTCGGCTATCAGGGGCTGGCATCCTTGATCGTCCAAGGCGTGCAAACGCGCGACTTTGTTCTGATCCAAGGCCTGGGCATGATCTTCTGCGGTACCTACGTCGTCCTGATGTTGGCCGCTGATATCGCTGCCATTGTTTCCAACCCGCGCTTGAGGCACCCGAAATGACCGATACAACGCAAACCACGCAATCGAGCGACGCGGGCGAACATTATGTGGCGCCCTTCGACGCAAATGTCAGCTTTGACGAACTACAGGACGCACCGCCCCCGGCGAAGTTCAAGCTTTCCATCACGGGCTGGGTCGGTGCAATCGTCGTAGGCTTTTGGCTGATCGTCGCAATCACGGGCCCGTTCATCGCCCCTTTCGGTGAGAACGAACTGCCTTTCCCGGATGATTACTCCGAATACCAAACTCCGCGTCTTGGAGATGCTACAGATCCGGAAACCGGTGAAGAACGCGGTTTCTTTGCGCAAGTGTACAACGGCGCCCTGATGGGCACGGATGCTGAGGACCGCGATATTCTTTCGCGCATCATGTATGGTGCAGGACGGACAATCGGTATCTCTTTCGTGGCAACAACCATCGCCTATTTCCTGGGTGTCATCCTTGGTATTGGCGCCGCGGTTGCCGGGCCAAGGGTCGACATGATCGTCAGCCGAATAAACGACGCCTTCCTAAGTCTACCCTCGATCATGTTGGGGCTGGTCATGGTGGCCGCGTTCGGATCGACGATCCCCGTTCTGATAGTCTGTGCGGGATTGATCTATACGACCGTTGTTTATCGCCTGGCACGCGGCATCGGTATGGACATCATGGTGATGGACTATGTCGAAGCGGCAAAGGTCCGGGGAGAAGGCATCTGGTGGATTGTCACCAAGGAGATCTGGCCAAATGCGGCGATGCCGCTGATTTCGGATTTCGGTCTAAGACTGATCTACGTCATCCTGTTCATCTCCTCGCTTTCCTTCCTGGGTCTTGGCGTTCAGCCGCCACAGGCCGACTGGGGTAACATGGTTAAAGAGAACCTTGGCGCCCTTCAGTACGGCGAAAGCATCATCCCCGTTGTCGCTCCCGCAGTGGCGATCGCGACCCTGACGGTCGGGATCAACCTGATCGTGGACGACATCTCCGCCCATGCCGGCGGCAAACTCTCGAAGCGGATGTAAGCCATGAGCGACGACGATATTGTATTCGAAACCAAGGATCTGCGTATTCATGCGATGCGCGATGACGGCAGCGAGCTGCCCATCGTCAAGGGCGTGGATATCCAGGTAAAACGCGGCCAGGTCGTGGCTCTGATCGGGGAATCCGGCTCGGGTAAGACGACAATCTCGCTTTCCTCTCTCGGCTATTGCAAGCCGGGCCTTGTATGGGGTGGCGGGGAAGCGAACCTGCTGGGCCATGATGTCACCAAAATGGATACGGAGGAGCTTCGGCCCTTCCGTGGTGAGAAGGTGGCCTATCTGGCGCAATCGGCAGCGGCCACCTTCAACCCATCCATCAGGATTAACGAGCAGGTGACTGAGGCCCCGGTTCTTCATGGGACAAAAACCCAGGAAGAAGCGAACAAGCGCGCGAATGAGCTTTATCACGCGCTTGAACTGCCGAACCCGGACTCAATCGGTGATCGGTATCCGCACCAGGTGTCAGGCGGTCAGCTACAGCGATTGATGGCGGCAATGGCCTTGTGCGGTGACCCAGACCTACTGGTTCTGGATGAGCCGACCACGGCACTGGACGTGACCACTCAGATCGAGGTCCTGAAGGCCTTCAAAAAGGTTATCAAGGAAGAAGGTGCAGCGGCGATCTATGTTACCCACGACCTTGCCGTTGTGGCGCAGATCGCGGATTACATCGTTGTTCTTTATTCAGGGGAAATCAAAGAAAAGGGTCCGGTCGACGTCATCGTCAACAACCCACAACACCCCTATACCCAGCGTCTTATGGCGGCGGTTCGGCCGACGCCCTCTGCCGGCATGGGGGATGGAGCCGACGGTTCGCACCGGCGGGAAGCTCCGGCTCTCGAAGCGCGGGCGGTTGATGCGGGTTACGGCAAGGGATCGGATGGCAAACCGCTCGTTCAGATCCTGCGTGACGTCAATGTCACTATCGAACGCGGCCATACGGTCGGCGTGATCGGAGAGTCCGGCTGCGGTAAGTCGACCCTCGCCCGCGTTATGGCCGGCCTTCTGCCGCCCTTTGGTGGACAGATCAATCTGGATGGCGGGGAACTGCCAGGGGCCCTGACATCGCGAAAGCGATCCGAGCTTCAGAAGATTCAGTTCGTCTATCAGATGGCCGATACGGCGCTCAATCCCCGGCAACGGATCGGTGATATCCTGGGTCGACCCTTGGAGTTCTATCACAATCTCCGTGGGGAAAAGAAACGCGAGCGCGTTCAGCAGTTGCTGGAATTGGTGGAACTGCCGAAAGAGTTTGCGGCGCGTTTCCCGCATGAACTGTCTGGCGGGCAGAAACAACGGGTAAACTTGGCCCGCTCAATGGCGGCCGAACCGGAAGTTATGCTCTGTGACGAGGTGACGTCAGCACTCGACAGTATCGTCGGGGCCAATGTCATTAAACTGCTAAAAGGCTTGCGGAAGGAAACGGGTGTAAGCTTCGTGTTTATTTCCCACGACCTTTCCACCGTCGCATCCTTCGCGGATGAAATCGTCGTGCTCTATGCGGGCCGGGTGGCGGAGAAAGGACCGGTCGATCAGGTCCTGGCCCCGCCGTTCCATCCCTATACGCGGCTTCTCATCTCCTCTGTTCCGGAGATGCGGGTCGGTTGGTTGGAAGAAACCATGGGCTCCCGCGAAGCATTGGCCGGTATCTCCCGCGGCGTCACAATCACCAAGGTGGGCTGTCCGTTCTTTGATCGCTGCCCCGTCGCAATCGACGGCACTTGCGACAAGATCGATCCGCCGAAACGCGCCGATCCGCATGGCCATGGCCATGTGATCGAGTGTCATCGGGAGATTGATGAGCTAATGGCCGAAACAGCCTATGCGCAGGCACAAATCGACGCGGCAGATGCTGCGGCGAACGCTGGCGGAGAGGCGTAACATGACGGCCGGGCGGCGCTTTGTCGAAGCGCTTCTCGACAGGCTTTCTGAAGATGCGGTGGCGGGGAAACCTGCCGCCGCATTTCATGCAGCCCTATTGGAATGCCGAAATGGCGCAGACTTCCATGATGGCCCCGGCACGCCATACTGGGACCCGGAAAGCGACCCCGACTATGCCGCCGCTCTGGCAGCAGCCCCGGCGGGAGACCCGCTGACCGAAGCCGCGCGGGCGGTAGCCCCCCTCACCCG
>SPJL01006112.1_pt1 | contig 10533 bp, 8 predicted proteins | sample 3741751 | NCBI WGS metagenome assembly SPJL01 (sample SAMN10925998, study PRJNA522277) | cold seep metagenome | isolation source: Elba SIP-enriched marine methane seep metagenome, extraction at timepoint T3 | place: Italy: coast of Elba, Mediterranean Sea
GGCTGATCGGATGGATATTTTTCGTCCTTTGCGGCCTCTTGATCTTACTCGCCGCCTTAACCCGGTTGCTATCCGGCGATCACAAAGGTGCTGATCAATTGATCGGTATGAAATCCATTGAAGAGCAGATCGAAGACGAAGCCGGCGGCAAAAGCCGGACGGAGGGTTAAGCCATGACGCAGTCCCTTCTTATCCTCGTCACGCTCGGCATTCTTTTCGCGCTGATTGCGCTTGCGGTGCCAATTGCGGCCTCGCTGGGCTGGTTAGCGCTGATCCTTCAATATATTGAAAGCCCAATGCCGCTCTATCGCGCGCTGGGTGATATGGTCTGGCAGACAGGGGTCGATTTCCTACTGGTCGCCATCCCGATGTTCATCCTGTTGGGGGAAATCCTGCTGCGCGCCGGCATTACCGAGCGGATGTATAACGGCATCGTCAAATGGCTTGGCTGGCTGCCGGGCGGATTGATGCATTCCAACATCGGCTCCTGCGCACTATTCGCTGCGACGTCCGGTTCCTCTGTCGCAACTGCAGCCACAATCGGCACTGTCGCAACCCCGCAAATCAAAGAGCGTGGGTACAATGAGCCCTTGTTCCTCGGCACCATCGCGGCAGGTGGCACGCTCGGCATCCTGATCCCGCCGTCAATCAACCTGATCCTCTACGGCCTGCTGACCGATACCTCTGTCCCGGAGCTTTATCTGGCCGGCTTTATCCCAGGCTTCGTGCTTGCGGTTCTGTTCATGGCGACGGTGGTCTTCCTCTGCGTGCTGAAGCCCAAATGGGGCGGACGTCGGATCGAGGCAAGCTGGGCAGAGCGCATTGCCGCCCTGCCGGCGCTTATCCCGCCAATCGGTATCTTCCTGGTGGTTGTCGGGTCAATCTATGCCGGTATCGCGACCCCGACTGAGGCAGCGGCGCTCGGCGTGGTCGCGGCCATGGCCCTCGCCGCCTATAACCGCACCCTGACCATCAGCATGCTTCGGCAAGCGGTTGAAGGCACGATCCGAACGACGTCGATGATCATGCTGATTATCCTGGCCGCCGTGTTCCTGAACTTTGTCCTCTCCATTGTTGGGCTGACACAGGCGCTCGCTGACGCGGTCACAGGATTTGGCCTGAGCCCCTTCCAGACCATGTTAATGATTGTTCTGGTCCTGATCGTCGTTGGCTGCTTCATGGAGACATTGTCCATGCTGCTGACCGTCGCCCCGCTGATCACCCCGATCGTCATCCAACTGGGCTATGACCCGGTCTGGTTCGGTATTCTGTTGATGGTCTTGTTGGAGACAGCGCTGATCACGCCGCCCATCGGGATTAATCTCTATGTCGTACAAGGCATTCGAGAACGGGGCGACATGCTGGATGTGATGAAAGGGGCTGCCCCCTTCGTCGTCACCATGTTTGCGATGATCGCGCTGCTTTTGGCCTTCCCGCAGATCGCCCTTTGGCTGCCGAGCCTGTTTTACTAGGCCGCGTGAGCGTTCAACAGCGACGCTCAGGTGTCTCGTAACTTGTCCATGAGGAGGTCCATCGCTTCCTCCCATCCGGCGAGGCTGTCGCGTTCCTCGAATAAATCGAGGCCGCGTTTGGTGAATGTTCCCTCATTGGCAATGCCTTCGGTCAAAAGCTTCAGGCTTTTACCCTCCGCATTGGCAGCCCTGGTCGCGGCGCCGGCTGCCATGGCGAGCGTCATGGATCTGGCGGTGTCGGGATCAAGGCCAAAACTTTCTGCATGGCGCGCGATACGGCCATAGAGCGCGAAGAACCAGCCGTAGACACAAGCCAGCGTCGTGCCTGCATTGAACTCTGCCTCATCCTTTGCGCTGTAAACCGGCCCGCAATGCCGGAAGAATTCCATGATATCCTCATCGCCGGGATAGATGATCGTTGGGCTGAGCCCATCGCGGGCACAGTTGACCGGCATCGCCCGCACAACCCGCCCGTCATGCCCCGATGCAGTGGCCGCCGCTGCCAGCCTTTCCATTGAAACGCCGGCGGCACAGCTCAACAGAGTCTGATCGGATGTCAGGGTGATCGAGCCCATGGCTTCTTCAACCTTCGCCGGCCGAACCGCCAGCATAACAATCTCCGCCCCATCGACAGCGGCCTGATTGCTTTCCGCCACCACGCAGTCACAGCGAGAGGCTAAATCAGCGGCCATATCTGCATTCCGTGGGGACAATCGAATATCCCCCTCCCAGCCGCCGCGCCGAATGCCGCTGATTGTGTAGTCCGCAAGGTCACCGACCCCAATCACTGCCAGATTTGTCATGAAGACGTCCTTTCCCTTACCACTGCTGCCAGTCCGGCCAGCATGTCCTCCATCCGGGCGCAAGGCGTCAGCCCCCGCGCCGCCAGTTCCGCCGCGACTGGGCGCGGCAGGCTTGTGTTGCTGCCCTCAGCGATCTGATTGAGCTTGCCGCCGATAAAGATCGGAACCGACACACCTGCTTTCGCCATCGCCCCGACCAGCGCATCGGCATAGTCCAGGGCAACGCCGTTATAGGTCCCCAAAACAATGGCTGAGAGCCGGTTCGCCGCCACCATATCCGCCAGATCATCCGGCTCTGCATGGATGCCTGCGTCCATACTGACGATCCCGAGCTCCGAGAGCGTTTGTTCCGACAAAAGCTTACCGAATTCATGCACATCAGTAGAGCCGACAACCACCGCCAGATCGCTATCCCGAAGTAACTGCCTGTCTTCATCGGACAAGCAGGTTATCGTTTCCTGGGCAAGCGCCCGGAGTTCTGCGACCGGTGGGGCTTCGACCAGGGGGCGGCGTCCGCGCGGCAATGCGTCATCTTCTTCACCGGGCCCAAACAGTTCCTCCAACCGCTTCGCCCCGATCCGCCTCAAGGCAAGAAGCAAAGCCTCAGGATCACGCGTGTTAAGGCCGCTGGCAGCAAGCCCTTCCATGACAGCCTCGAAGAACCGGTGTCCCCCGGCTATCAGTTCTTCCTTCATCGCATCGGCTGCGGTGGTTTCCAGTAAAGGCATCGGCGCGCCCCGCCGACGCTGCAAGGACAAGGCGAAAAGCTGCGCTTCAATGACTTCATCCACATCGGGAATGCGATCCGCCTCGGTCACCGGGATCGGCGTTATCGCATGACCGCTCGCCATCGCCCGTTGCGCCGCGATATCGACAGACAGATAGGCTGCGAGTGCCCCGTAATTCTCTGCCTCCGGCACGGCTTCGCGATAGGCCGTCGTGTTGCCATAGACCATCGTGCCAGGAATATCGTCTCGTCCTTCGGCGAGGGCGCGCTGGAACGCAAACCGGCTTAGCGGGTCGGAAAATGTATGGCCATAACAATGGCCGATCACCCCACCAATCAGGTCCTCAACGATGTATCGCTCCAGCAGCACTGCGCCAAAGGCACAGGCCAAGTCGGTAAACTGCGCGGCGAATCCATCATCCAGGTTGCTGTGTATCAGGATCGGGACCGGCTGGGCTGCGCAAAGTGCCAGCGCGGACACGGTTGCCGCTGTCGTTTCCCGATCTTCCGGCCAACCCGGCATACGGAAGGTAAAATACTGCCCCAGATTTCCGATTGCTGTCGCCCCTGCCACCAAGGCGCATTGCGTATTTTCCAATGCCGCAGGAAGCCCGATGGTGAAGTCACCGAAATGCGGGGCAACCGGCGCGCGGCAGGTCAAGGCCTTGAAATCCTCCGGCCCCTCCAGGATCAGACCGGTGCCGCGCCCCATGGCACCCCGAGAGGCCTTCGGATACCCCATCGACCAATCCAGGCAGATCCCATAGCGATCAACTGCGCCCCCTGACTTTTCCGTCGCTGCATGGATCGCCGCCCAGGCATCCCCGGTCTTAGCCGGATCGCGCCATCCGATCTGCGCATGATGGGTGATGCGCCCTTCTGCTCTGGCCTTCTGTTTATAGTCAATTTCAGATGCGACGCCGTATTCTGACAAGAACGCACTGTCGCCGACGGAACAATCCCGCGCGAGTGCACGTCCAGAGGCCAAAGAATCCCCGGAATTCGGGGCTTCGCCATCAGCGAATACAGTCTTCAGATCGATCATAGCACCTCAAGTTTTTTAGAAATCGCGACAACAAAACGCGATTATGCGACGGATTATTGTTGACGATACAGGGAAGCCTGACTATTTACCGCTCCGCTGAATGGATGGGCCGGGCGATGGCCCAGGAAGTACATACCCTAGCCCTATCTGGATAAACTTAACAAGGAAGCGTCCCCGTGAACGCCGTAACTGCCCCGCCGACAAACAAGCCGGCCCGCCCGTTTTTCTCCTCCGGTCCCTGCGCGAAGCGTCCCGGCTGGTCACCCTCTGCTCTTTCAGATGCCGCGCTTGGTCGATCCCATCGCGCTTCAATCGGTAAAGCCAAACTGGGCGCCGTGATTGATCAGACGCGCGAGATTCTGGGGATCCCGGACGATTGGCGGATCGGTATTGTCCCCGCTTCCGACACCGGTGCTGTGGAAATGGCGCTGTGGTCGCTGTTGGGCGCGCGCGGTGTCGATATGCTGGCGTGGGAAAGCTTTGGCAAAGGCTGGGTTACCGATGTTCTGAAGCAATTGAAGCTTGATGATGCCCGGGTTTTGGAGGCCGATTATGGCGCATTGCCGGACCTGACCCAAACCGACCCGGCGCGCGACATCGTCTTCACCTGGAACGGCACGACCAGCGGTGTGCGAGTGCCGAACGCCGATTGGATCGCCGATGACAGGACCGGCCTGACGATCTGCGATGCAACCTCTGCCGCTTTCGCTATGGACCTGCCATGGGAAAAGCTGGATGTCGTCACCTGGTCTTGGCAGAAGGTCCTGGGTGGAGAAGCCGCCCATGGCATGCTGGTCTTGAGCCCGCGCGCGGTGGAACGCTTGGAAAACTATACCCCGCCCTGGCCGATGCCTAAAATCTTCCGGCTGACCAAAGGCGGCAAGCTGATCGATGGCGTCTTCAATGGGGAGACGATCAACACCCCCTCGATGCTCTGCGTTGAAGATGCATTGGATGCGCTTGCCTGGTCACAGAACATTGGCGGACTACCCGCCATGATCGCCCGAAGCGAAGCAAATTTGGCGGCCGTGGAAAGCTGGGTTGAACAAACACCGTGGATCGCATTCTTGGCCGAAGACAAGGCGCTTCGATCCTCGACAAGCATTTGTCTGAAGCTGTCCGATGCCTGTCCTCTCACAGGAGATGACCGCGCATCCGCGCCGAAGCGGATTTCGACGCTGTTGGACAAAGAAGGCGTGGCGCATGACATCAATGGCTATCGCGATGCCCCTCCCGGCCTGCGGCTCTGGGGCGGCGCCACAGTCGAACCGGAAGATATGGCAGCGCTTTTGCCCTGGATCGACTGGGCCTATGCGAAAGTTCTGGCTGGGGAGGTCTGATCCATGCCCAAGGTACTGATTTCCGACAAACTAAGCCCACGCGCGGTTGAAATCTTCCGGGATCGCGGGATTGAGGTCGATTTCGAACCCGGCCTTCCCGCGGAAGACCTGCTGGCCCGGATCAAAGACTATGATGGTCTGGCCATCCGATCCGCCACGAAGGTAACGCCGGAGGTACTGGCAGCCGGTGCAGGAACGCTCAAAGTCGTGGGGCGTGCCGGGATCGGTGTCGACAATGTCGATCTGTCCGCCGCGACACAGAACGGTGTTGTCGTGATGAACACGCCATTCGGCAATTCGATCACGACGGCAGAGCATGCCATTGCCATGATGATGGCTTGCGCGCGCCAGATCCCCGCTGCTGATGCCTCAACGCAAGCCGGAAAGTGGGAGAAAAGCCGTTTCATGGGGGTTGAGCTGTTCGGTAAGACGCTTGGCCTTATCGGGGCTGGAAATATCGGTGCCATCGTTGCCGACCGAGCCCAAGGCTTGAAAATGCGTGTCGTGGCTTTCGATCCCTTCCTGTCGCCTGAGCGGGCGCGGGAAATGGGTGTAGAGCGCGTGGAACTGCCGGAACTCCTGTCCCGCGCAGACTTCATCACCATCCACACGCCATTGACAGACGGCACGCGTAACCTGATCGACGACAAAGCCATCGCCCAATGCAAGGATGGTATCCGCATCGTTAACTGCGCACGCGGCGGCATCGTCGACGAGGCAGCGCTGAAACGCGGCCTTGAAAGCGGCAAGGTCGCAGCGGCAGCCCTTGATGTCTGTGCTGAGGAGCCGGCGCGGGAAAATGCGCTGTTCGGTGCCCCGAACCTGGTCGCCACGCCGCATCTGGGCGCTGCAACCGAAGAAGCGCAGGAGAATGTCGCCCTGCAGGTTGCCGAACAGATGTCAGATTACCTGCTGACCGGCGCGATCACCAATGCGCTTAACATGCCCTCCATCTCCGCAGAGGACGCCCCGCGCCTCCAGCCCTATATGACGCTGGCCTGTCAGCTCGGCTCCTTCGCCGGGCAAGTGACGGAGACCGGGATCAAAGCCGTGACGATGGAGTTCGAAGGCCAGGTCGCGAAACTGAATGTGAAGCCTTTGGTACAAGCTGCCCTGGCGGAACTGATGAAGCCATTCTCAGACGCCGTGAACATGGTCAACGCCCCAGTCTTTGCGCGAGAGCGGGGCATTGATGTCTCCGAAGTCGTGCATGATCGCCCCGGTGACTATCAAACCCTCGTCAAGGTAACGGTGCAGACGGAGCGTTTCACCCGATCCGTTGCCGGCACGCTGTTCGGTGGAGGACAGCCGCGCCTCGTGGAGATCAAAGGCATCAAGATGGAAGCGGAACTGACCGCTGATATGCTCTACATCACCAACCAGGATCAACCGGGTCTGATCGGTGGATTGGGGACGTTGCTGGGTGATGCGGGGATCAATATCGCAACCTTCCATCTGGGACGGGCTGAAGCGGGGGGCGATGCGATTGCCCTGATTGCAACGGACGGGCATGTCTCCACCGATCTTCTGGGTGAGATCACGGCCTTGCCGCAAGTCACGCAAGGCAAAGTCTTACGCTTCTAAGCCTGGACCCTTAGCACGACAGCCCTATTTTGATTTGGCCTATTTTGATTTGGCCCATCTTGATCTGTGATAAGGCTCTTACGAAGGATATTGCCATGAAGCCGGTTCTGGCGCTCATCTTAACCATCACTTGGTTACCATTCGCCAATGCCTCTGAACCACGGGCGATTTCCTCGCAGGCAGTCCCACCGGCTTTGCTGGAAGAGCCCGTTGGAACCACGCCCGGCATCATTCCGCCCGGTATCATTCCACACGGCCGGATCGCAGAAAACCTGGGCGTCAGAGCTTGGTTTAGCGAACCGACGGATCGCTATTGGCATGGTGTCTTAGGTGACCAGATTGAAGCTGGCGCCCTCGTCGCAGAAATCGGCGGACGCCAATACACGCATCGTCTTTCCGATGACCTCGTCTTTGAGGACCTCGAACCCCGCATTGCCGATATCGACGGTGATGGAACACCGGAAATCCTGGCAATTTTGGCTCACCGCAACAAAGGAGCCTCTGTCTCGATTTATGGCATTGTCGGGGAAACCCTCAACATTCTCGCCCAGTCTGACTTTATTGGACGCAGCCATCGATGGCTCAATCCTGCAGGTATCGCGGATTTTGACGGGGACGGCACAACCGAAATCGCCTATATCGAAACACCCCATATCGGCGGACAATTGGTGTTGCTCGCTTGGGACAAAGCTTCCGGTCGATTGGTCGAGGAACGCCGTAAATCGGGCTGGTCCACCCATGCCATCGGCTCCACCGTGCTTGCCATGGCCATCACCTTGGATTGGAACGGTGATGGCGTGCCGGATCTTCTACTGCCACGCCAGAACAGACGGGACCTGTCTGTCGTTTCGATGACAGGAAACGGATTTGAAGAAATCGCCCGCTACAGAAACACGGATCGAATCACCAGCCGCTTGGTGCGCACCGCAATAAATGGTCAACAAACTGTCGTCTACAGGCTCTCAAATGGCACTATTTGGGGCATCCCTCTACCGCAATAGGTCCCAATTTCCACAGAAACCTTCGCAAATGCGAAAAAATCCTTTCGCATATGCGCAAATTCAGTAGGCTCCGGGTCAGATAAGAAACGGAAATTGGATCGATCCCCTTGCTCTATCAAATGCATGACGCACGCCACCGCGCCCTTCAGCCGGCCCGTTGGATGGCCGAAGCGACCAGACTGGCCTTCATTAACCCCTTCCTGCCGATCTCCCACACACCGATGGGACGCGTGATTGCCGCAGGGTCCAAGGTCCTGGAGGATTTGCTCTCTGAATACCCAAAACCGGAGTGGCAAATTGATGAGACGGTGATCGATGGCGAGACCATAGCTGTCACGCCAAAACCTGTACTGTCCCTGCCCTTCTGCGATTTGCTGCATTTCGAGCGCGCGACCAAGACAAAACGCGATGATCCGCCGGTCTTCTTAGCGGCCCCCATGTCCGGCCACTATGCCACCTTGCTGCGCGGCACTGTCAAAGCGCTTCTGCCGAACCATGACGTCTATATCACCGATTGGCGCGATGCGCGGATGGTCCCTACGACAGAGGGGCGTTTCGGGCTGGATGAGTATATCGACACCGTGATGCACTGCCTGGAGGATATCTGGAAGCGGCATGGAAAGCGCCGGGCACATGCCATGGCGGTCTGCCAACCGGCGCCGCTGGTCCTGGCCACCGCAGCCTTGATGGCGGAAGATGCCCTGCCGCATCGGCCGGCGAGCATGACCTTGATGGGTGGCCCCATCGATACCGGCGCCTCCCCGACAGTCGTCACCCAGATGGCGGAAAACCGGCCTCTCACTTGGTTTAAGAGCCATCTGGTTCATCGCGTGCCACCGCGTTTCCCCGGCGGAAATCGTCAGGTCTATCCGGGCTTCATGCAATTGCGGGCCTTCTGGTCCATGCAGCCTGCCCGCCATGCCGGCGCCCATTGGAAGATGTTCGAACATCTTGTCGAGGGTGATGGTGAATCGGCAGAAAAGACCCGCGCCTTCTATGATGAATATATGGCGGTGATGGATGTGACCGCCGATTTCTATCTGGAAACGGTCGATCATATATTCAAGCGTCGTTCCATCCCGAACGGCACTTTCAGCTGGAATGGGCGCCAAGTGAACATGGCTGCGATTGATGATATCGCCTTGTTGACCATCGAGGGCGGTTTGGACGATATCTCTGCCCCCGGCCAGACAAAGGCAGCCCATGGGTTATGCCCAAACATTCCGGATGACAGCCGCGATCACCTCCTCCAGGACGGTGTCGGACATTACGGCATCTTCAACGGGCGTGTTTGGCGGGAAACCATATGCCCCCATATCGCCGGTTTTATCAGGCGCAGCGAAGCTGACTAAACCGCTGACGTCATTCGGAATTTAGTCCAAGAAGTCCGACCTCTGCGGCCATTTGCCCGGCGCTCGCCTGCGGCAAAACATACCGTGGCGATTGTTCGCCATGGCCGCTTATGGTCAAATCTTGGCTGCTCGGGCATGGATGGCAGCGGGCACGGATGAAAGCGGAAAAATCGTGAGTGATCAACGCGAGGATATACACACCACCGGTGTTCCCGTCGTATGTCAGCAATGCGAGGCGCGGCATAAGGGCATCTGCGGCGCCCTGACACCGGATGAGTTGACTCGTCTCAGCAAACATACGTCCAAACGGCACGCGGCGCATGGGATGGAACTTGTCGGTGAATCCGAGGAAACAGAGAGCTACGCCAATGTTATGGGTGGCGTCGTAAAGCTCTCCAAGATGATGCCCGATGGGCGTCAGCAGATTGTCGGATTGCAATTTGCCCCGGATTTCCTGGGGCGCCCTTTTCAGTCTACCAGCAACGTCACGGCAGAGGCTGCAACCGACGTGCATCTTTGCGTCTTCCCGAAATCGACCCTGGATTCGATGATGAAGGAAGCGCCGTCGATGGAAAACCGGCTGCTTCAGCAAACCTTGAAGGAACTGGATGACGCGCGGGAATGGATGTTGACCCTGGGACGGAAAACAGCGGCGGAAAAAGTTGCGAGTTTCCTGTTCATGATCGCGGTCCAAATTGATCCGACCCATGATGCGGAACGTGAAGGCTCCGCCACCTTTGACTTGCCGCTCACCCGGGGGGAAATCGCTGATTTCCTGGGCATCACCATCGAAACCGTCAGCCGCCAGATGACCAAACTGCGAAAGACAGGATTGATTGTCCTGGAAGGCACCCGACGGGTTTCCGTGCCGGATATCCAAGCCCTGAGGGACGAAACAGGAGTTTGATTGAACGATGCCATCAATCGAAACACGGCTGACGAAATCCTTAGGCATTGAACATCCCATCCTTTCCGCCCCAATGGCGCTCGCAGCCGGTGGAAAACTGGCCGCAGCGGTCAGTGACGCCGGTGGGTTCGGGCTGATCGGCGGGGGCTATGGGGATGCGGAATTCCTGAAGCAATCATTTCGAGACGCCGGCAACGCACGGGTCGGCTGTGGCTTCATCACCTGGTCCTTGGCAGAGCAAACCGATCTTCTGGATCTGGTGATCGATCATGCGCCGACAGCGGTCATGTTGTCCTTCGGTA
>SPJL01024548.1_pt1 | contig 10525 bp, 9 predicted proteins | sample 3741751 | NCBI WGS metagenome assembly SPJL01 (sample SAMN10925998, study PRJNA522277) | cold seep metagenome | isolation source: Elba SIP-enriched marine methane seep metagenome, extraction at timepoint T3 | place: Italy: coast of Elba, Mediterranean Sea
ATTACAAACCATAAAGTGACCATCATCAAACGTCCATATTCATGGTACAAGTCTACTAATTAAGCAATAACAACATTAACCCTCTCTGTTAATATGTGAACAGCGCACCTGAAAATACAAACCAGCGCTGATGAGTATTAATCTAATGTTTAGTTGGCACTGCGAGTTTGACATGCACACCCTTAGATGGAGCAGAATTGACACTCAAGTTAGCATTAATCTTGCTTGCTCTTTCATGCATACTTTGCAGTCCAAATGATGGGTTTTTTTTGGCTACTTGATCGCTATTAAAACCTATACCTTGGTCAATAATATCAATCAACAACGTTGATTGATGGCTATAAAATTTAACACTGGCTTCTGTGGCTTTTGAGTGATACTGAACATTATTCAATGCTTCTTGTATGATTCGATACACTTGAAATAAAGTATCTTTATCCATTTTATCAATCAGTCTAATCGCATGACTAGTCACTTGTTTATACACGGCAATATCGAGCATACTGATCAACTTATCAAACTTTGCTAACAAATCAAGTTCAAAAGTTGGTTGCCTGTGTCGGACACAAATATTCTTAACTGAGACGATTGCATCAAAAATAGTTTGATCTATTTCATTTAACTGCTTAAGCAGCAATTCCTTTCTAAAATCATCAATATCTACGGTTCTCCGCACTGAATCCAACTTCAACTTCATGGACGAGAGCAAAGAGCCAAGCTCATCGTGTAATTCACCTGCAACCTGGTGATAAATTACCTCCAGCATTTGAGTCTGTTCGGTAGATTTTTCCTGACAATTCCCGCCACTCGTACTGGCTGCAATTGTACTGAGTCTATTGATGACATCGCTAATCACCATAAACTTACTGATACACTCAACCTCTAAAGCGGCATTTGCTTTTTTAAGTTGATGGAAAACACCCTCTTCCGTGTCCAAAGCAAAGACTTTAATTCCCACGTTTCTTGCATCTAAGATCAGCTTATTAGCAAACATTTCACTAACATAATTCATATCCATAATCACGCAGTCAGGCTGCCAATTTGCTAGTTTTGTCTCGGTTTGGTTCTGATCTGGTTGAATGAGGCAGATATCGAACACCTTAATAAGCGCATAAACCAAGCTTGAATTAGGATACTTGGCATCAGAAACAACCAACACTTTAAAGTCAAAATATGTATGACCAGCTTGATTACCTAATGTATTTTTTACTTCGTCTTTCATTTATTGCAATACCAGTACGATTGATTACAACATTAAGTTGGAACATCATCGTTTATTTTAATTCACCAGCTCACTGGCAGGATAAAGCTGAATTCACTTTAGCACAGCACATACAAACTGGCACGCATAGCATTGCTATTGATTCTTTTGGTTATGCAAAATAATCAAGCTAAACATCGTCAATTTTATAAAAAAATCAGCATGTTAAGACTATATTGTAAGGTTTTACCTAATCCACTGTAAGGGAAACCTTAAACTGCAATTTTTGACTACAGCACTCTAGTATCTGTATCGATAATACGGCTTAAGAACAATGAATAAGTCGCTTTATGAAACATTCTCGAACAGCATTCCCTAGCAGCAAAAAAGAGTGCGCTTCGGACTGGGCAGCATTGCCAGCAAGTAAAGACAACAGTGTTTTATCTCGCTCAGTGCGCCTACAAGCCTCGAGGTTATCAAGTGATTTACCAGATCAAAGCCGCTTCATATCGCCATCTTTGCTTTTATTACTTTTTATGGCACTCATTTTTAGCTCTGTTGTTCCGGCGCAAGCTGCAAGCCTAATTGCTGAATACCATTTTGAAGAACTAAATGCTTGGGATGGCACTGTAAATGAGTTAAAAGACACTTCAAGCAACAACACTTATCATGGAGCGGCAATTGGTACCCCAGTACCAACACCAGCTAATAGCAATCCAGCGCTAGGCGACGCAAATTCCGGTACTTGCGGATATTCAACATTTAACACCAGAAGCAATAACAGTGCCTTCAGTATAAAAGGGCTGCCGCTAAACACGAGTAAAAACGCCATAACGAGCGTGAGTTTTTGGATGTATTGGGATGGTACAGACTCAGTCATGCCGATTAGCTGGAATAAATATGCTTTGTGGTTTAAAAAAGGCTATTTTGGTTTTAATTCATGGAATAGTGATCTCTATGGCATTAGTAGTAGCGGATTATCTAATGGCTGGCATCACGTAGTTGCCATTTTTAATAATGATAAAGTGAAAAGTAATCAGTTGTATATTGATGGCACTTTAAAAAACCTGTCACAACAACTGGGCAAGCCCGCAAAATCAAATGCTTATGTGCAATCAACGATGATGATAGGTGGTATAAAAAACAATTCTTCTGATCGTTTTAATGGAGTTTATATCGATGAAGTTAAAGTCTACAATGGAGCATTATCAAAAAAGCAAGTTACTACCAATTATAATGAAACGCATAATTGCGTAGTACTCCTGCCACCCGTTGACAACCTCGCGTTAACTACAACAGTAACGACTTCCTTTGTTTCTAGTGGGCAGCACCTTGAAGGAGTCAATGACAACGTTGCCACCAGCAGCTCATTTGTCTATAGCCACAATAGCGGCGGCCTCAAAGTCTATGGCAACCAGAATGGCTCCGATCATTTTGGTGACAGCAACTGGGTAAGTTTTGAGTGGCCCACCCCTAAAATCCTGACTGCTTTTCAAGTCTTGTGGTGGGATGATACTTTTTCCGGTGGAAACGTTCATTTCCCTAGTAATGCGCATGTCGAATATTGGAATGGTTCATCATGGGTTAACGCTGGCAATATTGGTACAACCCTGCATACTTTCAACTCAATAAGCTTAAGTAATGTGCAAACCACAAAAATACGCGTAACAATGTCCAGCACGGAAGCAACGGGCATTATTGAAGTCAGAATTTTTGGTTCAGATGCACCAGATTTTGATCTTATTGCTGAATACCATCTGGATGAAACCAGTTGGACTGGCGCTATAGGGAAAGTCATTGACTCTGCTAGCTACACTGGTGGCCCCTTTAATGGCACAGCGATCGGTAATCCATTGCCCAATGCTAATAACACCTCTCCTGCAAGGCCTGGTGCAACAGGCACCTGCGGATATGCTCAGCTAAGTGGTCCCACCGTAGATGGAAGTGGATTTCGTTTTAACAACATTCCCTTTGATGCTACTAGTGATAGTAGCAACTCTGTCAGCTTTTGGATGTATTGGGATGGTACAGATCAAGTCTTCCCATTTTCATCTAATGGGTATAGCTTAACGATTCACAACAATAAATTAGGTTTTAGTGCTAGTGGCACTGATGTTTACGGCATTGACTTCACTGGCTCTAAAAATAGCTGGCATCATATTGTCGCTATTTTTACGCAGGGAGACCTCACAAAAAATAAACTCTATATTGATGGACAATTAGTAACATTGACGCAATATGCAGCTATTCCGCGTGTGCAAAAAGCATTTTTTGATGCAGGCGACTACTATTCTGGTAGCAGCATAAACAGCAACATCACCCCGAATGCACCTTGGATTAGCGACAATCCCAATGGCGAGGTTCAAATTCACGCATCCTCAAACATTAACATTAGCGGACCAAACCGCAGCGTACTTGATTTGGAACGTCTTAATGGTGATGCATCTAATATTAAAGCCACAATATCAACAACACCTGGTGACACTGTTTATGTGAGCTTTGATACGGCTGAGCGCTCAGGTTACTATAACAGCGACATTCAGGTCTACATTGATCATGTATTAGTCGCAACTGTTGGCACTGACTCATTGAGTATGCAGCCTGTAGAGTACTCAGCAGTCACTACTGGCACTAGCACATTGGTAGAACTAAAATCTACTGATAATGATGCTTATGGGCCACTAGTTGATGATATTAAAATCGAAACGCGCTCCAGCGTTTCAGGTCAGCTTAATTCAACCGTACAGCTAGGTGGTTCTACAGCAAACAACACACGGCGCCTGATTGGCCGTATAGATGAAATTAAATTTTATCGTGGCGAGATTGATCAAACACAAGTCACAACTGATTTTCAAGCTGCCCATGCCTGTCCGTCTAATGTGACTAATGCCGATGCCAGCAAGTTTACTTGTGTTTCACTACAGGAACCCAATAGTATTTCTGGTCATCTTTATATGCAGCGTAGAAGTGAGTATTTTGATATAAGAGTCGTAGCATTAAAAGGTGATGGTTCACCTGAGACTGACTTTTCTGCACTGAGTGACAAAAACGTAACGCTGCAGTTCGTAGACCAAACAAATAGCAATGCGCCAATCAAGTTTAAAAAATTGCATAGTGAGAATACTGGCTTTACCATTACTTTCCCAGCGGGAAATACCAGTGGTTATGTGGAAATCAAGGACTTAAAAATTAATGAAGCATACAAAAATCTAAAGTGCCAGATCATTGATGGCAACCAAACCCCAGCGCTCATTACACAATCATATGACAATTTCTCTGTCAGACCATCAGATGTAACACTGATCAATAGTAGCAACGCCAATGCTGACCCCTCTAATGGCGCCAACACGACCAGCACGCCAACCATTAAAGCAGGTAGCAACTTTAATATTTCAGCTTCACCAGAAGTGCCGAATTATGTTGGCACCTTTAAAATTGATCACAACAAGCTAGAAGCGCACACTGGTGCGGTTCAAACAGGTGTGCTCTCAGGCAGCTTTAACGCTGCTAGCCCCACTGCCTACGGCTGGGCACAGAATACTTTTACTTATAGCGAAGTCGGCTATTTCAGGTTTCTACCATTGGGTGTTTATGATGATGGATTTACCCAGGTAGACATTGCCAATGGTGATTGTACAGATAACTTCTCTAATGACGCCGTGAATGGCAAGTATGGCTGTAAGTTTGGAAACAATGCTAATAGTGAATATATTGGGAGGTTCGTACCTGACCACCTCACCTTAACCGCAAATTCAGACACGCCAGCATGTAGCAATCAGTTCACCTATTATGGTCAAGATGGCCTGCAGACTGTGTTTACCATGACAGCAGAAAATACCAATAATGGAATAGTATTGAATTACACAGGGCATTTTGCTAAATTTGATTTAACAAAATGGAATGGTTTTAATTTTACTGCAACCAATCTCCCGGCAGGCGCAACGTTACAAAGTGGTGCTACAGCACCTAGCGGCACATGGCATTATGGCGCTGCTACCAATGTAACTGCTACGCACATGATCGCAAAGCAAGCGAACGAAATGGAGCCCAAATCAGTCACCATCAATGCTCAGCCTAGCTATGACGAAGGTGATGCATTGAACACTCAAATCATTACCGCCATGAGTGCTATGCCAATTGCACCACCCACGCCATTCCGCTACGGCAGACTCCACCTGTCAAATGCCTATGGCAGTGAGCTACATGCTTTACCTATCCCTGTCGAGGCACAATATTGGGATGGTGTGACTTACCGCCAGAATACATTAGACGCCTGCTCTGTCGTAGATCACCACAGCATATTGTTAGACTGCTACAGTAAAAATCTAAATAATGGTGAGACGACTATTTCTGGCGGCGGGCAATTAGTGAACGGCACAAATCGCTTGCGCTTATCCGCGCCAGGCCATGGTAACAACGGCAGCGTGAATCTAACGCCATATTTATCAAGCGCCATCACATCCACCTGTGCTAACGGCAACGCCCCAACCGTTATGAGTGCACCCTGGTTTTTAGAACCAATAAGCAAGACACCAAAAATAAAAGCTACCTTTGGTATTAAAAAAACCCCCATCGTTTATATGCGGGAGAACTTTTAAACGATCAAAAATTTGTGTAAAAGAGGTAAATAAATCCTACCTAAACAAGGGAGGATTACGGTGGCGTATTTATTGATTCAATCGTGTTTTAACAATGTTGGTAATGCTTGCGTAATGGTTTAACGACTTCCCAATATGTTTTTAACCCTCTAGGAAATACGACAAAGTCACCAGCTTTAATCACAACCTTGTCGCCGCCTTCTGGCGTAACGTGAATTTCACCTTCTAACAAATAAGCACGCTCAGTCATACCAAAATCCAACGGGAAGTGAGAAACCTCCTTCTCCCATAACCCCCAACCTGAAACGCCAAGTTTTCTCAGTTTTTCCTTGGGTAGGTTGTGCTCAATAACAATCTCATTCATAAACTGCCTGACTAAAAATAACCTGTATAGATATTTAATAATTGCAGAAAATTATATCAATACAAGTTCGTAAGTCTAGTAAGACAGCACGTTAAATGGTTAAGAAATATTAATTAATAGATAACTTTAAAAATCATCTATATCCTATTGAATATCAATTGTTATTGTTAATTAAAATCAAGCTTCATTTGCATACTGAAATCTAGTACCGTCTTCCTCTGAAACGCCAAGCGCCTTTGCTAGCCAAGGCGGTGGTGCATCAAATACCTGTTGGAGTTCTGATAATTTATCTTCTGCTCCAATTGAATCAGGTACTTTAATAGGATAGATATCGGCACGAATCACCTTGGCAGCCGCTGGGCCGCCGATAGACTGTACAAATAACACATGACAGTCTTTAATCAACTGCGCACGATACAAGTTTTTATCTTCGGCAGTTTCTGCATCAACGGTTGAACGAATATCAACCAGGCGCTGCTCCGTTTTTGATAGCTGGTAAACTAAGAAGCGGATACATGACCCAAAGTGCCCATTGAGTACAGCACCATTGTTTGAGGCAATGGCTACGCGAATTGAATTTGGCATATCACCATCCTGATACACTTCAATTTCAGGGATGTCTTCATCTTCGGCTTCTTCGCCCCACAGATAACGCACTGCCAGCTTAATATTTTCTAAGCCGATACTGATGTCTTCACCATCTTCTTCGCCATCATGGCTACCAATGCCAGTTTTTAAATTAGTGACGGTCACTGCCTTTAGTCTTTCATCATCCAGCGGCATACCAACCTTTTCATGCAGAATATCCACTAACTCACTGACAGTTACGCCTGGCAAAATGCGTGCTGCCAGCGCGAGTCTTAGTGCAATAGCACGGTCTAATTGTTCCATGGTTACCCTTTTTAATAATGATTGTTTAATCGATGATCACATCACAACTAACACTAACTGGCTGGTTGTTGCTTGTGATATTCCTTCCAGCTGGCATAGCCACCATCGAGGCTAAATAACTGCTTAAAGCCAAAGTCGGCAAACATCTCCGCCAAATGCTCACTGGCGTGTCCGTAATAACAATAGATCAGCATTTTGCGATTTTTGTCCGCATTTTTAATCAAAGCATCTCGCAGACCTTCATGCACATGCATAGCATCTTCAACGTGACTTTCTTTATAATCTTTCATGACACGACAATCCAGTATCATGGCTGAACCATCTTTCATGAGGCCCAGCATTTCTTCAACAGAGATGTTTTGGAAGGGTTTCATATTTATTCCTAACTGACTAGTGAGTCATGTGTATTTACACAGGGCCAACGGCCATCTCTTTGACTACCTCAATGGTCTTGCCGAGGGCCTCATCAAAATCAATGACAGCGGCTTTTGAATCAAAGTCTTTTGCAGCTTCATATACAGTCACCACTTTATCTTCAGCTGACTGCCCTTTTAGATCACTTTTTTCTAAATACAAAGTATCTAATAAATCATTCCATACCATGCCACCTGGATAAGGTACTAGCAGAAAGTTAAGCCCCTGATAAGTCACATTCAAGGGTTCAGCAATATTCTCAACAAACAAAAGCAACAATGTTTCTGGTGTCAAAGACGTCCGATATTTGTCAAACAACAACTCAACATGCTTAAGCTCAGTCAGCAAACCATTGATAAAAATAAAATTATTTTCATTGGCTAAGGCAGCTGTTGCCGAGACAACTGCTTCTGGTGTTTTACGGTCGCGATCAGAACCTTCACGAAGCTCACCTTCGATCAGCACTAAATCACCACGAAAGGCATAAACATCTGCTTCACTGGTTTTACCTAACACTGAAACAATCGATAAAAGATTTTGTTGACTTAACGTTTCTAGTAACACTGATGACACTCCCAAAATTGAATTAATGTAATTTTTTCCGACTACAGCTGCTGACGGTATTGACTAAGTTGTGAAAAGCTTCTTTTTGGAACTGAATGTTCTCACCTTCAAAAAAATCAGCCGCAGCATCTACAGCCTCTTGAATCGCTGCCACAATATAACAACCAGCATTTTTAGAGCAACAAAGCTTAGGTGACAAAGACAGCTCTATTTTTAATGTCCCAGACTCCTGTTCATACGCTTGCAACTGCATAGAGTCCGAAAATGTGAGGCCATCCACCGGTTGAGTTTTAAAGGTTACGTCAAGGTTTGGGTTATCATGCGATAAGGCATACTTGCCAATATGGCTAAAGTTGTTAGCCAAACCAAGAATTGTTTTGCAAAAAGGTGCAAGCTGCTGCTCTTGGTGACTTGCATCGGTATAAATATTCAACGCCATAATATCCTCACTTTCTTTTACACTGCTTGAATATCAGCAAAACATTTGCCAGCTCTTTTAGATCCACATAAATATCACACCCCAAACACATTAAGTGATTGAATAAATTGAATTTAAAATCTAAATACGGAGCATTGGCAAGCCTCACTTCATTGCGACATGGTCAGCCTCATGATATTTATTCACAACATTTTGTAGTAAACCCGACAATTTCAAACACCTTCCAGCAGTTTTGTCTTGATCCTTGGGCGATATACGACATTCAAAACACACAATAAACATTTAAATATAAATTCTTATTAATATTCATGCACTTAAAATCCAATCCACACTGGCATAAACCCTGCTGCTAAACACTATCTACAATACTTTGGAAACAACATGCCTAGCCTAGAAAAGTCAGCTGCGCTGACAATACAAGAGCCAACGATTGATCGGGATCACACTGTTTTTATTGACCTTGTTAACCAAATGCAAACTGCTGACCAACAACAATTTGTTCAATTATTTGAACGCCTGCTCACACATACGCAAGCACACTTTGAATATGAAAATAAACTCATGGAACAATATGGTTTTCCAGCCATCGCAGAGCATCAAGGCGAACATCATCGCGTGTTAACTGAATTAAAGCGTTTTAAACAGCGCGTGGATAAAGGTATGATTGCCATGGGGCGCGCCTATATCAGTGAACTGGCACCTCAATGGTTTATGCTGCATGTCAGTACAATGGACCGTGCTTTAGATGCGCATATTGCCAATATCTGTCGCATTGACAGAATAAAAGTTCCCTTAAATTAACAATGCTGAACAACATGAAAAAGTTAACTGTTTGGATATTACTACTCGCTGTCGTATTCAATACATCGACAGCAAATGCAGCCACTGTGAGACTGGCAGTCGCGACAAACTTTACGGATGCGATGAAACAAATCGCTACCGCCTTTGAGCAAGACACTGGTCACAAAACCAAAGTGTCTTACGCCTCTTCTGGCAAGCTATATGCACAGATTCTACATGGCGCACCGTATGATGTGTTCTTATCAGCAGATACAGAAAAGCCTGATCAGTTAGCCCACAAACAACTAGCGATCACCAGCAGCCGTTTTATCTATGCTCAAGGTCAGTTAGTACTTTGGGCGCCAGGTGCTACATCAAATATTCAATCAATGCTCAAAGCGGGCAAGTTTAAACATCTAGCAATTGCCAACCCTAAACTAGCACCTTATGGTATTGCTGCTGTTGAAACTTTAAAAGCCATGGGTATTTTTACCGCGTTAAAATTCAAGCTAGTACAAGGCGAAAACCTCGGCCAGACCTACCAGTACGTTCATTCTGGCAATGCGCAGCTGGGCTTTATTGCTTATTCTCAACTGATCAAAACTGGTCATACACAGGGCAATGATTATTGGATCGTACAGGGTAAATGGCATTCACCCATTCAACAAGCAGCCATTTTGCTCACACATAGTAAAAATAACGATGCAGCAACTGCCTTTATGCGATACTTGACGCGTAAAAAAGCTAAAGCCATCATTCAGTCATTTGGCTATACAACGCCCCAATAACAGGATCTACCATGCTGCTTGGAGACAATGCCACCACCATTTTATTGACGATCAAACTCGCAAGCATTGTCACAGTCTGTTTATTATTGATCAGTACACCACTGGCCTGGTGGCTAGCTCAGACCAGACACAAATTCTCAACGCTGATTGAAACAATTGTTGCCCTGCCGATTGTATTACCACCCTCTGTTATTGGTTTTTATCTACTTGTCGCCATGGGCCCATCAGGTCCTATCGGACAATTTACACAATCACTAGGACTAGGTACTTTGCCTTTTACTTTTAGTGGTCTCGTGCTGGCTTCTATTATTTATTCTTTGCCATTTGTGGTGCAGCCCATCCAACTGGCCTTTCAAAACATAGACCCACGCTATTTAGAAGCTGGTGCTACCTTACGCGCTGGCCCTATTGATCGTTTTTTTAGCATTGCGCTGCCACTCGCTAAGCCAGGTCTGTTAACAGGTGCAATTTTAGGCTTTGCCCACA
>SPJL01009023.1_pt1 | contig 10504 bp, 12 predicted proteins | sample 3741751 | NCBI WGS metagenome assembly SPJL01 (sample SAMN10925998, study PRJNA522277) | cold seep metagenome | isolation source: Elba SIP-enriched marine methane seep metagenome, extraction at timepoint T3 | place: Italy: coast of Elba, Mediterranean Sea
ATGCTGTCCCCATTTTGTTTTTTTTCATCTTTTTCAAGATTTTGTCAAAGGTTGTTTGTTCATTGTTTTCATTGCAACCTTATCGTCTAAAGAAAGTCGATAGAAAATAATTGACTATTCATCATCGCGAAAAGAATTTTATTTAGGTTTAATCATATGGCTAGAGTCACCGTAGAAGATTGTTTGGAAAATGTAGAAAACCGCTTTAAGTTGGTTATCCTCGCCAGTCAGAGAGCGCGTCAACTGGATAAGGGCGCGGAAGAATTCTTACCGCGCGGTAAAGACAAGAACACCGTTCTCGCTTTGCGCGAAATTGCCGAAGGCCATGTCAATGCGGACAATGTCGCCCTTTTGCATAATGTCGGCGAAATGTCTGAAACTCAAGTCGAAATATAATTAATTAATCATGCCGGATCCTCTCGCAGAACTTGAAAGTTTGTCCATAGAAACCCCGGAACTAAAGCTTCTAAAAAAGCTTTGTACAGTTTTAAGCGAGTATCTGGATGAATCTCAAATAGAGGATGTGGTTCGCGCTTATCATTTCGGCGCTGAAGCACATTCCGGTCAATTTCGTAAAAGTGGTGAAGCCTATATCTGTCACCCGGTCTCCGTCGCCATTAGTCTGGCTGAAATGTGTATGGATAAGTACTGCATTATGGCGGCGATTTTGCACGATGTTATTGAAGACACCCCTGTCAGCAAAGAAGAATTAGCTCAGTTATTCTCCGCAGAAGTCGCGGAATTAGTTGACGGCGTGACCAAACTGACCAAACTGGATCATAAATCCCGCGCCGAAAAACAAGCTGAAAACGTACGCAAAATGTTTATGGCGATGGATAAAGACCTGCGGGTTATCATCGTCAAGCTGGCGGATCGTTTACACAATATGAAAACCTTAGGCGCCATGCCGCCTAAATCAAAACGGCGAATCGCCAAAGAAACCCTGGAAATCTACGCCCCTATCGCTAATCGCCTGGGCATGAACCAGATTCGCCATCAATTGGAGTCGCTGGGCTTCAAAGCCTTATACCCGAATCGCTATTCGGCGATAAAAAGCGCCGTCAAAAAAGCCCGCGGCAACCGCAAGGAAATTATCGAGACCATTCAAGGCGCTATCCAGAACCGCTTACAACAAACCGGTCTGGAAAGCGAAGTGATCGGCCGAGAAAAAAATGTCGCCAGCATTTATAATAAAATGCTGCTCAAGAAAATTTCTTTTAAAGACGTTTTTGATGTCTATGCGGTGCGCATCATTTGCCATACCGTTGATGAATGTTATCGCGCCTTAGGCTGCGTACATAATTTATACAACCCTATTCCCGGTCGCTTTAAAGATTATATCGCTTTGCCTAAAGCGAACGGTTATCAATCCTTACATACCATTTTGAAAGGCCCTTACGGCGTGCCGTTGGAAATTCAAATCCGCACCCATTAAATGCACCGCATTTCAGAATCCGGCATCGCAGCGCATTGGTTGTATAAATCCGATTCCCAACATAATGAAAACATTCACGCCCGCGTGAATGAATGGCTGAGAGACTTACTGGAATTGCAGAAAAACGCCGGCAATTCATTGGAATTCATCGATAATCTGAAAGTTGATTTATTCCCGCAGGAAGTTTTTGTATTTACCCCGCAGGGCGCTATTATTAAACTACCCCGCGGCGCAACCATTGTCGATTTTGCTTTTGCAGTCCATACCGACATCGGCAATAGCTGCATCTCCGCCCGTATTGATAAAAAACTGGTGCCGTTGCAAACTAAATTGGAAAACGGCATGACTGTGGAAGTCATCACTGCGCCATGGGCCAGGCCAAACCCGTTGTGGTTGAATTTCGTGGTCACCGCAAAAGCCCGTAGCAGCATACGCGGTTATTTGAAAAACTTTAAACGCAAAGAAGCCATTGCCTTAGGTCAAAGTTTATTGGAAAAAGAATTACTCACCATAAATTTGCAACTGGATCATTTCGATAGAACACATATCGATGAGGTGATCAGCAATTTCAATATGGAGTCCTTAAACGAATTACTGGAAGATATTGGTTTAGGCAACAAAATGCCGCTGTTGGTGGCCAAACGCTTTGCCCAGGAAGATGCTGCGGAAACGATTAAACTGGATAATACGGAGCACAATAGCATTACCAGCCCATTGGTTATCAAAGGCTCGGAAGGCATGGTGGTAACCTTGGCAAAATGCTGTCACCCGATTCCCGGCGATGAGATCATCGGCTTTTTCAATCCCGGCAAAGGCATCGTTGTGCATCATCACGAATGCCGCAATCGCAATGAAGTGAGAAAGAATCAGGCTAATTGGCTGGATATTGAATGGAGTAAAGAAACCTCCGGCGAATTCCCGGTTGAAATTAAAATCGAATTATTAAACCAACGCGGCACCTTGGCGACCATCGCCTCCACAATTTCGACCATGGATTCGAACATTGAAAACGTTAAGGTAATCAGCCAGGATGATAGAGTTTCGGTTGATTTAATCACCCTGAGCGTCAATAACCGCGTGCATTTGGCGACTATTATCCGTAAATTGAAAAAACTGAAAATCGTCATGAAAATCACCCGGATTAAAGCCTGATGAATCTGTTTTATTTTTTTGTTGCAACTGTGTAGGTAAGACTTTATGAGCAAACAAACCATACAAACGCCTAAAGCCCCGCAAGCCATCGGCACTTATTCACAAGCCGTTAAAGTAGACAACACAGTCTATCTTTCCGGACAAATTCCACTTGACCCGGAAACCATGCAAGTCATCGAAGGCGATATCAACGCCCAAATCCATCGGGTTTTTCAAAACTTACAAGCCGTTGCGGACGCGGCGGGCGGCAATTTTTTCGACTTCGTCAAACTCAATGTCTATTTAACCGATTTATCCAACTTCCCCATCGTCAATGAAATCATGAGCGAATATTTCGGTCAACCTTATCCTGCTCGCGCAGCAGTCGGCGTAGCGGCATTGCCTAAAGGCGTGGATGTCGAAATGGATGCGGTCATGGTGCTTGATGATACTTATTCGTCATAGTTAACCCTCTGAAAATCGACTTTCAATATCCATATTTTTATGGAGAATACGGATAATGATTATCTTCCCGTCAGTTTCTTTATGATAGAAAATTATATGACTCCCTTGCGGAAACTTTCTAACACCTTCTTGAATATGATCGCAAGGTTTTCCCAACATAGGATCTTCCGCCAATAAATGAAAGGCGTCATCAAATTGCTTGATATACCTATAACGCTGATTCCGTCCCCAACGTCTTTCAGTAAATAGGGCAATTTTTTTTAAGTCTTGTTTCGCTTTACCGGTTAGCTTAAATGCTTTCATTGATCGATTTCATTATCAAGTTCCTTCATCAAGCTTTGGTAATCATAATCTACCACACCGCTTTGCTCGCCCTCGTTAAGCATCTGTCGCAACACTTCAAGCTTAGTTTCAGAATGCTCAAGCAATCTAAGTCCGGCTCGGATAACCTCACTGGCCGAACTAAATCGTCCGCTTTCTATTTGACAGGCAACAAAATCCTCAAAATGCTCTCCCAATGTGATGCTGGTATTTTTCGCCATTACTCACCTCATTCATACCAAAATATACCTGATTATGGTATAAACAAGCTAAATTAACAACTCATCAAAACTGCCGCTATAATGAGCAGCAACACCTGTAATTCCTTACAGAAGGATTGCCTCGAAAAACACAATGATGACGGATCAGCAAATTATTCAACAACCGGTCTCCATTTTGGATGGCATTGGCGTCCAATCCGTTAATCGCTTACAAAAACTGAATATCGTCAGCGTACTGGATCTACTGTTTCATTTGCCGATCCGCTATGAAGACCGCACCCGAGTCACCCCGATTGCTAACTTAAATATCGGCCAATCGGCGCTGATTTGCGGAACCATTGAACATAGCGAAGTGTTAATGCGCGGTAAGCGCAGCCTGATTTGTCAATTACGCGACGGCAACGGCAGTCAACTCAGCTTGCGCTTTTTTCATTTTTCAGCCGCTCAGCAATCGCAATTACAAGCCGGCGTATTACTGAGCTGTTTCGGCGCTATCAGACAGGGTTATGCAGGCCTGGAAATCATCCACCCGGAATATAAAATCCTCAGAAACGAAGAAGACATCGTTACCGAATCGTCGCTTACCCCCATCTATCCGTTAACGGATGGACTCAGGCAGTCGACGATACAAAAATCAGTCAAACAAGCTTTAACGCTTTGTTTGGAAAAAATACCGGAATACTTACCCGCCTCCATTCGATCCCGCTTTCAGTTTCCGGATATCCAACAAACCTTACTCACCCTTCATGCGCCGCCCACTGAATTTTCAAGCGCCGATTTGCAACAAAGCATCGCGGTTAAACGCCTGGCTTTTGAAGAATTCATCGCCCATCATCTGAAAATGTTATTGGGCAAACAGCGCCATAAACAATGGCAAGCGCCGGTTTTTCCGGTGAATGAAAACTTAAAACAAGATTTTATCAATACCCTGCCCTTTCAATTAACAGCCGCGCAGCAGCGGGTAATTGCCGAAATTGCAAGCGATTGCGCCGAGCCGCATCCGATGTTAAGACTGGTGCAAGGCGATGTCGGCTCCGGCAAAACCATCGTCGCCGCCATTACCGCATTAGCCGCTTTATCCGCCAATTATCAAACCGCCATCATGGCGCCTACCGAATTATTAGCCGAACAACATTTTCGCAACTTTAGCCAATGGTTTGAGCCTTTTGATATTAATCTGGTCTTTTTAAGCGGCCAACAGAAAGGTAAAACCCGGCAAGCGATACTCGAAGCCATTGCCGACGGAAGCGCGGCGATTATTATCGGCACCCATGCGTTATTTCAGGAAAGCGTCCATTTTGCCAAACTGGGTCTGATCATTATTGATGAACAACACCGTTTCGGGGTACATCAACGCTTGGCCTTGCGTGAAAAATCCATTGACGCCAAACCGCATCAATTGGTAATGACCGCCACCCCGATACCCAGAACCCTGGCGATGTTACAATACTCGGATCTGGATATCTCCATCATTGATGAATTACCGCCCGGTCGAAAACCGATAACCACCTGCGCCATTTCCAATGAACGCCGTCAGCAAGTCGTCAACCGCATTAACCATTGGGTGCAATCAAAAAAACAAGCCTATTGGGTCTGCACCTTGATTGAAGAATCCGAAGCCTTACAATGCGAAGCTGCTGAAAAAACCGCTGAACTGCTGAAAGCCGCATTACCGGAAATCAACGTCGCATTGGTGCATGGGCGTATGAAAGCCGCTGAAAAAGATCAGATTATGCAAGCTTTTAAGAGCCATCAATATGATTTACTGGTCGCTACGACAGTGATAGAAGTCGGCGTTGATGTGCCTAATGCCGGCTTGATGATTATCGAAAACCCGGAGCGGCTCGGACTTTCCCAACTGCATCAACTGCGCGGTCGAGTCGGACGGGGCGAATTAGAAAGTTATTGTTTACTGCTTTATCAAGCGCCTTTATCCAATACCGCCGCGCATCGTTTAGGCATAATGCGCGACACCCAGGACGGCTTCCTCATCGCCGAAAAAGATCTGCAATTACGCGGCCCCGGTGAAATTATGGGTACCCGGCAAACCGGCCAGATCGGCTTTAAAATCGCCGATCTGGAACAACACGCCGATTTATTGGAGCAAGTGGAAATAGCCGCCCAACAAATTCTGCAAGAACAACCAGAATCCGCCGAATTAATTATCAGCCGTTGGTTGGGCGGCGTTCATCAATATGCCGAGGTATAACTAAGTGCATCAAAACAGTTTTCTATTTAACCGTTCGCCGGACTGGAAAGCGGATTTACCCAGCGTCAGACATTCGATACCCGCAGATGTCAAATCCTGGGTTTACGAAGCCGGGTCGCTCACCCAAAGACTGCGTTGTTATTACGGCAAACAATTTGCTGTCAAAATACTGTTTCATCAATGGCGACCGGCCTACGCCGGGGAATGCAAACTGCTACATATTCCCCATCAGCAATTCAACCTCAGCCGCGAAGTTTTGTTATACGCCAACGACGAACCGCTGATTCTAGCCAGAACCATATTGCCCAATAAAACCATTAAAATCGCCAAACGCAATCTATCGCACTTGGGCACAAGACCCTTAGGCGAAGTCATTTTTTCATATCCCAATCTGGAGCGCTTGCAACTGGAAGTCGCCAACATTTCCAGCGAGCGCTGGAGTTCTTCATTACAAACAAAGATCCCATTGCCTGATTCAGTTTGGGGGCGACGAACCGTCTACGCCATCCAAAAACAACCATTATTGGTCAGTGAATTCTTTTTACCGGGCGCTTTGAAAATTTGATGATAAAATAGCCCTTTATTTCATCCTCAGTCCTAAACACAAAGTCTGTGAAAGAATCAAAAACGGAAACGTAGTAACTATTTTTTGTAACAATATGACAACACAAGCAAGTAAAGATCTGGAAACCTTTGAAAACCCCAACCCCGGGCGCGATTACACAATCAGTATCGATATTCCCGAATTCACCTGTTTATGTCCGAAAACCGGCCAACCGGATTTCGCCACTATCACTATTGAATATGTGGCCGATAAACTCTGTGTGGAATTAAAATCGCTCAAACTCTATATGTGGTCCTTCCGTGAAGAAGGCGCTTTTCATGAAGCCGTCACTAATCAAATGCTGGACGATCTGGTTAACGCCATCCAGCCCAACTTTATGCGCATCCGCGCAGAATTTAATGTTCGCGGCGGCATCTACACCACCGTTATCGCCGAGCACCGCAACCCCGATTGGCAAGCGCCGGAATTAGTTAACTTGCCGTAACAGCCATCATGACCTTTAAAGAAGCTTTAACCACCCTGCCCCAATACCTATTGCCGCATCATGCGCTTTCGGTGCTGGCCTCGAAATTCACCCATTCGACCCATAAAGCCTGGAAAAACCTGTTCATTAAAACCATTATTAAAATCTATGGGGTGAACATGGCGGAATCCAAAATCAGCGATATTGAAGCCTTCAGCAGTTTTAACGATTTCTTCACCCGCGAACTCAAAGAAGGGGTGCATAAAATCAGCACGCAATCCGGCTCCATTGCCTGCCCTGCCGACGGCGCAGTCAGCCAGGCAGGCCCTATCGAAGCGGGCGATATTTTTCAGGCTAAAGGCAAATCATTTACCGCAACAGAGCTGTTGGGCGGCGATGCGGAACGCGCCAAACCCTTTGAAAACGGCCGCTTCACCACCATTTATCTATCGCCAAAAGACTATCATCGGCTACACATGCCGTTAACCGGTACGCTCACAGAAATGGCGCATATTCCCGGCCGCTTATTCAGCGTCAATAACGCCACCACCCGCTCGGTGCCGGGTTTATTTGCCCGCAACGAACGCGTCGCCTGTATTTTCGACACCGAAGCCGGCCCAATGGCGCTGGTTCTGGTCGGCGCAATTTTCGTCTCCAGTGTTGAAACCGTCTGGCATGGCGTCGTCACCCCGCCGACCATTAAATCGGTTCGTCATTGGCAATATCAAGACCAATCCATCACTTTAGAAAAAGGCATGGAAATGGGACGTTTTAATATGGGCTCCACAATTATCGTTTTATTTGCCGACGACAAAGTGAAGTGGGATGAAACATTGCAAGCGGACAAAGTCGTTCGTTTAGGCGAGAAGATTGGAGATTTGTTGTAATAAGGACTGAGGTAAGACTTTGGTCTTACCTAGTACAGCAAACTCAAAGTAATCAATAAAATAATAAAGTTATTACTTCATTAAAAACAAACTATTACAGCGTTTCTTTTTGTTATGAACTTAAGAGTTGCTGTACTAGTCGGTATTTCCTACCTCTCCCAATCATTCCTGACAAAGGCGCACCGCGGGTTCCAGACAGATGGACATTTGGCTGATTTATGTTATAAAACCTTATTATTGCCTTTAAGCGCCTTTCTGCTCTTCGTTTTCTTTCTCTATCTAAAATTTTTCCGGCATAAAATTAAACAGGCCAGCGCTTTGCTATTCTCCATCATCATCCTGTATTTAATCAGCACGCCAATTGTTGCTTATTACCTGGCTAAACAGGTAAGCCCATACTCAACGCCGGATACTCAGCAAATTTCAGCTGCTCAAGCCCTGGTCGTTATCGGCGGTGGGCTGGTTAATCATGCGCCTGAATATGGCGCAGGCAGTTCAGTCAACTCAAGAACACTGACCCGACTGCGATACACGGCAAAACTCGCTAAACAAACCCGATTGCCCATCTTGGTAAGCGGAGGCATCGTATTAAGCAAACAGCCTCAATCGGAAGCCGAATTAATGGCTGATATTTTGGAAAAAGAATTTTCCGTACCGGTGAAATGGCAAGAAACAAATAGCCGCAACACCGCCGAAAATGCCAGAAATAGTTACCAGATTCTCTCTCCAGCTGGCATTAAACACATTGTGTTAGTCACCCACGCCATCCATATGTCACGGGCCACACGACAATTTCAACAAGCTGGTTTTACGGTCATACCGGCGCCGACGGCTTTTTTATCAAAACCCGAAATGGGCATATTAACGTTTTTACCATCCGTCTTTGCGCTAGAAACCACAACCTTAGCGTTTCATGAATACTTAGGTTCTTTATGGTATCAGCTTCGATATTGAAATTGTCTCTAATAAGGATTAGTGTCGGACTGAAGTCCGACCTACTCACAATGAGTCGTAGCTCAGACTTTAGTCTGACCTTTGCGTCTTAAAAACTTTGATTTCATCCGCCAGTTGGGTGGTCAGTTCATTCACGCATTGATTCATTGCAAACACCATTCCCGGATAATCATTTGATGCCGCCTGTCGTTTACATTGAAAACTTTGCGCTACCTCCCCGCTTCCATTCTGTGAGTATAATCGCCAAAAAACATTGACCTTAACCTGCCCTTCCCGATTCATATAACTATCCGTGATTTTCAAGTTTAAATAATAGATAGCGACATTATCACCTAAGCCGGTCGAAGTAGTAGCCACCGGAAACGGCAATAACTGATGCAAATTTAATTGAACAATGCGCTGTATATTATCTTCCAGCGCTTCCGCCCAGCGGTTGGTTTCACTAAAATGATACTGATTTTCCGCCACGGCGGTGACAATTTGCGGTCGATTCAAATATTCGGCTAATTTTACCGATTCTATAATGATGGTTACCGGACTTCGCGTCGGCATTTTTGCATGTTTATCAAATTGACCGGGTTCTAATAAATAGAACCGGGACGGCGGCGATGAGGGCGCACAGGCTGAAATCATCAAAGCAATCAAACAAACACCGCTAATGCGTAATAACAACATCGCTTTTTTCCTTATCATGGTTTCTTACCGCTAATCAAAGATTCCGGATGCCGCTCCAGATAATCGCTTAAATTTTTCACCGATCTCGCTGCATCGCGAACCGCTTTTAAAGTTTCCGCCAACGGCGATGAAGGCTTCACGGCATTTCCTAGCGCGTGCATTGTTTGATCGCTTGTTTGCAAAGCCTCATCTGCGGCTTGTAAAGTCGTATTCAAAGAGAGTAAGGCCGGTTTTAATTGCGCTCTGGCGTCATTAATCATCCCATTGCTGTTGTTGACGGTATGCCGCGCGGAAATAAGTAAGGGTTCCATATGTTTATTCATGGTCGTCAGTAGTTGCTCTGATTGGCGCAAGGTTCCCAATAAAGCCGTTCGGGATTGCTTAAAATCTTCAGACACCAGCAGATTACGGATTTCCACCAGAGATTCAGACAGATTCTGAATAATTTCATCCAACGGTATGGATTGTAACTTTTCACTGAGTTGCTCAGCAGTTTGGCGAATTTCATCAGTCGTGGCGGGAACTCCGGGCAATTCCAAAATGCCGTTATATTCCAGGCCGATGTAAGCCGGTTGGGTTCCGGGGTGTAAATCCAGATCGACATATAATAAGCCGGTCAGCAAGCTTTGCAGCTCCAAACGCGCTCTAAATCCGGCATTAACGATTTTATCGCGCTCTTCCAGCATTTGTTGCCCGGTCATTATCACCGGCAATGCCGAACCGCCAGTGGCGCTCAGACTACTCCGATCAATTTCCACCACCACCGGTTTATACAGTTGGCTGGTTTCCGGGTCAAGTTGCAGTTTGATTTCAGTTACCTCGCCGATTTTAACGCCCTGCATTTTAACCGGTGCGCCGACATCCAGACCATTCAACGATGAACTAAAAAAAATCACATAGCGCACTTTGTCTTTGTTAAATAATTGTCCGCTGCTGAATATGAACAGGCCGAGGATAAAGAGCGCCAATGCGCCTACCGTAAATCCGCCTATCGCCAATGGACTGATTTTTTGACTCATCGCGTTTGTTCGCCTCGGGTTAGAAATTGAATGATTTTCGGGTTGTCGCTCTCGCGCAATAGATGACTAGGCGCACCGGTCGCCAACATAGTTTTAGACTCTGCATCCAGAAAAACCGAATTAGCGCCGATTGCGAAAATACTGGCTAATTCATGAGTC
>SPJL01028350.1_pt1 | contig 10493 bp, 8 predicted proteins | sample 3741751 | NCBI WGS metagenome assembly SPJL01 (sample SAMN10925998, study PRJNA522277) | cold seep metagenome | isolation source: Elba SIP-enriched marine methane seep metagenome, extraction at timepoint T3 | place: Italy: coast of Elba, Mediterranean Sea
ATGGCGCAGTTTACGGTAATCAAAGGAAGGAAGATACCCAGAGAGTTGTAGAGGGAGGGAGAAAATTTCTCCACTACCAATTCTACCAGCTGTACCATCGATGCGATTACCGCGATAAAGAGGATAAAACGGAGGAAGGTTAAGTCCATTCCAAATAAGCCGTTTTCACTCAGCAGATATTCGTTGATCATCCAGTTGATGGGCATGGTAATTCCCAGTACGAAGATTACTGCCAGTCCGAGACCAAAGGCCGTCTGTACGGTTTTGGAAACGGCGAGATAAGAGCACATCCCAAGGAAATAGGCCAAAACCAAGTTTTCGATGAAGGCAGCTTTAATGAATATATTGAAAAAGTCCATTGTCTTAAATTAAATGATTCGTTCGCAATTGGGTTTAATCTAATCTGATCTTTCTTAGGAAATATCAACCAATTTAGGGTTGAGGCTCCGTTGAATCCAGATATAAATACCGATGATAAACATCGCCGCCGCGGGTAGTACCATCAAGTTGTTGTTGGCATACCAAGAGAACCAAGTACCGATTCCGCTAGTAGCAGCAGTATTGATGGCGTACTCAGTGGTAGGCCCAATGATTTTAATTTCGATCCCGCTACCAGCAAAGAGGGTTCCTTTACCCGTAACTTCCCGAATGAAAGCCACTACAACCAGGATGATTCCGTAGCCGATCCCGTTGCCCAAACCATCGAGGAAAGAACGCCAAGGCTTGTTGGCCATTGCGTAAGCTTCCAAGCGGCCCATCACGATACAGTTGGTGATAATCAGACCAATGTAAACTGACAACTCTTTGTATACCGGATAGCTAAAACGCTTGAGGGTAAGCTCTACAATCGTTACCAAGGTAGCGATGATTACAAGCTGAACGATCATCCGTACTTGTTTTGGAATCTGTTTACGGATGAGAGAGGTAAAGAGGTTAGAAAAAGCACAAACGAAGACTACGGCCACTGCCATAACCATCGATGGATATACTACTGAAGTAACCGCCAGTGCCGAACAAACACCAAGTACCTGTACGGTAATCGGATTATTATCACTCAGGGGGTCGGTCAATAATTTTCTTTCCGTTTTCCCAAATAAGGGTTCCTTTGGTGCCGCTACTTTGGGTTCTTGAATGGTATTTTCAGCCATTATTATTGTGTTTGATAATCTGCAATGAGTAATTCTAGTTGAAGCTCAGCTTCTTGCTATTGTCTACCTTATTAATGTAAGGCAGGTAATATTTAAGACCGCGGTCGAGCATTTCGCCTACACCATTAGCCGTTACCGTGGCCCCGGAGATACCATCCACGGCGTGTGGATTGCCATTGGGAGCGCCGCCTTTGACTACAGCGATAGAGACGTAATTGCCTTGAGCATCAAATATTTTTTCGCCCTTAAATTGGGCAGGGAAAGCGGAATTATCCTTGATCTCAGCTCCCAAACCAGGGGTTTCCCCTTGGTGGTCAAATGCTGCGCCAGCTACGGTGTTCCAGTCGTTTTCCAAGGCAATGTAACCCCAGATTTCGTCCCAGAGGCCGTTGCCCCGAACCGAGAGAATGTAAAACTCCTTTCCATCTTTTTTATAAACAAACAAAGGAAGGATGCGTTCGGCCTCCACCTTTTTCTTTTCCTTCTTCATATCGATGTTTTCTGCCATTCCACCTTTATGTCCGGCAGCTTCTACAGCAGCAGCATCGACTTCTTTACCATTCATATCCAGCACCAACTGCGTAACGCCTTCGCTGAATACGCGCAGTACTTCCTCATCAGGCATCGTCTTGGGGTCCATCCCACCGAGATGGTCCTTAACGGCTCCGAGAATCGCACGTTTGTTAAAAATGGCTTCATTTTCCTTCGACTTGGCTCTCCAAGAAGAAGACAGTAGCGCCAAAACCAAGGCTACACCTACGGTCATGGCCATTACAAATCCGAGAACGTAATTGGTACTATGCACGTTTTAATCTTTTTGAAATGTTAGCTTGAAGAACATAATGATCAATCAGTGGAGCAAAGACATTCATAAATAAAATGGCCAACATCCACCCTTCTGGGTAAGCCGGATTTAGTACCCGGATAATCATGCCAACGAAACCGATGAGGAAACCATATACCCATTTTCCACGATTGGTAGACGACGCCGTAACGGGGTCGGTAGCCATAAAGGCCATGGCAAAGAAGAAACTCCCCATATAAAACTGGTAATACCAAGGCACTTCCATAAATGGATTGGCGCCCCATAAGTTGAGCAACATGGCCATTACTGCAGCACCGATAAACATGCTGAGCATGATCCGCCAAGAAGCGATTCCGGTACTGAGCAAAACGAATACTCCGACAAAGATGAGTGGCTTGCTCGTTTCTCCGATCGAACCGGGAATAGCACCCCACCACATTTGTGATTCGGTATAAACATTAGTCACCGCATCCCAGCCTCCGGCAGCAGCCAAACCAAGTGGCGTAGCTCCCGTAAAGCCGTCGACGACTCGGGCTGAGGTGTCGAAGGTCGACCAGCCCAGGGATTCAAAGAGTCCATTAAATAAGGAGGTATGCCACCAGCCGTAGTTGGCTACATCATTGGCAACTGCAGATACCCATACCTCGTCACCAGAAATTTCGGTTGGATAGGCAAAGAATACAAAAACCCGGCAAAGTAGGGCGACATTGAGAATATTCATGCCCGTACCACCAAAGGCCTCTTTTCCAATAATAACTGCAAATGCTACGGCAACAACCAGAATCCAGATCGGCAAATCGGGAGGCATAATCAAGGGAATCAAGGCCCCGGATACGAGGAAACCTTCCTCGATAGCGTGTCCCTTTTTGGCTGCGTACCAGAATTCAATCCCCAAACCGACCAAGTGGGTGACCACAAAGATGGGTAAGAGTTTGATCAGACCGTGAACCAATTTGAGGTGAAAACCTTCGAGCAAACCAGTGTATTCGCCGATTGCTACAAAGTGTTGATGTCCAATATTATAAGTTCCAAACAAGTAACATAGCTGCATGGCCAGAACTACAATTACCATCGTCCGTTTGAGGTCCATCCCGTCGCGGATGTGTACTCCTTTGCCAGCAGTAACCGTATCAGGAGTATAGGCGAAGGTGAAAAAGCCATCGTAAAGCGTATGCAAGAAAGGCGACTTCTTCTTATCTGGCTCAATCTTCTTTAAAAAATCTAATAATGCCATTGTGTTAGTAATAAGTTGTTGTGTCGGTAAACTACGTTTAACCGGACTACAGATTAACCCTGCATCCGCATTTCTTCCAAACCTTCCCGGAGGATAGCTTGCAAAGGTTGCTTGGAGGTACAGGCAAATTCACAGAGAGCGAGATCTTCTTCACTTAATTCGTAAAGACCTAAACCTTCCATGCGTTCAAAATCGTTGGCCATAATGGCTTTCATGAGGTGTTGGGGGTAAATATCCATTGGCAATACCTTTTCGTATTGTCCAGTGACTACAAAGGCCCGTTTTTCACCATGAGTATTGGTATCGACTTTGATTTTACTATCGCTAAAGATCATATTGGTAGCATAGGTCCGAGATACGCTAGGGCGAACTCCTCCGGGTACCAACCAGCCAAACATATCGTAGTGGTCTCCCTCTTCGACAGAAGTCACTTGATCATCATAAAAATCAAGAAAATCTTCTTCTACTTTTTGGGTACCACTTAGTAGATCACCAGAAATCAGGCGAATCTTACTATTAGCTAATTCATCCTTGACCAAATCGCCAATTTTAGCTCCTTGATAAGTTTTGACGTAGCGAGGAGCCTTAAATTCGGCACCAGCTAAGACCACTACTTTAGAAGTATTAAAGCGCCCTTCGGTAAATAGACGTCCCAAGATGAGAACATCCTGTACATTGAGGGTCCATACCTTATCACCAGCATTGATGGGATCTGTATGGTGGATTTGTACTCCGACGTTTCCACTGGGGTGTGGACCGTTGAACCAATTATGCTGTACGCCTGTGGCATTGGTAAAAGCAGCAGCGGGCATTTCATTGCCACGAGCATCAAGGCCGAGGTGTACCGTACCTTCCGTCAATTTATTGAGAATATCCAATCCTTTTTGGAAAGCGGCTTCTTGGCCCTGAACCACCAAATTGAGGTTAGGGGCTAGGGGAGCGCTATCAAAGGTGGAGATAAAGATAGCCTTAGGCAGGTCGCTTGGTTGGGGTACGACATCATAAGGGCGTTGGCGAATTAGTGGCCAAGCCCCTGTATCGAGGAGGAAGTTCACCAAATCCTCGCGGCTGGCATTGGCTTCATCGAAGCTGGGCAGCTCGCGGTATTTCTGTTCCTTATCCGCCAAGATCACTACCCGAGCGATGGAACGCTTGGCTCCGCGATCTACGCTGAGGACTTCACCGCTGACCGGAGCCACGTAGTGGATGGCAGGGCGTTTTTTGTCAAAAAACAGGTGATCCCCCGCTTTTACTTCATCACCGACAGCCACTTCCACCTTGGGAATAGGCGACATACCGATAAAGTTGGGAGGTTGAATGGCAAAGGTGTTGCCACGAGGCGTATCCTCAATTTCAGGATGTGGTACTCCTTCCACCGGGATATCAAATCCACGATTGAGGTGGAAATATGGAGCGTTTCCTACAAAGGAGGGTTTCTTGGGACTAAACATATCCCCGAAGTTGGGGAAAATAGAATAGTTGGCCCCGGACTTATCTGCTCCAGTTTCTTTGGCCTCAATACGCATCATGTTATCTGCCACTTGAAGTACAACCCCAAGCAGAATCACAGCGGCTATTAAAGCCATGGCGATCATAAAATAGTTGCTAGGATCTCCTGCAGATGATTGAGCAGATGCGGAAAAGGCGATTGTCAGAAAGAGGGTCAGGAACGTCAGTTTGGTAATTCCGTTCTTCAAGACTATCTAAATTTAATTACTTAAAAGGGTACTAAAAATCACCGCAAAGATATAAAGCTTTTACAATTTTTAGGGGGCATCATTTGCAATTTTGACTATGGAATTTTTATTTAGATTTTTTCTAAATAAAGTAGGATTATCCCATTTTATACCGCCTTAACAATGCTGTCTAAGCTTTGTCCGGGCCTAAAAATCTTTAGCTCCCCTCCTAGCAATTACCTTTACGGGGCAATTATTCAAGAGGTCTAGTGATAAAACACGGTGTGATCGGTGCTGATTTTTCTGGCCAATCACAATGGTTTTATACAATTGGTTTAATTCATCTCATCCTCACCTGCTCGTTTGTTACCGAAGTTCTGATGCCCAGCATTCGATCTGCTAGTGGTATTTAGGAGTCTATTTAGCAGGCAGCAGCATTACCACGGATACGATGACCCTCAACTGGTTTTGGATCAAAGAACCTCTACTAGTGCTCCATCTTCCGGGATTTCTGTACCCTCATCGGTCGTAAGCGTGATCGAATTGGGTCACCTGGAAGAGGAGCTTATTGCTAAACTATGTTTTTTGTTGGGAGAGGTTGTTGCCCCTTTGACGGGAATTATGTATTTTCAGATCGCAGCAACCGGTGCTAAATTCATTAACAACATTATTGGCCTTGTAAGACTTCCTCTTGGGATAGACACTTTAAAACTACCAACCCAAGCAAGCACACTTATCATTGATGATCAATATCTCCAGGATTGATCACCAAGATGCTATGCTTATGTCAAAACAAAAAAAAACTCCCCAAAAAGGAGAGCTCTTACAAAGAAAGGGAGTGTTGGTGAGTTGGAAAAAGGACCCGCTAAACCATACTATCCAACAAGCTGACACTCCTGTATTTTTAGGAAGCGCTACGCCATTCCTTTTGCCACTTAAAATAACCCACGATGGCAATAATCGTATAAGCTATAAAGAGCAAAGCAAACAAATAACCGCCTCTCGTATAATATAAATAGACGTAAACCGCATCGATTACGATCCAATACAACCAGTTCTCAAGCTTTCGCTGTACGACCAAAAAGGTGGCGATAACGGAGAATACTGTAGTCCAGGCATCAATATAGGTGGCTGCCGCTGGTGTATACTCGTCAAAAAGGTACCCGACCAATAAAGCCAATACTAAGCCGCCGCCAACAATGGCCAAGTGTTCGCCACTGCTCAGGCGACTGATGGGCAGTACCTCGCCATTTCCTCCTTTTCGCCACTGATACCATCCAATAAAACCCATAACGACATAGAAAAGTTGTAACAATGCATCAACATATAGATCAAAAAGCAGGTAAGCCGCATAGGCCCACAAAGCAGAACTGATAATCCCCCAAGGCCAACACCAGGGGTTGCTCCGGGTAGCAAGCACGACATAAATAACGCCGGTAATGACCGCCAATAATTCAGACCAGTAAAAAAAGCCCTCCTGTTCGGCAGCTTGTAAGAAAGCATCCCAAAATTGTGTAAACTCCATTGCCGTATTGTTCGATTAGAGAAAATGGTTTTAGCACTCAAATGTAGCGCCCTTTTGCCGATCTCTTCTTACATTTATCCAATGAAATTTACAGGAACTGAACACTACGTCGCTACCGAAGAATTACAAATTGCCGTTAATGCTGCCATTCATCTGGAGAAACCTCTTTTGGTGAAAGGAGAACCCGGCACGGGAAAAACCCTACTGGCCCACGAAATTGCAAGGGCCTTGGGCAAACCCATCATCACTTGGCACATCAAGTCTACCACTCTGGCCCAACAAGGCCTTTATGAATACGATGCCGTTTCCCGCCTCCGGGATTCCCAATTGGGCAACGATAAGGTGGAGGATATTTCCAACTACATCAAAAAAGGTAAACTCTGGGAAGCCTTTGCTGCGGAAGAATCCATCATCTTACTCATCGATGAGATCGACAAAGCTGATATTGAATTTCCCAACGACCTTTTGCTCGAACTGGATAAGATGGAGTTTTTCGTCTACGAATTAGGGAAAACCATTCGCGCTAGCAAACGTCCTATCGTGATTATTACCTCTAATAACGAAAAGGACCTCCCCGATGCCTTTCTCCGTCGCTGTTTGTTCCACTACATCCGCTTCCCAGATAAAGAAACCATGCAACGTATCGTCGACGTTCACTTTCCCGACCTCGAATCGGAGCTGGTTGGGCAAGCAATGCGTTTGTTTTACGAATTGCGAGAGGTAAGAGGGGTAAAGAAAAAACCTTCCACCAGCGAATTGATCGATTGGCTCAAGCTCCTGCTGATGGAAAAGATCCAAACGGACGACCTTTCTGACATCAACCTAGAAGCCAGTTTGCCGCCCCACTTAGGAGCTTTGATCAAAAATGAACAGGATTTAGATTTATTGAGAGAAATGCTGTTGCGGAAAAAACGCTATTAAGAAAGAGTACATTTAAACCTCTTCCAGATAAAATCCACATTTCCCCATTACGCCTTGGCCGGATTGTAAAACCAACAATCCATCACCATTATTAAAGGCATCGATATTGCAAGTCATCGGCTCTAGCGCGATGCTTTTGCGGCTAGGAGGGGTGAAAATTTGGATAAAATTGTACTTTCCCTGCCCTGTTTCCTGCCAGTAACGCAATTGCTGCTTGCCTTTGCGTAGGATTACTTCGGCCCGCGGGCCTTGCTCGGTGATATAAAAACCCGTGTCCAGCTTGGTATCCCCAATACTAGTCAGCCGATGGAAATCTTCGTAGGCTACTTTATTCCCCGTAGGAATCATATACTCATCCACTTCTATCCGTTGTACCGGAGGAATTTGCATTTCTAGTTCTCCCACCGCATCGCCCAAATGGAAATAGGGATGCCAACCCAAACCTACTGGAATATTGACATTACTAAAATTGTGTAGACTAAGGGAAACGTCAAATTTACCATCGACTCGAAAATAGTAGGACAGGCTAAAAGCAAAAGCAAAAGGGTAGGCAGGATTATCGCCAGTGTATTCGTAGCGCAGGTGCATATCGGCTTCGTTCTCCCCCAATTCTACCGAATGAACATTCATCGCTACGCGACGTCCCATACCGTGAATTGCATTTCCCGTTGATTGACTATTGATCGGGAATTGATAGGTCTGGCCAGCATGTTCGTAAGTACCGTTTTTGAGTCGGTTGGGAAAAGGATAAAGCAAAGCGCTTTTACTCTTAAAATTAGTCTGTAGCTCCTCTTCCGTCTGAAAACCATCAATTACCGAAACGCCGCGTAGCAATACTTCCTGTAAATGTCCACCATGCTCTGGGATAACGGTAAAACTGTTACCAGATTCGGGGTGATAGATGCGGTAGCGTTCCAGTCCTGCAAAAGTATCAATTTCGTATTCGTACATGTTTTGGGTTTTAAGTACTTATTGAGCGGGAGTTTCGGACAACAGGCGGAGCAGCACTCCATTGGTCCAACCAAAGCCATCTTGGACGGGGTATTCTCCCCCACCCGCTTCGAGGCTAATATCCATCACGTTGTATTTCTCGACCATCTTTCCAGTTTCGCGATACACCTTAGTATTGAGATTGACCCAGCGGGTTTTAATCGTATCCGCTAGGGCCGAGGCCTCATAATTGCGCAAGCCCTGAATCGTCATCCATTGGAGAGGTGCCCAGCCGTTGGGGGAATCCCACTGCTGCCCTGTAGCGGCCAAAGTAGTGACCACGCCACCAGGTTGGAGGAAATCTGCTTCTACCTTTTGCGCAACCGCTTGAGCCTGCTCGGGCGTACACATTTTGAAATAGAGGGGAAAAAGACCAGCTAGGGAAAAATGAGGACTCGCTTTGCGTTGGACAAAATCGTAGTCGACAAAAAACTGGGCTTTACTATCCCAGCAATAACGGAGTAAGGCGGCTTTGCGTTGATCGGCGCGTTGCTGATAAAGCGTCGCTTCTTCTTCGTCATCCGCTAGGCCGTGAGCTTCCGACAATAAAATTTCGAGATGGTATAATAAGGCGTTGAGGTCGACGGGAATTAAATCGGTAGTATGAATGGAGGCCAAATATTGACCATCACTAAACCAACGACTACTAAAATCCCAGCCCGATTCACAAGCGGCTCGAATATCGCGGTAGAGGTCTTGGGCAGGGCGTTCTACATCCTTGGCTAAGTGTACATCTTCCCGGTAAGATTCTGGCCGGGGCACTGGCCGATCATCCCAATAGCGATTGAGCACCGAACCATCTTCCATCCGCACCAGACGACGATGGGTAGGATTATTGGGTTTTAAAGTTTCCAAACCATCCATCCAAAAAGCATATTCCTTTTCTAAAAAAGGCAGGTATTTCTTTAAAGTCTCCCGACCATTTTCTTCGGCGAGCACATTGACGATCAAGGAGTAAAAAGGCGGTTGAGAACGGCCGAGAAAATAGGTCCGATTGCCATTGGGGATATATCCCACCCTATCGATGAGGGTAGAAAAATTATCGGCCATGTTTTCGATCATCTCTTTTTGTCCTGCCGACTGCAGTCCCAAAATGGTAAAGTAGCTATCCCAGTAATAGATTTCGCCAAAACGGCCACCGGGTACGATATAAGGATTGGGAAGAGAGAGCAAGGTACTTCGCGTGGAAGTATCTGCTTGCCGGGTGAGAATGGGCCAGAGTACATTAATGTGTTCGCTCACCGAACGGGAAGTATCCGATTTAAAACCAGAACTATGTTGGGTAGGAAGGTCAAAATTTTCTTTGACGAACTTAGCGATATCGAAATTAGGGAGCACCTTTTCGCTTTCAAAGCGCTGCATCACTTCTTTCGTAGTAGTCTTGGGGGTACAATCAACAAAAGTCTTAGAATCGGGAAAAACTTCTCCCAATTGGGCTGCGATAAAAAGCTCGCCAAAGCGTTCTTCTGGGCTTTGATGGGCCTGGGTTTCGGTGGCCCCAGCAACGACGTCAGATTGCGGAGCTTGTCGACAGGCTCCTAAACTTAGTAGTAAAATGATAGGGAGTAGGTATTGAAACAATTTCGTCAAACGAGTTAGGCGAGAAATCATGGTGCGTTTTGCCTACAAAGAAAAGCAAAAAAAACGATCTCACCACAACTTCTCGCCAAATCCCTATCCGCCCCTTACCTAAGCAAAGCCTTCTACCCCATTGACGGTAGTGTACTTAAAGCTGACCTTTTTCTCAGGGTGGATATAACGAAATGCCGACTGTACCATCAAGGTGCCTTCGTGAAAACCACAGAGGATCAACTTGAGCTTGCCGGGGTAAGTATTGATATCCCCAATGGCATAAACGCCCGGAATGTTGGTACTGTAGTCGAAGGTATTTACCTCAATCGCATTTTTATTTATACTAAGGCCCCAGTCGGCGATGGGCCCTAGTTTTGGAGAGAGACCAAAGAGCGGCACGAAGTGATCTGTATTTTGTACCAGTTGTCCTTCGCGTTTATGTTTAATCACTACATCGGTGAGTTTACCATTGCCTTCCAAACCAATAGCTTCTGCCTCGGTAAGCAGTTGAATCCTACCACTACCCGCTAGTTCTCGCACCTTTTCCACAGAATCAGGAGCACCACGAAATTGCGTCCGACGGTGGATCAAAGTAACTTCGCTCGCCACCTCGGTAAGGAAG
>SPJL01013748.1_pt1 | contig 10486 bp, 7 predicted proteins | sample 3741751 | NCBI WGS metagenome assembly SPJL01 (sample SAMN10925998, study PRJNA522277) | cold seep metagenome | isolation source: Elba SIP-enriched marine methane seep metagenome, extraction at timepoint T3 | place: Italy: coast of Elba, Mediterranean Sea
GAACACGGTCTTTTCGTCGAGACCGTACTTGTACTTCTTCTCTGATTTACCCTTCCTTTTCCTACCGGGATCGCGGACAGGAACCCAGCCAGCACGGATCAGGTTGCGACGCTTCGTGGGACTCTTCACCTTAGTGAGTATCTCGTCGCCCCATTTATTCTCAGACTGCCAACGCTTAGCTCTCCGTCGCAGCTTTCTCTCCTGACCTGTCCGAGGCTGAGGGTTCGTCGCCATCCAACCCTTGTGCTTTCGAGATGATCTTCCGAGACCATGGACCAGTCGGGGCAGCGGTGCACCGATACCTTTGTACCGTGTTTTGTGCGGCCCATACCGGAGGTTTTTCTTGTACTTAGCTTTGTCCGTGTAGCCCTCAGCTTCGCGACGTGCACGACGTTCTGCCTTGGTCAGGCCACCCTTCCTGCACGCTTGCACGGTAGCACCCAGACCACCGAGACCTCCCTTGCCTTCCTCGACACGGTTCATCGGAGCGAGGCCACCTTCGTACATTCTTTTCTTCGGCTTGCCTCTGTCTTTGACATCGACGAACTCGTTTGCCACTGCACGCGACGGCAACTTACCGCGCGCCTTCTTGGGCTTCCACCCATGGGCAACGGCACGCATCAGTCGTGCCTGCGCTGGGCTGGCGTAGTCTTTAGTCGCCATCAACTTCTCCGGTACGCCCGTCGATCACAGCGTTGTCGGGCTTCGGTTGAATCAGTGCGAGGATGCTGGACATGACTTCGTGTTTCGTTTCGTCACGCAAACCGATAGGTGCATCAGCTGCACCGCGCACTTCGGTCTCTTTGCGATCCGACCAGTTCTGTCGCTGTCGGTTGGTGAGCCACAGCTTGATCGCTTGCACGTCAGGTTTGTAATGCTTCTGCACGGTGTGCGTGATGATGTCACCGTCCCACATCATCACCTTCTCTTCCTCGTGCTCGTAGCCTGTCGCAGTCTGGAACAGTGCGTTGAGTACAGCAGCGTCGGCATCGGTGTAACCCATCTCGACAGCTTTCTTGAAGTGCGGGTACTGCGCCTTCCAGATGCCCATCTGCTGACGACTGATGTCGAACAGCTCGGAGATGTCGTCCTCGTCGAAGCCGTTCATCATGATCGCGCGGATCTGATCGGTGTAGTCAGGCAGGAACACACGCGAGCCAGCCTTCATCAGCTGACCGCTGCGGTTCCGTGCCTTCCTGTTGATGCGCTTCGCTGGCATTACTCGGTACCTTGTATAAACTCCAGCACAGCTTCAGGAGCTTGTGCGATGTCACCTATTGATTCCTTCGCACCTGTCGCCATCCAGTCTACAAATGCCTCACCTGCCTCGATCATACTCTCTTCGTTGATGTTGACTTCCGGGAGGTAGTAGTTGTCTTGCTTCCACTGGTTCTCAGCAGCAACCATGTACGGGCGCAGCTCATTCATGATGCGCGCGGTAGCAGCTTCATCGCCTGACGTGTGCGCAAGCTGCAGCAGACGGTTACGAATGAAGTCGCTCTGGTACGTACGACCAGCCCCTGCCGTGAGTGCTCCGACTCCGAGGAACGAATCCAACATGCCTGCGAAGAACGAAACGCCACCGGCAGCAGCAATCATACCCGCACCCTTTCCGGTTCCCTCTGCATTAGCAGTGACGCGCAGGTACTCGCGAACACCCCGCAGTACTTGCTGGTCTTCCGGAGAGAACCACGCCTGAATGACGCGTCGGCTACTGGGACTGTCGAGGAACGCCATAAACTTGTTGGGGTTTGCAATGGCAGGTGCCGTCGGGTCGAACGTCGCCTCTTCCAAAGCACGAAGCAAGAAGCGACGTTGCACTTGCTGTCGTCCTACCGGCGTCAGTCGCTCAAACAGCTCAGTCATAACCTCTGGTCGATTCGAACGCATGACAGCGTCAACCACGGTATCGTCGATGTTGTTGTTCGCAATGGCTCGTTTCAGTACACCTTCAGAAAGCTCCTCGAAGTCACGCGCGAAAGCACGCTCAATCAATTCATCCAACTGTTGCTGTGCTGCGGCACGACGACTAGCTGGGTAGTGCACGTTCCGCAGGTTGTTTATCAACTCTTCGTTGGCACCCCAGAAACGTCGATTTTCTAGTTGCTTCATGAAGTCATCGAACAACTGTGTACCGTAGTTCGACTCGATGTCGATGCCATACCGCTCTGCGAGTTCTTGCAGCGCTTCAACACGCTCTTCCACCATACGTCTGCGCGCAGGGCCGGTGCCAACGAACGGAATACGCTCGACAATCTTGGTAAAGATCTGCCTTGCAGGTGTCTGCCGAAGCACATCTTCAGTCATTACTCGTCGGCCTGTCGCGTCAGCGTACTGAAGCCCTTCTTCAATGTGACGCAGTCGTTCGAGATCGAAGTCAGGCACTTGACCACGTAGGTAACTCGGGAGCTTCGTTGCGGTCCTGATCAATGGATCGAACACGTAGTCGGGTACGACACCAAACGCTGCGCTGAAGGCAACGTCTCCGGGGTTGAATTCACCCCCTGCCACATGCTGCCCACCTTGGATCACCGCTTCTGTTGCACCAGAGCCTGCGACCATCGCGGTTGCACTTCTTCTTCTCGCCTCACGTAGTGCTGCACGGCGTGCGGTTTCAGTAGTAGCGACAACTGCAGCTTGGCGTGCTGGTGCAGACGCTATCGCAGCACCACGTCCTGCCGGAGTAAACATCGCACCGATACCACCGATCTGCATTGCGTCCATCACGCTAAAGCCGGGACGGTTCACAAGGGCTCTGATCGGTTCACCGCTTGCGGTGCGTCGATTGTTATTGACCAGTATGAGTGATCCATCCGGTGCAGTCTGATAGCTGACGCCGGGGAACATAGCACGCTCGCGAATCTCACCCGTCTCAGGATCTTCGTACTCGACGGTCTGCGTCATAAAGTTCACGATCTCTTGCGGATCCGTCATCGTTAACGTCGCTAACGTAGTACCCATGTTGCTCGCCAGCTGACCCATGCCCTCGACCTTCATCGGGATCATAGGAGCCGCACCACTGTAAGCCGACTGGTTCATGAGCGCTTCGTAACCCCCTGCTGCTTCGATAGCTTCCATGTCAGGCCCGATGTGGAAATTTATATCAGGCAGAAACTCATCCATGCCGATCTGAGCTATCTCAGGCAACTGAATAGATGCCCGCGACGTGCCACGCTCCTCGGGGAACGGGCTCAGTTCCAGTTCAACGATGTCGTCCTGCTCAGGCATGAACTGATCGAACGGATTGACAACTACACCGACCGGCGCGACGGGTTCCATACGAAACTGGTCAAAGGGATTGCTACTGGTCGCACGCTCTTCACGCTCAGGGTAAGGACCATAGCGCTCCTGCTGCTGCTCCTGAAATGCAGCGATAGCTTCCTGTTCTTCGGACTTACCGGAGATGGCAAGGTCAGCACGCAACTGCATCATCTCCTCTTCTGTCAGGTCTTCTTGGCTGCGTCCCTGCTCCTCCATCTGCCGCAGCATCTGCTGCAGTCGGATGTCAGCCTGTACTTCTGCTACGGGTCTCGACATTAGTAGGGTGCTCCGGTTTGACGAATGGGCACTGCAAGCTCGTCAGGGATTTCGAAATTCTGCTGGAACTGATCGAGCAGCAATTTCTGCGCTTCCGTGTTACCTCGGGTTAACTCCAGCTGCTCCAGCAGATAATCCTGTGCCTCCGGGGGTGCTACCAGCATTCGTGCTGCTTCACGCTCCTGAGTCAACTCGGCCTGACTTGCACGGAAACGTGTGTACTGATCCAACCAGAAGTCTCTCTCTTCGGTGCCCGGACCTTCCGACAGATTCTGTGCAGCGAACTCACCCTTGTCGATGATCTCGCCGAGTACGCTCAGCTGCTCGCGAAGAATAGCGAGGTTCTCCTCGACGTTTTGGCCGAGGTTTGCGTTCATGCCTTCGACCTTCTGATATTCGAAGTCGGTCTTGGTACCTGTGAGCAAACGCAAATCAGCCAACACCTGCCTACCCATCATGGACTGCAACGTTGCCAGTGTGGTGTTGTCGTCGATGGCCTCACTGATGCCCGCAAACTGGGCAATGTTACGGATGATTTCGTTCAGCCCACTCGTGTCTTCGGTCAGCCCCTCCATCATGCCGTACGCACGCTGCAATCGACCCAGAGCTGGTATCGCCTGTATCCCTACTTTCGCTTGGTCAACTGCACTGTTCGTAGCAGATGTTGCAGTCGTCTCTGCGACTCTTTGAGCAGCAGCCTGTGACGGTACACGTCTCGGATCGACGATGCGGAAAGGCCTGTTTTGCGCGTCCCTCTCGACGCGAGCCACGGTCGTACCGTCCGGGTTCATGATCATGCTGACGATCACGCGATTGGCCTCAGCCTCGGTCATCTCTCCGGCATCAATAGCTGGAATGTCAGCAGGATCAATAGCAGTCGTCGTGCCGACTACGCGGGCACGGCTATTGCTCTTGAAGCCTTCCAAGTTCGTCAGTGCATCGAAGTAGTCACCGGCAATTGCCATCTCACGGTCAGCGAACCGCTGCTCTTCTGCTGCGTGCATCGCTTCTATTTCAGCCTGCTGTGCTGACTGCTCACGTAGGCTACCTGCCGCCATGCCCAGTGACTCACCGAACGCACCTGTCCGCGTCGGCGCGAGCATTGACTGTGCAAACGCAAGCCACTTGTCTTGCTGTGCACGTTGGTTCTGCCGCTCACGACGTTGCTGGAACTCACCTTGGGCTGCGCGCAACTGAGTGATCGCTGTGTCGCGATTCATTTTAGCCATGCCGCGCAATTCAGACAGCGGATCAGGCACGACCTCTTCGGCGACAGCTGCAGCCACCGGACTCATCGTGTCTTCCTCCTCCAGTTCTGCATCCGGAGGGGGAGTCACTGCTGCCAGTCCACCTGTTTGGAATTTTTTCACTGCACTAGTCCTGTTTTTCGTCTCGCCAGTTTCTCTCGCGACTCATGCTCTCATCATTGTTTGATAGCAATGTACCTCGACTTACTCCAACGCTGTCACCTATGTCGGGCCAACCGAACCGACCCAGAAACCGGTTAAAGGAAGGGAACCTGTCCGCGATGCCCCTACGAATGCCGTCAAGGACACGTCCGCCGAAGGCGTACTGCGCGAGCCCGCCCTCAGCGTATCCTTTTGGGGACGCATACCCACCCTCCGCGTATCCGTCTTCGTCAATGTAACCACCTTCTGCTTCGCTCAGTCCTCGGTACACACCGTAGGCACCTGCGATCTGCGACAACGGTGACGGCTGGTAGACCGATGCCGGTCCCACATCCTCGCGTGTCTGCACTCGGTCCATCGGTAGTCCGCGAATCAGGTTGCTCATGAAGCTCAGCCTGTCGAACGGCAAGTCGCGCTGTGCGAGGAAGTCTTGGTACGCAAGATCGAGTGCCTGCTGGCTCTGTGCTTGCTGCTGCGCACCGATGCCTTCCATCGCTGCTGCATCTCTGAGCCCAGCCATCTGAGCAGCTTCGCCCATCTGGCCCAGACCCTGCGCTCCGGTGAACATTGCCTGTGCGCCTGCCTCTTCGAGCGCGCCAACGATACGAGCCAACTCAGCATCTCGTGATGCTTGCTGACCAAAGATGTCTGCGGCTCCGGTGTAAGCCCCGGAGAGTGACGCCAGACGCTGCTCTTCGAGACCTTCTTGAATGTCGCGTGCGCCCCGGACAGCGATGTCTTCCATCGATCCGGTGCCTCCACGGGAGCCATACTGACCAGCACCCCCGAACATCCCAGAAACTCTGGGCATAAATTCTTCTTCCAGCGTTCGGGTAGCCTCGGTCTCCTGCCTGTCGAGTACGTTCTGGATGTAAGGATCCATGTACTCCTCGACGACGCCTTCGTCAGTCCAGCCTCGCGCGCCTCGCTCAATGAATGGAGACGCAGCTCGCCCGATGTTCGCAGCACGACTCAGACCTCCTCCGTAGCCCGCTGCGCCCGCTTCGAAGTAGGGCTGGTACGCACCTATGTTCGCCTCGGTCATGCCAAATGCGGCCTGCTGCTCCGGCGTGAAGCCAGCAATGCGCGGACCCCCGTACGGGATGTAAGGTTCAGCAGCCGCAGCGTTCGCTCGTGCGATCAGACCCTGCGTGTAGTCCGACATCCACTTCGGGATGTTCTCGACGGTCTGCCCCCACGTTGATGTTGATGCGGGCGGCTTCCCCTCGAACAGGAAGTCCAGTTCGTTAGACATCTACGCTCTCCCTGCCGCTGCTCTCAGTTGCGGCATGTAACTGGTCGGGGTCTTCGCCTTGTGGCTGAAGCCACCCTTCCTCAAGTTCTTGGCCTTGTGCTGACGTAGGTTGCGACGCATCTCATCGAGACGCTGCGCTCCAGCCTTGCCGGATCCGTCACCCAAGAGTGCGACCGATTCTGCGTCTATGACGTACTCACCGTCGCTCAGACGCGCCGGGATGTCGTCGGACCTACCTGTGCCCGGTCCCTCTGTGAAGCCGCCAGACGCGCTCACAGTGGGTATGACGCGCGATACGTCGGTGTTCTGCTCATGCCATCCGCCCAAGGCGAAGCCGGTGCCCTGACCCAGCTGCTGCTGACCCGGTGGGTACCAGCTACCATCCTGACCCGGTGTGTAGCCAGCCTGCTGCAGCGCTTGCTGCGCGCCCTGTGCCATCTCTGCCGGGACGATCTGCCCGGTCTGGATAAGGCCTTGGATGCCCTGTCCCATCGGTGCGCCAGCGGCCTCCAGTCCGCCCGTAGTGGGCGTGCCAGTCTCCCCGGCGAATGGATCAGGTGTGATGAACAGGCTCTCACCCGTCGTCGGGGCTCCCTGCATGCCGTACTGGTAGTACGCACTCGGGTCTGTCGGCCCAATGAACTGACGTTCGCTTGAGTAGATCGGGAGACGTTCCTCGAAGGATTCCGGTATCTCGGGACGTCCGGGCTCTTCGTACTCACCACCACCGAAGCCTCCTGACATGCCAGCGAGCGCAAGAGGCAGCGCCAGATCACCCAAGCCGCCTCCACCTCCGGTCGCGGGAGCTGTGCCAGTGCCGGTACCAGTGCCCGTGCCTGCAGGTGTCTGCGTCGGGTCACCCGCTCCGATGTCTACGGTGCGCTGCTTCGGCAGTGTGCTGATGTCGATCTCAGCCAGCTCGCCCTCTGGCATATCTCCGGGTGCGTACTGTCTGGTAGCGAGGATCTCGCCTTCCAGTGGCTCACGGAAACCAAAGACCTCACGTCCCTTCGAAGCCATGCTCTCCATCGTCGGCTGCATCATCTGGCCGAGGCCACCCATGATGGCACCCTGCGTGAAGTCGCCGCCCGTCAGCTCAGCCCCAGCACCTCCGGCCAGACCGGAACCGATCACGGCTGCAGTCTGATCCGACAGTCCCGGCGCGATACCTTTGACCGCGTCTCCGGCGACCGTGCCCAAACCTCCGCTCACAGCTCCCTGAATCGCCCCTGTCATGAAATCGCCACCACCCGCAGCACTCATGCCTCCTCGGATGACGGCGTTGCCCAGCATGCTTGCACCGACTCCTGTGGCAGCACCTCCTGTCAGCATGCCGCCCAGTGCAGTACCCAGTCCCGGAGCGAAGATGCTCAGTGCGATTGGAGCAACGATCTGGAAGATCTTGGAACTGAAGACTTTCTTCACTGCCTTCTTGACCTTCTTCCAGATCTTGGACAGGAAGCCGTACTCCGGCATCCCGGTATCAGGATTGGTCTCGGCTGAGCCCCACATGCTTTCGATGACCTCGAACTCTTCCGGCGTCATGTGCACCAGCATCGAGTCACCATTGCGCCCACCTCGGCGTGTCGTCTCAGCAGCCTTCGCCAGACCACCCTCGGCCTTCTCGACGTAGCCACCGATCTCGTACAGGCGGACCTTCTTCATGTCCTTCTTGGACGCTCCAGCCTTTTTCCCGAATTGCTCGGCTGCGTAGGAGTACAACAGCTCGGGACCACCCGGCATGGACTCGATCAGCTGGGCAGCTTCGAGGGTCTCGGGATCAGCCCCCTGCTGCGCAAGCATAGGAGCCAGTCCGCGACGTGCACGGATGCCCTGCGTCGCCTGCCTCTGCCGGTCTTCCTTCGGTGGCATCGGTTTACCTTTACGTGCTCCGGGCGTGTGACGACCACCCGGAGGTGCATCGGTTGTAATCCGCCTTGGTTTGCCGCCGCGCTGTGGTGGTTTCATGTCTGCCATCGTTCTATCCCGTAAAGTTTGTAGTTGCGAACATTCGTTCTGCCCACTCTTTCCAGTTGTCGTAAGCGTACGGATCAGGGACATCTTGCCCCAACGGATCGGAACCACCAAACACACCCATGGCCCAGTCCTGCCACTTACTGGGGTCTTGGAGGATCTCGTAGTTGTAATCCGACCCCTGAATCAAGTCAGCGAAGAAGCCCAGCTGCCCGGTCATGACGTCAGCCCACGCCATCACTTCATCATCCCGGAAGCCACGAGGATCTACGATCATGACTCGATCCTCCCGTCTGCCGGTTCGATGTGTGCGAAGGTCTTGCCCAGCTCGTAGTTGCCTCCGCCCACGTTCGACTCGAACTTGAAACTCATCAGCCGACGGATGTCTTTGAACTTCACCGTCTCTTCGTCGCTGCTGGACGGCGTCTCGAAGATAGTCTCCGTCGGCCCATCGACTACCGAGGCCTTCGCGTTCGCACGACCCTTCACCTGCAGCGTCATGTCACCTGCCTGCACGAGGTCAGGTTCAACGCGTGCCACGCGCAATGACTTGTCTGCGATCTGCTGATCGAGCAGTGAGAACTCGTGCGTCTCGAAGAACGATTGGATTGCACTGATCTGCGATGCACGGATCTTGTCGAACGCTGTCTCGTGTTGCCACAGTGTGCGACCGTTTGCCGTCTCGAAGTTATCGACCATGAAGGGACGCTGATACACGTCGGCGTAGATGCCAGCAGTGCGCCCTTGGTTGATGTCGTCGTTGTCAGGTAGTGGCGTGTCGAACCAGTAGCCTTCGCGCACGTTGAACACGACTGCATGCGTACACTCTGTTGCGTTGCCTCTGGGGTAACACCACCACAGCTCACCGTAGCGAGGGATCTTGAAGCCGAAACACTTCTGCCGCGCGTTGAAGTTGATGTTGTCGAAGAACCAGTTCTGATTCATGTTGTTGGGGATCTCGCGCACGACACCATTGAACATGTACCAACGGTCCACACCGGGCCAGTAGTAAATACCGTCCATCTCAACGACGCCCTGAGAACTCATGATGGTTATGCCACGAGCAATGACGTCGTACGCGAAGTCAGGGGGACCAGCCGGAATGAACGTAGCCCGAATCAGTATGTCGAGACCCCAGAAAAGCGCAGCAGGACCCTGACCAGAGCCACGAAGAGGCATGCCCTTGATGATTTTCTGGGTGCCGATGTTGATAGCGACAGGTGGCACCGACAGATTGTTTGCCTGCGACTGCACGATGAGACCTTCGCTGCCGTAGGTCCAAATGTAGACACCACTGACCACGCAACCACCGCTCGTTGCTTCCGCACCGTTCCATGCAGCATCCAAACCAGCTGTACCCAGCGCAGTCGTTGCTTCGATGCTGTCGATGTACAGCGTGCCATTGACAGAGTTGTCGATGTTCGCTGCGTTCGGGGCAACGTGCGCGACCAATACATGGTTGCCCGTGCCTCCTGTGTCAGCGAAGACATCGAACTGCCACAGGTTGTTGACGTCCGTAACGAAACCTGCGGGCGTGCGATCACTGAACAGGTTGAGCGTGCCGTTCGACACTTGATACTGACCGAGGGTATTCGGATGCCCAAGGTGCAGATACTGGATGTCATCGCTGGAGTAGCTGTGCATGCCGCGAGTGATCTCCGGCACCGTGTCCGTCACCTGCTGGTAGCCGCCGATCTTCTTTGGCTTCCCGCGCTGAAAACGACACCACTTCCCATCGAGGTAGTGCTCGTTGTCAAAACGCGTCCCGTCCCGTTTGATTCCGGGGGCGGACGCTAATGGTGCAGGTTGCTCAGCCATATCAGTTAATCAAGTATGTAAATGTCCAGCCCGCGACCAGACCTTTCACTCCAGAGTTAGTCCATCCAGTGTTGCTGTAAGCCTCGACGCTACCTCCCACTGGGTAACCGAACGAGAACACACCTGCCGTGGAAAGTGTGTTACGCATTGGAACCAGTGTCGATGCATTGTCGAGACCTTCTCCGTCGTAGTTCACAACAGCCGATGTCGTCGGTCTCAACCCTACCGGAACGCCAGTGGCTCCCATGCTGGTCGAGTTCGAGTTACCGAGATCAGCAGTGTCGATGCTCATCGTCACCAAGTTACCGACGCGCGTGTAGTTCACGGTCGGCGTGTTGACATCAGAGAAGCCAGTCATCGTCAGCGTGAACGAGCCTTCTTCGATGTCAGCGAGATCGCTCACAGTGAGCACACGTTCGTTGCCTGCACCGGTCAGCGTGTTGTTGACTTGGAAGCCACCTGCTGACGGAGCAAGTACAGTTGCAACCTGAAC
>SPJL01003546.1_pt1 | contig 10477 bp, 10 predicted proteins | sample 3741751 | NCBI WGS metagenome assembly SPJL01 (sample SAMN10925998, study PRJNA522277) | cold seep metagenome | isolation source: Elba SIP-enriched marine methane seep metagenome, extraction at timepoint T3 | place: Italy: coast of Elba, Mediterranean Sea
AATCCTCCTAGACTCATCAAGTTCGCTGACAGCCCAACTTGTTTCATTAAAAAAAATGTCGCTAATACAGCCAATGGCAAAGCAATCGCAATGGTCATTGCCGCACGCAGATTGCCTAAAAACAAGACGAGCAACACCATCACAAGCACAACCGCTTCTATCAATGCCTTTGTGACCGTGTTGACCGCGCGCTCGACCAAATGACCGCGATCATAAAAAACATGTGTGGTCACACCTTTTGGTAATGCTGGCTGGATTTCTGCTAATTTCGCACGCACTCCTTCTACAACAGCTCTTGCATTGGCGCCTCTTAAGCCAAGCACAAGGCCTTGTACCGCTTCTCCTTTGCCATTGCTGGTAACAGCGCCATAGCGAGTTAATGCACCTAGTTTCACAGTCGCAATATCGGCAATTCTGACTGGCACACCATGTTCACTGTTTACAACCGTCTGCTTGATATCGTCCAATGTTTTAAACGCACCTTCTGAACGCACTAAAATTGCCTCTTCTCCCTCTATCAAACGCCCAGCGCCATCATTGCGATTATTATCTTCGATAGCTTGCGCTAATCTATGCAAAGAAATACCACGTGCAGCCATGCGTTTGTTATCCGGCACAATTTCAAAGGTACGAACACGTCCACCTAGCGCATTGACATCCGCTACCCCAGGTACTGTGCGTAATTGCGGACGAATCACCCAGTCCAGCAGACTACGTTTTTCTTGCAGCGTTAACTGATCTGACTCTACGGTAAACATAAACATTTCGCCTAATGGCGTTGTCATCGGTGCAATACCGCCCGAAATATTCGCTGGTAAGTCACTCCATACGTTATTGAGGCGCTCCGTCACTTGCTGTCTCGCCCAATAAATATCAGTGCCATCTTCAAAGTCAACGGTGATATCAGTCAATGCATATTTAGCAACAGAGCGTAAACCAACTTGATGCGGTATACCCAACATTTCAATCTCAACTGGCGCGGTGATACGTGTTTCCACTTCTTCTGGCGTCATTCCTGGCGCTTTTACAATCACCTTCACCTGCGTTGATGACACATCAGGGAACGCATCAATCGGCAACGCTTGATAGGCCATCACCCCAGCAACAGACAGCAGCAGCGCAAACAATGCGACCAATAACCGCTGTTTTAAGCAAAATTCAATCAACGCATGCATCATTCACCACCCACGCCTAACCAGCTGCCTTTAAGCGCAGCGATCCCTTTGACAACAACCGCGTCTCCAGCCTGAAGATTCCCTTCAAGAATCGCAGTGCCATTTTGCTCACTCACTACTTGTACTGGCACTGGCTCAAAGCCCTGCTTAACCTGTTTGAATACATAAGCAGTCTGCGCATTGCGCACAAGTGCCAACCTGGGCACACTAAATTGGCTTGCTTTTACTTCTGCTTTCATTTCAACTTCAACAAACTGACCTAAAGCAAGTAAATCAGCTCTTTGCGTCACTTCCGCCCGCACATGTCGGGTTTGTGTTTCCTTATCTAACACACGTAACAGAGTAATAACCTTACCGCTAACGCCTTTTCCCACGACTTCGACTGACATCCCAGGCATCACTTGAGATGCCATTTCAACAGGTACATTAACCTCTAACCATAAGGGGCTTAATTTTGCGATTTTATAAATGGGCGCCGCTAATTCAACACGTTGCCCCACGTTCGCCATTTGCTCCACAACATGGCCACTGATTGGCGCAATAATCGCTAGACCACTACTTAGCTTGCGTTGAGTTGTTAGCTGCTTGATGGCTTGTTCTGACATACCAGATAATTGCAACGCTTGTTTTTTTTCAGCTTGCAACGCAACCAATTCCTGATATTTTGACTTGGTTTCAAAATATCGACGCTTAGCAATAATGCCATCCTTAAGCAAAGCCTCATCGCGCATTAACGCTTTTTTTGCCAATTGTTTTTTCGTCAATATCTGTAAGTAATCACTTTGCAACGCAACCAACCCAGTACTCGCCATATGTGCAATGACCTGACCACGTTTGACTGATTGACCTGTTGAAACTTTTAACGCATCAATCAGGCCGGATTGCGGTGCAGTCACTACACGTATTTGATTGGCTGGCAGCACCACTTCTGCATTAAATTTCTGTGCAGGCTGACTGGCATTTTGTGAGACTTTTGCCACTTCAATGGCCATGTTATTGATTTGCTCAGGGGTGAGTACAATGACTTCAGCCCATAAAGCAGAGGAAAACACTGCCAAACAGAAGAAAGAAATAACTTGTTTCATTTGATTCCTAAAGATACGATTAAGTTGGATAGCTTGATAATCATCTTTCATGGCAATACCCCCACTGCTTGGTTATACCTGGCAACATTTCGCTTGACCTCAACTTGCGCCATCACATGGCTTTTTTCTGCGGCTATTGCATTATTTTTCGTTTGTAATAACCGAATCAGCCCGATCTCACCCAATTGATACGCTTTTAGGGCTAGGTCTGCACTGCGTTTAGCAAGCACGGCTTCAGCATGAACCAAAGCCAATGTTTTTCGACTAACGATTAGATTATGTTCAGCCTCATGTAAGACAGCTTCCAGCACCATTTTCAAGCGCGCTTGTGCACTGATTGCCTCACCTAAAGCTTGCTCAGCTTTAGCGATGCGAGGAGCCCTGCTGACTGCTGTATCCAGCGGAAACTGAAACTGCACACCAACACTTTGGTTATAGTTTGTGTCAAAAGCACCTTGCGATGATCGTGCATTCAGCATCAACTGTGGATGGCTACGCCTTTGCACACGTGATAGGTTTCGCTGCCCTTGCGCCAACCTTACCTTAGCTAGCGCAGCCTGCCACTGCGGAGACTGCTCAAAACTCGTGATGGATGATTGCTGCTCTTCAAATAGTGCTGGGAATTCTTGCAGCCCCGTTAGCTGGCTATATCGAAAGTGCGCATGCATCAGCTCAGCATTTGCATCCAGCAACCGTTTTTGTGCTTGTATTGTTTCTTGCTGTACCAGCATCAAATCTGTTTTAGCGAGCTCACCAGCCTGATACTTTTTATCTACTGCTGCTTCTAGCTGCATAGCGGTTTCTAGCTGTTGCGCATACATTGCAGCGAGATTTCGATTCAAGACTACATCCCAGACAGCTTCTCGCAGCGCACCAGCGACTAAGAGTTGCAAGCTGGCCGTATTGGCTACTAAATGGTCTGCGCTTAAGGTCGCTACACTGTTTACATTCAACTTTTCTTGTGGAAACCAGATTGGTAGTGCAAGTTGCACCATCCAGTCACGTTCGTTTCTGCCACTACCAATCGTGTCATTTTGATGCAATACACTGATACTTGGAGACGCAGCAAGATAACTACTGGTCAATTCTTTTTTTGCCTGCACATCGTACTGCTGAGCAGCCAGTATCGCTTGTTGTGGGGCACGTTGAACGGCCTTATTCAATATTTCGGTCAGATTAAGCGCGTGATTGACGCTCAAAACATCAACATGCTCTTCTGAAGCTTGCATGGCAAACGATTGTGTTGCATAAGCACTCACTAACAGCGTTAACGCTATTATTTTGTACATTAAGGTACTCCTAAAAACATCAATAGCTTTCGGCTTTTATATCCGAAAGAAGGGTTATGTTTTTAGCAGCAGGGAGGCGCGCGCGTGCTGAAGGAATTGTAAAAGTACTGAAGTACTTTGAAGGAGTCTCTTGGATAAGTTACCTGCTGAAAAGCGGGTAATAAAACGGTAGAAAATACGATCAGGATAAAAACAAAGGCCATAAAGTCTGGCAGGTCGACTTCTTTAAACAAGCCCTTATCAATCGCGACTAATTGCGAGTGCTGGTTTTGATAAGCATGAATATCCACAGGGTACTGCCCTGCCTCGTATGCAGACTGCTGTACTATTTCAGCACCAGCAATATGCACATGCAAACCACTGGCCTGCTGGGAGGAGCCCCCATGATCTAAGTGCGCATGAACAAATGGCAATAGCAGTTGCAAAACAATCAAACAAATTGCCACGCAAGCTAGCACAACTTTTCTAATGCTAAATAACATCTTCCAATCAATATATTACTCACGCTAATAGCAAGACTATGCACCAATACGAAAACGGAGGCAATGCGTCATATGACTATCTGCATAATTTTTCTCGCTGTTTACATCTCTTAGTTCAAGAATACAGACTTAACATTGGTCTGATACACGCTTTCTCATGTAAAATTGTCGTTTTTCTAAAACGCAACTGAAAACCATGGTATTAACCTTTCAGCAAATCATTCTTAAGCTACAAGCTTATTGGGATGCACAAGGCTGCACCCTACTACAACCCTATGACATGGAAGTTGGTGCTGGCACCAGCCATACCGCCACTTTTTTACGCGCCCTAGGCCCAGAGCCTTGGAAAGCCGCTTATGTACAACCCAGCCGCCGTCCGAATGATGGCCGTTATGGTGAAAACCCCAACCGTCTACAACATTACTATCAATATCAAGTTGTACTGAAGCCAGCACCTGACAACATCATGGATTTGTACTTGGGCTCTCTAGAGGCTTTAGGGTTTGACCTTCAACAAAATGATGTGCGCTTTGTCGAGGATGACTGGGAGAACCCAACCTTAGGCGCGTGGGGCTTAGGCTGGGAAGTCTGGTTAAATGGCATGGAAGTCACGCAATTTACTTATTTCCAGCAAGTGGGTGGTATTAACTGCAAACCGATTACGGGTGAAATTACCTATGGTTTAGAGCGTCTTGCAATGTATCTGCAAGGTGTCGAAAACGTGTATGACCTTGAATATTCACCTGGCGTGAAATACGGTGATGTATTCTTACAAAACGAAAAAGAACAATCAGCTTATAACTTTGAGCACAGTGATGTTGAGTTTTTGTTGACGGCATTTAATGCACACGAAAAACAAGCTGAGCACTTAATGGAAAATCAACTCGCCTTACCAGCTTATGAACAAGTGCTTAAAGCCGCACACACGTTTAACCTATTAGATGCACGTGGTGCAATCTCTGTGACTGAGCGCGCCGCTTATATCGGCCGTATTCGCAACCTTGCGCGCAGTGTGGCTGCCAGTTATCTCGATAGCCGCGCACGTTTAGGCTTCCCAATGGCGCCAGAAGCCTGGCGAGATGAAGTCTTAGAAAAAATGGCTGCCGATAAAGCCAAAGCTGAAAAGAAACAAAAGAAAAAGGCCGCCGCATGAGTACCGAAAACCTATTAGTCGAATTATTTGTAGAAGAGCTGCCGCCAATGGCACTCAAAAAACTGGATCAAGCGTTTGCTAACGCGTTAGTCGAGTCATTGTCAGCACAAAAACTCGTCTCAGAAAACAGCGAGTGCACGCATTATGCAACCCCGCGTCGTTTAGCTGTGCATTTAACCAATGTACTAACGCAAGCCGCTGATGAGCAAGTCGCGATTAAATTAATGCCTGTTAAAGTTGGCTTGGATAGTGATGGCAATGCGACCCCTGCGCTATCAAAACGCCTACAAGGCATGGGCCATGATGCCAGCATAGTTAAACAACTACGCCAAGAAAACGACGGCAAAAATGATGTACTGTTTTTAGACACGATCAAAACAGGTGCCACCTTGCAAGACGGCTTGCAAAAAGCATTGGAAGAAACCATTGCTAAACTACCAATCCCTAAAGTGATGTCTTATCAATTGCATCAAAATACTGAGCAAGTAGGCTGGGAATCAGTCAACTTTGTACGTCCTGCACATGGATTAGTCGCGTTGCATGGCAGCGAGATCGTGCCTGTTTCTGTATTAGGTTTAACTGCGAGCAACACAACCAAAGGCCATCGTTTCGAAGCCAAAGTAGACACCATCACATTTAACAATGCAGATGAATATTCTGATAAATTGTTAAGCGAAGGTAGTGTGATTGCCAGTTACGAAACACGTAAAGCAGACATAGCCGCCCAACTCAAATCTGCCGCTGATAAAGAAGGCTTGCAAGCCATTGATGATGCTGACTTGCTGGATGAAGTCACCGCGCTGGTCGAGTTGCCAAATGTCTTAGTTGGCAGCTATGAAAATGAATTTTTAGAAGTGCCGCAAGAGTGCTTGATTTTGACCATGAAAGCCAATCAAAAGTACTTCCCGCTTGTGGATGCAGACGGCAAACTCACTAACAAGTTTTTGATTACCTCAAACATCAAACCTAGTGACCCGAGTGCTGTGATTGGCGGTAACGAGCGTGTGGTACGCCCACGTTTGGCAGATGCCAAATTCTTCTTTGAGCAAGATCGCAAAAAGACATTAGAAAGCCGCTTAGAAGGCCTGAATAAAGTGGTTTACCACAACAAATTAGGTTCGCAAGGTGAGCGTAATGCCCGTGTAGTCGCGATTGCTAAAGCGATTGCGGCAAAAGTAGATCCTGCGATTGTTGATCAAGTCGAGCAAGCCGCGCGCTTGTCCAAAGCGGATTTAATCACTGACATGGTCGGTGAGTTCCCAAAACTACAAGGCATTATGGGCCGCTATTATGCGCAGGCAGAAGGCCTGGATAATTATGTGGCCTATGCAATAGAAGACCATTACAAACCGAATTTTGCAGGGGATGATTTACCACGCAGCATGGTGGGTGTTTGTGTGGCATTGGCAGACAAACTAGAAACACTGGTTGGTCTATTCAGCATTGGCGAAAAACCTACTGGAGACAAAGACCCATTTGCATTACGCCGTCAGTCTTTAGGTATTTTGCGCATGTTGATTGATGCCAAACTACCTTTAGGATTTACCGAAGTCGTACAGCTGGCTTTAGCGCAGTTTGATGCGGCAGATAACACCTTTGATGCTTTAAAAGCGTTTAGCTATGACCGCTTAGCAGTCAACCTGCGTGACCAAGGCGCAAGTGCGCAAGAAGTCGATGCCGTGTTATCACTTTCACCAGACATGCTCAGTGAAATCCCTGCGCGTTTAGCTGCGGTAAAATCATTTTCTGAGCTAGCCGAGGCAGATGCACTGGCTGCCGCAAACAAACGTGTTGGCAACATTCTGAAAAAAGCAGATGGTAATGTCGAAGCAGAGATTGATACTCACTTATTGCAAGAAGCTGCTGAGAAAGCATTGGTCTCAACGCTGAATGACATCAAGCCTAAAGCGGATGCGCTGTTTGAGCAAGGTGACTACACTGCCTCATTGCAAACACTGGCTGCGCTTAAAGCGCCAGTAGATGACTTCTTTGACCATGTGATGGTCAACGCTGATGACCCTGCGCTCAAAGCCAACCGCCTTGGTTTGTTAGCCACGTTGCACCAAGCCATGAACCGCGTGGCAGATTTGGCTAAACTCGCAGGCTAGGACACACACGATGCCTAAGCTTGTGATATTAGATCGCGACGGAGTCATCAACCATGACTCCAGTAAGTTTATTAAATCGCCTGATGAGTGGAAGCCGATTGCTGGCAGCCTTGAAGCCATCGCACAACTCAGCCAAAACGGCTACCGCATTGCAGTAGCGACTAACCAATCAGGGCTTGCACGTGGCTTGTTGGACATGGCGACACTAAACCAGATTCACGATAAAATGCACAAGGCCGTACAAGCTGCGAGCGGGCGTATTGATGCGATTTTTTATTGTCCGCATGGGCCTGATGATGAATGCGAATGTCGCAAGCCCAAAATAGGCATGCTAGAAGAGATAAGCAAGCGTTATGGTGCAGACTTAAATAAGGTAACTGCCATAGGCGACTCTTTAAGGGATATACAAGCGTTTGCCAGCGCTGGTTGCAAACCAATATTAGTGAAAACAGGGAATGGAAAATCCACACTGCAAGCCGCCAAGCAAAATACTGACGTGAAGTTGCCAGAAAACACACAAGTCTTTGATGACCTGGCCGCAGCAGTGGCGAATTTTCTGCAGCCCTAAACAACACATTCATACGATTTTAAGATGTTATTTTTTCGTTCGCTTTTATTCATGTTGGGACAATGGCTATTTACACCAATCTTTAGCCTCTTCGCCCTGCTGACTTTTCCACTCAATCCCATCCAACGCAATCGCGTGATTAGCCTATGGGCGCGGACGATTTTATGGTGGCTTAAAGTCACATGTAACATACACTACCAAGTACATGGCATGGAGCATTTACCCGCGCGCCCAAGTGTGATCCTAGCCAAACACCAGTCCGCTTGGGAAACATTGGCGTTTCAGCTTATTTTTCCACCGCAGGTGTATGTGATGAAGCAGTCTTTGTTATGGATTCCGTTTTTCGGCTGGGGTTTGGCAATGACGTCTCCAATTGCCATTGACCGCAGTGCTGGTCGCAAAGCCTTAAAAAAACTGGTGTCGTTAGGCAAAGCCAGACTAAAAGCCGGCCTCTGGGTCGTAGTATTTCCAGAAGGTACGCGTATACCAACATTTGAAACTGGTAAACTGCATATCGGCGGCGCTTGGCTCGCCAGCGGAAGTGAGGCAACTGTTGTTCCTGTCGCACATAATGCAGGACATCACTGGCCTAGAAATAGTTTTTTTAAATACCCAGGTGTAATTCAAGTGGTAATTGGCGAGTCTTTTTCTACCAAAGGGATGAAACCAGACCAAATCAACCAGCGCATCGAAGCATGGTGGCAACAACAAATGCCAAGCATTGAGGGTTAAACCGCTTGGCCAGCACACGCAAGCTCACTCTGCCCAATGGCAACACGATTAGCTATCAACTCGAACGCCGCTCACGCCGCACCATTGGCTTAAAAATCAGCCCAGAGGGTTTAATGGTGCATGCACCAAAACTGCTATTGGTTCGGCAGATAGAATCACTGCTTAAAGAAAAAAGCCGCTGGATTCAGCAAAAGTTAGAGAAACAGGCTACGCAGTATATTCCGCCAATTGAGTGGAAAAACAACGCAGCACTGCTATATCTGGGCAATGATATTCACCTGCAGATTGAAGACAGCGCACGTAATCAACAAGCCAAACTGACTGAACATACACTGCTATTACGATTAAATGATCAGTCGACAGAGATGGTTCAGCGCAAAACTATGCAGTGGTATCAAAAACAAGCCTTGCCAGATTTTCAAAAGCGCATCACCTTATTTGCCAGCAGGCTTGGCGTACCTACGCCACCAATCAGACTTTCTAATGCAAAAACCCGCTGGGGCAGCTGCAACAGCCGCGGTGAGATCCGCTTAAGCTGGCGATTGATACAAGCACCACCTGCAATGATCAATTATGTGGTTTGTCATGAGCTGGCACACCTCAAAGAAATGAATCATTCACCACGCTTTTATGCGGTGCTGGCCTCTTTAATGCCAGAACATCGACAAGTGGAAAAAGCATTAGATCAGTTTTCGCCACAGCTTCACCGTTTATAAACAAATCTTGCAGGCATAAAAAAAGGCGCTCATCGCGCCTTAAACTGGTCATGCACTACTGTTTAACTCGTAGTACCTAAACGCATTGGAGAAACTTGAATCAACTTTGTACTGACCATCTCAGAAAGACTGGTATTTGCAGTTTGCGCCTTCTTCGCTGATTGAATGCATGACTTGGCGCAACTCGCACAGCTGCCACAGTCTGCCCCTACACCTAGCGTATTTTTTAGGTGCTTCACTGTCGTTGCGCCCTCATTTACTGCTTGGTGAATATGGCGCTCTGTTACTGCATTACAAACACAAACGTACATAATAGCTCTTTAATTGAAATAACTAATGATAATTATTATCATTTACGTCACGTTTGTCAAGAACTTAAATAACACCCGTTTGGGCCTCTACTCTCTCTTTTACACTCAGCTTGACAGCACAAAACAAAAAAGCCTAAGCAATTAGAAGCTTAGGCTTTTTTATAAAAGTAAGTTATCAAGAATATTTAACTAGTCACCATCAATATGAGACTGTAAATAATTTTCGATACCAGTGTCTTTAATCAGACTTTCTTGTGTTTCCAACCAATCAATGGCTTCTTCACAATGCTCAAGCAGCTCAGTTAACAAGTCACGAGAAACATAATCTTGCTCAGCTTCACAAATCTCAATGGCTTCAACCAGCTCTGGGCGCATCACTGTCGATTCCAGCGTCATATCACCTTGCAAACACTCAACCACATCTTCACCGATCAGCAATTTGCCAAGGTTTTGCAGGTTTGGCAAACCTTCTAAAAATAAGATACGCTCGATAACCTCATCAGCTTCTTTCATCACACGGATAGACTGTTTGTACTGATAGTCATTGAGCTTTTCTAAGCCCCAGTTTTTAAACATGCGTGCATGTAAAAAATATTGATTAATAGCAGTGAGCTGATGCTTAAGCACTTTATTTAAAACATTGATACTCTTTTTTTCACCTTGCATGATTTAGGCCTCCGCTGCATTCGCATCACCAGACATTTGGCTTTGCAAGTAGTTTTCTAAACCAACTAAGTTGATCAGACGTAATTGTTTTTCTAGCCAATACGCATGATCCATTTCAGTATCTTCTAGCTGGACTAACAACATTTCGCGGGTCACATAATCCTGCGCAGCTTCACAAGCGGCAATCGCCGC
>SPJL01007012.1_pt1 | contig 10472 bp, 6 predicted proteins | sample 3741751 | NCBI WGS metagenome assembly SPJL01 (sample SAMN10925998, study PRJNA522277) | cold seep metagenome | isolation source: Elba SIP-enriched marine methane seep metagenome, extraction at timepoint T3 | place: Italy: coast of Elba, Mediterranean Sea
ATCTGGGGGCAAATCGACTCAGTGTTTACCGTTTTCACCATGCTGGCCCTCGTCTTTGGTTTGCGTCAACAACCGGGTGCAGCAATCGTCTTTTACCTGCTCGCCCTCAACACCAAACTACAGGCCGTCATCTTTTTGCCCTTGGTGGGTTTAGTTCTTTTACCCGCCATTATTCAGCATTGGCGACGGGCCTTGGGTGGAGTATTCTTCGCCGTATTGGTACAAGTAATTCTGCTCTGGCCATTTATCGAGGCTGGACAACTGCCCGCGATGTGGGAGACCTTGACTACGGGCTCGGTGGATTTATACCCACGTACTTCACTGAGTGCTTATAATCTTTGGTTCTTTTTCTTTAGCCATAATTCGGTCGTGGTGGCCGATACCGAAAACTTCTTTGGTTTGACTTATAAAAATTGGGGGCTCCTCCTTTTTTGTTTGAGCAGTGCGGCCATTCTATTGCCCTTGGCGCTGCGAAGTTTTAATTGTATTTGGCAAAAAAAGCCGCTCAATGCCGAGAGTGCCGAGCTGGTTTTTCTAGTAGCCACCCTGATCGCAGTTAGCTTCTTTTATTTCAACACGCAGATGCACGAACGCTATTCTCACCCTGCCTTGCTGATGGCGTTTTTCTATTGCTGTCTTCGCGGTCGTTATACGCTTTATATCTTGCTTTCGCTGGCCTATTTTCTCAATCTCGAACGGGTGATGCAAGCTTTTGAATGGAGTTATAATACGCTTTTGTTTGATCCCGATTTTGTGGCTACGCTTTTTAGTTTGGTCCTAGTGCTGGGTTTGCTTTCACTGTATCGGCGGAGGGGGCCGGGCCGGGATTGGCGACAGCTTTTTACTTCGGATAATCCTTAGGCGGAAGTCAAAAAGTATTTTACCTTAGGTAGTTCTCCAAAGAGGCATCATCCTGTGTCTTTCCCTCTACCAAAGCGTCATGTTATAAAAGCAATGATTAAGAAAGCAATTCTCTCCTTGCCGATTGAGGAGGTCGAAACTGTCGACCAGAGAAGGGCCGCTATTGGACTGCCTCCGATGGATGAATATTTGGTAAGATGGAACTTGAGTATGAAGGCAGATTACCGACCGGAAATAAAAGATTAAACCAAAGAACATCTCTTCAATACTCCACCAGCAAAAAACATCCTCACTTCTGATGATTTTTCTTTCGTTAGAAATAATGGTTTTGCGCAAGAAGCTGTTTTTTAAACGCCAGCGCTTTTTAAAACGCTGGAGGATTTGCTAGCTTTCCTAGGCCAATCCTTCCAGCAATGACCTTTAGACTACTCAGCCCTCACGTTAAACAACACCTCCTCGCCGGACAAATCGACCAGGGCCTTCACCTCCTGCAAAGTATGTTGGTGGGGCATCCACTGGAGCAGAGTGTTCTAATCCGGGCCGCAGTACAGTACGGAGTACGGATGGAAATTCTACAAGGACAGCAAGACTGGCGCGAAGCCAAGCTCGATGCTCAAACAGTCCAAACGGCTTTGTTACAAATTGTCGAAGAAGTAGAACGAGCAGAAATTAAAGACACCAGTATTGTCTTGTATCAAGAAGGCGAGGTGTCGGAGCAGGGCTTGGCCCATCAGCTGGGGGCGGTCTTAGCGGAGCGAGGCTTTCAGGTCATTTTAAAGGCAGAAGATAAAATGGGCCTTGATTCTGTATTGGCCCAGGCCCATTACCTCATCCTCCTACTTCCCCCTAGCGATAGCAACAGCCCTACATTGCGCCAGTTGCTAAAAAAGGTCAAAGCGACCCAGGCCCAAATGGGACAACCCCAATTGATTCCCATCCAGATGGCCTGGCCCAGTCAGCAAAAAGCCTCTCCCCTCTTAAGCTCCTTAATCCCCTCCGGCCACTACCTCAGCTGGCAACAAGCAAGCGATTCAACGCAATTAATCCAACAAATCCTCGATTTACTCTACTTTCGCAACGCTCTCTGCTTCAATCCTCTCCCCCCTACTTCTCTCAAGGCCAACCCAAGAGCGCTTCATTCCTGGACCTTTACGCTCTGGTATTTTTTACTCGCCGGACTATTTATGCTCTCCTTTAAATGTGGAAGCTAAAGCAGTGTAAATCCTAAAATGACCAAAAAAATAAAAATTTTTAAGCCCTGATTATCAGTCACTTATCTACCGACTTTCCCCTTCCATCAGCCAAGCCTTTATGGAATTTCTAGGCCAAAAGCGTCTATGTAGGGATAATCCTCGTGCAAAAGGAGGAGCATTCTCCCAAGAGCCTGCGCAATTTTTGGTAAATTTGTACTCATCAGGAAAATGGTAGAGATGCTACTACAAGTCGAGATTTAGAAAACCCTTTTCCAACGGAATTAGACCTAGCTTATGAATCAGCGTGCGGCCCAAGAGGCATTGAAAAAATACTTTGGTTACGATAATTTTCGCCCCCAACAATTCGAGATCATCGATAATATTTTCCTCGGCTACGATGCCGTAGTCCTGATGCCTACCGGGGGAGGAAAATCCATCTGTTTCCAGATTCCAGCGATTACCCTGCCCGGAACCTGCGTGGTGGTATCGCCCCTGATCTCACTGATGAAAGATCAGGTGGAGGCACTAAAAAGTAACGGAATCCCAGCCGCCTTTCTCAACAGTAGCCTTTCTACCGAAGAACAACGCTACGTGGAAGACGAAGCTTATCACGGCCGACTCCAACTGCTCTACGTTTCGCCAGAGAAAATGGTATCGCCCAGCTTTATGCCACTCTTGAGCCAGATGAAGATCAACCTCTTTGCGATCGATGAGGCGCATTGTATCTCTTCTTGGGGACACGATTTCCGGCAGGAATACACGCAAATGAGTTTTCTCAAACGCCAATTTCCCCGCACCCCCATCGTCGCTCTCACCGCTACGGCTGATAAACTCACCCGCCGCGATATCGTCACTCAACTGGGCTTGCGCGAGCCAGCTATTTTTGTCTCTTCTTTTGACCGCCCCAATATTAGCCTCACCGTACGTCCGGGTCAAAAACGCATCGAGCAAATCCTCGATTTTATCGAAGATCGCCCTCAACAAGCGGGGATCATTTATTGCTTGAGTCGGAAAAGTACGGAGCAGGTAGCGGCCAAACTGATCGCCAAAGGAATCAAGGCGGATTTCTACCACGCCGGACTCCCTCCCGCCGAACGCAACCGCGTTCAGGAAGCCTTTATCAACGATGAGGCACTCGTGATTTGTGCAACTATTGCCTTTGGAATGGGAATCGACAAGTCCAATGTCCGTTGGGTGATCCATTATAATTTACCACAAAATATCGAAGGCTACTACCAAGAGATTGGTCGGGCTGGACGGGATGGTGCTAAAGCAGATGCCTTGCTTTTTTATAGCTTTCAGGATGTGATGGTGCTCCGCGATATTTTGACCAAGGAGGAAAGTAATCATAGCGAAATCAAACTGGCCAAGTTGGAACGGATGCAACAGTATGCCGATGCGCTTAATTGTCGGCGCAAGATCTTGCTGAGTTATTTTGGGGAGCATATGGCCGAGGATTGTGGCAATTGTGATGTTTGTAAAAATCCACCCCAATCTTTTGATGGTTTGGTGATTGCTCAAAAAGCACTTTCGGCAGTCACGCGACTTAAGCAAAAAGTAGGGCTGCGCATGTTGATCGATGTGCTGCGGGGTTCGCGACGTAAGGACCTCCTTCAGCTGGGGTATGACCAGATCAAGACTTATGGCATGGGAGCCGATATCACCGCCAACGACTGGATGGATTTGCTCCGACAAATGCTGCATTTAGGCTTAATCGAAATTGCCTACGATCAAAATAATGTGGTGAAACTCACCGAGGCCAGTAAGGCCGTATTATTTGGTAAACAAGCCGTCACGCTAGTTAGGATGTCGGCCATCAAAGAACAACGGGCCGCTCGTAAAACTAAGCCCAAAACTGTTACCCAACGCCAACGCGTCCGCGACGAACTCTTCGAAGTGCTGCGGCAGTTGCGACGGACCATTGCCGTACAAAAAGGCGTTCCTCCTTATATCGTATTTAGTGATGCGACCCTAGAGGAAATGGCGGCAGAAAGACCGACCAATGAACGAGAGTTGCGCAATGTATCGGGAGTGGGAGAACAAAAGTTGGCGCGTTATGGCAAGGCCTTCCTTAATGCCATCCGCGATTTTGTAACGGACAAATCCCAAGAGGGAGTAAGGGTAAAAGGTGGTTCGCAATTGGAAACCTTACAACTCTATCGTCGGGGCTTTCCAGTCGAACAAATTTCTTTAGAACGGGACATTAGCGTCCAGACCGTGTATGGCCATTTGCTAGAGCATTATAAAAATGGCGAAGAGGTACGGGTGCAGGATTTTGTTTCCAAACCTTTGATTCAAACCATCTTACTGGTCGCCGAGACGCTACCAGAACCCAAGAGCCTCAAAACGATCCACGAACGTTTGGGCGAACGCGTAGAATATCATCAAATCCGTTTTGCCCTTGCCTATTTACAGCGACAAGGCAAAGAGGTCTGATCACCGTCTACTGCTGCAAAGTCCGCATCACTTCCAGTTTATTTTTATTCTTCCAGATTCCTCCGGTAAAATCAGGAACGGAAATGGGTAAACTTTGGCTTGCGACCGAAAGCTCAGATAAGGGCGTAACGGCACTCCACAGTACGCCATCATAGAGGTTAATATCCAGCGGTAAGCCTTGGTTCAGACAAGTAATCAAACGGTAGATCATTACGAAGTCCATTCCACCATGGCCAATTTTATACTTCTCCTCAATATGCTTAAGCTCTGCAAAAATCGGGTGCTCATACTTGCTCCGATATTCCTGATATTCCTCCTCAGCCAGCCAACGGTGGCCCGAAAAGGTAGGTTTGTCTTTATCAATGTATAAACGACTTGGGTAGCCATCGTGCATAGCCTTGGTCCCCAGTACTTTATTGATCCGGGAATAAGGGCTGCCCGAATGCACATCAAACTGGAGCATGATCGTTTTCCCCGCCTTGGTTTTGATCATAGTCGTATTCATATCCCCACATTTAAAGGATTGAAAAGGAGCACCAATCTCTTTGGCGGTTCTACTGAGGTTTAGCTCTCGGGAACTCATGGAGGTCAAATAATCAAAAGTATCACCACGGCCAATATTCAGGTAGAACCCGATGGGACCGAGGCCGTGGGTAGTATAAAAGTTACCATCTCTCTCGATGTGATGCTGGAGTCGCCATTGGCCTTGGTAGTACTCCTGGTCAAACATATGGGCCCGCAGATCGTGAATATAGGCACCTTCGGTATGGGTAATATCGCCAAAAACGCCTCGCTCAATCATATTGAGCACGAAGAGTTCTTCGCCATTAAAACAGCAATTTTCCATCATGATACAATGCCGCCGGGTCTTCTCCGCCGTTTCAATCAGTTCCCAACATTCGCTCAAGGTATAGGCGGCTGGCACCTCCGTAGCCACGTGTCGCCCCTGTTTCATGCCATAAATACACATCGGGGCGTGGTAACGCCAAGGGGTAGCGATGAATAATAGGTCAACATCATCGCGTTGGGCCAGTCTTTTCCAGTCGTCCTCGCCAGCGGTATAAAGCTGGGGCTTGTTCTTTTGCCAGCCTTTGACCATCTCGGCCAGGGGTTCCACTTTTTCGGCCCTAATATCGCAGATGCCCATTACCTCCACCTGATTATGCTTGACAAACCATTCGAGCAGAGACAGGAGAAAGCCTCCTCTATTCCCCACTCCAATAAAGCCTACGCGTAATTTCTTGATCGGATCAGTTTTAAAGCCAAACATGCTCCCGTCTACGGGGCGAGCGGTATCCTCAATAATTCTATGGATACCATCGCGATCATTGGCAATACTAGAAAAGGGGGTGCTTAAAAAGGCCGAGGCCCCGATGATCGATTGGAGGAATTTTTTCCGATTCATAGTACTTAGGGTTTGGTATAGCATTCACTTTGCCAATCAGGCGATAGACAAAATAGGGTTTTTACGGGCAATTTCCGACAATTTAGGCAATGGACATATTTAACGAGTCTACACCAACGTTTTACCTTCTAAAGTCTTTATATTTGGGGGTTTCAAATTAGAATAGGAGATCCCTAATCCATAAAACAAAATTCTTTTCTCTATGAAAAAGACCTTACTCGTTTTATTAATCGCTAGTTTTAGCCACCATTCTTTTGCCGGAGAAGGCATGTGGCTCCCCCTACTGCTCAAATCCCTCAATGAGGCGGAGATGCAGTCGATGGGAATGAAAATGACAGCAGAAGACATCTACAGTGTCAACAAAGGCAGCTTGAAAGATGCCATCGTCCATTTTGGAGGTTTTTGCACTTCAGAGCTCATTTCTGCCGAAGGTTTGCTACTCACCAACCACCACTGTGGTTATGGCAATATTCAGTCGCACTCTTCGGTTACTCACAATTACCTCAAAGATGGTTTTTGGGCCGCTAGTCGCGCCGACGAATTAGAGAATCCCGGCCTTACCGCCACCTTTATCGTACGCATCGAGGATGTTACCGAGGCGATCCTCAAAGGCATCAGCGACGATATGGAAGAAAAAGCACGGCAAGCACAAATCGATAAAAATATTGCAGCCCTCAAAGAAAGTATGGTCCTAGGCCAACATGAAGACCTCAAGGTTCGTCCTTTTTTCAACGGCAACCAATACTTCCTTTTTGTCACCATGACCTACAAAGATGTACGTTTGGTAGGAGCACCACCAGAATCTATCGGTAAATTTGGCTCGGATACGGACAACTGGGTATGGCCTCGTCATACTGGTGATTTTTCTTTGTTCCGCATCTACGCCGGCCCCGACAACATGCCTGCTGATTACTCCAAGGATAATGTGCCTTTCAAACCAAAACATTTCCTCCCCATCTCTCTCGATGGAGTAGCAGAAGATGATTTTACGATGGTTTTTGGCTTTCCCGGTCGTACCAATGAGTACCTACCCTCCTATGCCGTTAAGCAAATCATGGATGTATTGGACCCTGCCAAAATTGGCATTCGCGAAGAGGCGCTACAGATTGTAGACGTGGCTATGCGGGCCGATGAAGCAGTACGTATCCAGTATGCTTCTAAGTACGCGCGGATTGCTAATTACTGGAAAAAATGGATCGGAGAAGTACAGGGTTTGAAGACGACCAACGCCCTGGGTAAAAAACGAGAATTCGAACACGAGTTTACCGACAGGATTCACGATAAAAAAGAATGGCATGATGAATACCACGAACTGCTGCCAACTTTTGAACGCTTGTACAAGCAAATTGAGCCTTATGCCTTCGCTCGTGACTATTATAACGAAGTGGTAGGTCGCAATGTCGAATTGCTACGCGTAATGGGTGCGCTACGTCGTCTGTCCGGTTATGTCGAAAAAGAAGATCGCGCTGGTTACGACAAGTATCTGGGCCGGGTCAAAGGATTCCTCAATGGCTTTTACAAAGATTATCGGCCTGAGATCGATCAAAAAGTTTTTGCAGCATTGATCGAAATGTATTTTAAAAATGTGGATGCCCAATACATTGGTCCCGCGGCCTTATCCGCAGCCAAAGTAGCCCAAGGCGACTACGACGTACTGGCAGCCAAACTATACGGCGCCTCTGCCGCTACTTATCAAGACAATATAGAAGCAATGCTCGGCGCAGATTGGGAAAAATTACCCGAAATGTTGGAAGCGGATCAACTGTATCAGTTTACCAAAAGCTTGAGCGAAACCTATGAGGAAAAGGTAGCCAAACCTTATAACGAGCTCAATACCGAGATTCGCGAACTCCAACGGACCTATATGAAGGCCATGATGGAAGTATTTCCCAACAAACGCTTCTACCCTGATGCCAATAGCACCATGCGCGTCACCTATGGCCAAGTAAAAGGGTACGAGCCTAGCGATACCGTTAGCTACGACTTTATGACCTACCTGAGTGGAGTAATCGCCAAGTACAAACCTGGTGACTACGAATTTGATGTATCTCCGAAATTGACGGAGCTTTATCGTCAAAAAGATTTTGGTGACTATGCCGATCAGCAAGGCCGGATGCCTGTATGTTTTATCGGTTCCAACCACACTACGGGAGGAAACTCTGGTAGCCCGGCCATCGATGCTCATGGTAATCTGATCGGTCTCAATTTTGACCGGGTTTGGGAAGGCACGATGAGCGACATCAACTACGATGCCTCTATCTGTCGCAATATCATGGTCGACATTCGCTACGTGCTCTTTATCGTTGATAAATTTGCGGGAGCCTCTCACTTGATTGAAGAGATGGACTTGGTCTATCCCAAAACGGAGGGGCAATTGGAAACGGACGAAGAAGAACGCAATAAGGAGCGTCAAAGAGCCCGTGAAAATCGGATGAAGAAAAATGAAACCAACGCCAAGAAGAAGAAACAGTTGAATAAGGATGGGACTCCTATCCAAAATAAGTTGTTGAAAGCAGGCGGTGGAAAATAAAAATTAAGAATCGGTGTACAGCGAGGGCTTAGCAAAGCTTTGGGCGGTACACCGATTCTTCCTATTCCTATCCTTCTAGTACTCCTACCTTACGTTCTTTCCCCTCTTTTCCAAAGAATTCCTCTATCGCTTGGTAGCGAAAATCAAAAATCTCTTCCACTTTATTCCCTACGAAGATGGCATTGGCCAATTGGCCGATGGGGCCAAAAGGAATGGCATAATGCAATTGATCTTTCATCAATGTGCCACCTTCTACGGCTTTGAAATGGTGTTCGTGATGCCAAAGGGCGTAGGGACCAAAACGTTGCTCATCAATAAAATACTCGCGATCCCGGATATGGGTAATTTCCGTACACCAGTTCATTTTGATATTGAACATGGGAGCGATCTTGTATCGAATGAGCATGCCTTCGTACATTGGTTTGTCTTTGATATCGGTTAGGATTTCGAAAGACATATCGGCGGGGGTCAGCTCATTGAGGTTTTCGGGACGAGAAAAAAAGGCCCAGGCTTCCTCTAGGGATATTGGCATGAGCTGCGTCCATTCTTTATAGTAAATTTTCATTTTGCGGTATTGATGTCATCAGAAGATACTGCGATAAGAAAACCGCTGACGCTGGCTTTAGTTTAGTCGGAAGGAATTTTCTAAAGCTCCGGCCATTTCCCAAATTTCTTTTATCTTCAAAGTTCTCAATCAAAACAACTACTTATTAATGTATATCAACAAGTATTTTACTCCACGTGATCTTTGGCGTTTTTCCTGGATGCACATCACCTGGATATCGGCCTGGGCTTTATTCGTCACCTTGATGTATGAATTTACCAGTTTGCGCTGGTTTCTCATTCCTTGGTTGCCACTCTCGGTAATCGGTACAGCCGTCGCCTTTTATGTAGGTTTTAAAAATAATAGTGCCTATGATCGGCTTTGGGAAGCTCGTAAAATCTGGGGCGCCATCGTCAACAGCAGTCGGATGTGGGGTGCTACTGTACGTGGTTTTGTAGGGAATCAATTTACCCAAATCCCCGCTGACCAGTCGGAGGTGCAAGCGATTCATCAGCGATTAGTTTACCGGCATATAGCTTGGTTGTATGCCCTGCGGAGTCAATTATTAATTCCCACGTCTTGGGAACACATTAACCAAAACAAACACGTTCGCCGCCTTACCGAACGCCGAATGAAACACTTTGGTGTAGGTTTACACGTCGATGGCGTCACGGAAAAAGAATTGACTGATTTTTTACCGCCCGAAGAATTGCAACGGCTGATTAATTATAAAAATACCGCCACCCAAATCATCGATCAACAATCACAGGACATTAGCCAACTCCGTGCTAAAAACTTTATCGACGATTTCCGACATATGGAGTTGCAAAACTTATTAAACGATTTCTATACCCATCAAGGTAAAGCGGAACGGATCAAGAAATTCCCGCTTCCTCGTCAGTACGGCAATATGAGTTTTGTCTTTGTCGGCATCTTTATCTTCCTTCTGCCAATGGGTATGGTCTCCGAATTTAGTGAACTCGGACGCTGGGGAGCTTGGATTTCCATCCCCTTTACCATCCTCGTAGGTTGGGTTTATTTGATGATGGAATTAGTGGGAGATTATTCCGAAAATCCCTTTGAAGGTTTGGGCAATGATATTCCGATGTTATCGCTTTGCCGGGTCATCGAAATCGATTTACGACAGATGTTGGGAGAAGAAGAAGTTCCTCCAAATATCGAAGCCAAAAACGGTGTGCTGATGTAGGCACGACTGCAATTTTACGGTATAGCATCACTTTTAACCCTAGACAACATGAAGACAGCGGAAGGCCAAATTTATCAACCCTACGACCAGTGGGAAACCAATCAGCAATTGCGACAGCGCATCCTACGCTACTTTGGCAATAATGATCCACAGAATGCGCGCGATAACCTTTATGGTGGCAAGGCCCTTTCGGACATCTTTAATCGTTTTGACTTAGAAATCGTCGACCATGCGGAACGCATCGTCAATATCCATTTGATCGGGCAAGACCCTCGGCGAACCATGCATATCAAAGG
>SPJL01026744.1_pt1 | contig 10448 bp, 7 predicted proteins | sample 3741751 | NCBI WGS metagenome assembly SPJL01 (sample SAMN10925998, study PRJNA522277) | cold seep metagenome | isolation source: Elba SIP-enriched marine methane seep metagenome, extraction at timepoint T3 | place: Italy: coast of Elba, Mediterranean Sea
GAATCGGCAGCTCATCTCGCCCATTGACTTGAGCCCAGCCAGTCAAGCCGGGAGTGAGTTTGTGGATGCCCTTTTCAGTACGCAGGTGAATCAAATCATCCTGGTTATACAGTGCTGGCCTGGGCCCAACTAGGCTCATTTCACCTTTTAAAACACACCAAATTTGTGGTAACTCATCCAAGCTTGTTTTTCTTAGGAAAGCACCAATCGGCGTTAAATAATCTGAAGGGTTAGTGAGCAAGTGTGTTGCAACTGCAGGGGTATCTATACGCATGGACCTGAACTTAGGCATTTTGAATATGGCATTATCTTTACCCACTCGATCCGACCAATATATAGCAGGCCCCTTAGACGTAGCTTTAACCAGTATAGCAAGCATCAGTATAGGTAAAATCAAGACCACTAACAGCATCAGTGATAACAGTAAATCAAAGCTACGTTTCAACTTCATGACGCATTTACCGTTTTTCTTAAGCCTTCTTCTGGGGTGTAGGGTGCCTTCCAACCCAGCGTCTTTTTGACTTTAGTTATATCAACCTGCAGGTTTTCGCAAAGTTTAGTGAAAAGACCTGGCCGCAAACAGTTAAACAAAACGCGAAGTAAAGACATAGGTATTGGCAACAAACAAGCTCTTCGCTGTTGATACTTAGCAAGCGTACGGATTAGATAAGTGGTTGATAAATCTTGCCCATCCGACACAAAAAACACCTGGTTAGCCGCCATTGGGTGGGTAATGCACAAGCTGACTATATCTACTAAATTCTCGACATAAATCATACTACGACGATTGTGAATAGCACCCAAAGGTATAGGCCATCGGCTACGACTAATTGACACCAGCCGCTTAAAGTTGGCTTTAACATTCGGCCCATAAACCAAAGGCGGCCTAATAATTACATAGTTCATTGCACTATTTGCACATACTTCCTGAAGAATACTTTCTGCAATCGCTTTAGTTTTTGCATAATCATCGCTAGGTTTAAGTGGTGAGTCCTCATTAAAAGGCTGGTTATTAGTGCTTTCACCACAGACTTTGGCTGTACTCATATAAATAAAACGCTCGACACCTAACTGAGCAGCCGCTTTAACCAAGCGCTTTGTGGCATGAACATTGATTGCTGCAAACGCCTCATAGGCATCACTTTCAGTTTCTTTTAATATGTGCGCCCTTCCTGCTAAGTGAATGACCACGTCTACATTAGACAGGACCGCTTCATATTCAGTGACATTATCTAAATCACAATCAATCACTGTAATATCATCATCTAATTTCACGCCTGACCTCACCGTTGCCAAGAGTCTGTGTGGAGATGTTTTCAGTTGTGTACACAAAGCACTGCCGACAAAACCAGTAGCACCGGTAATCAGAATATTTTTCACTAACTATCTAGCCTATTACTGCTTTATAAAAATCAACCCAAGCTTGGGTCATATCAGCGGAATTATAATGTGTTCGTGTGTGTTCGCGTGCGTTCTCCCCCAGTTTATTTCGCAAATCTGGTTGATCAATCATTGCTTGCATATGTTTTTGTATCTGAACTGTATTTTTAGCATCATGTAACAACCCAGTATGCAAATGACTTACTGCGTCCGTTACACCATAAATATTCGAAGCGATTGCTGGAAGGCCAACCGCAGCCGCTTCAATCACAACATTGTTAAAGCCTTCACGATAACTAGGTAAACAAAGCACATCTGCCGCGGCCATATAAGCCTCTGGCTTTGACGTGTAATCAACGAAATGTAGATTGTCTACTACCTCATTACAAACGTGTGTAATCTTTTCTTTTAAACCTTCTTCGTCTGGACCGACAAAAACAAGGTGTGCTCGTTTACGCGATAAACGGCTAAATGCCTCTGCTAAATCCAGAAGGCCTTTTTCGTGATTTAACCTGCCAATAAATAAAAAAACCGTTGCCTCAATATTAATACCAAGCGTTGCTCTTAAGCTTGAACGCGTTTGCCGGTCAGGCTTAAACCTCTCCAAGTCAACGCCTGCAATGGAACCATTGAGGAATACCTGTGATCGATCTGCGCTTAATACGTTTTGCTCAATCAAGAACTTTCGCTGAGCATGACCATCAACTAGGTTAATTGTCGTTAGTGAAGCAATCAGCCAATCAATTTTTTTTAGTACATAACGTTGCAACCCAGAGCGATTAGCCCAAACCTGACCAGTAAACGTGTGAATTCTCACTGGTACGTGTGTGATCCTGGACGTAATGGCTCCCAACAGCCCGGCTTTGGGCATTAAGGTGTGGACTACATCAAATCGACTTCGATATAAAATTTTCCATAACCCAATCATCGCTAACAAATCGTAGATAGGATTAATTTTGCGGTTGATAGGTAGTGCTATCACTTCTGCATCAATATCCAAATCTTTTAAAAAAGCAGGGTTTTCAGTATTAACAATCACTGTCAATGCATATAGGCTCCCTAATGCACGCAGATGGTTAAGCAAGAAGGCCTTAACCGCAAATTCAGCTGTTAGAATAAAACACACCTTTTTCATGTAGTCTTTGCTTTATTTCTATATGCCCTGTAAAAATGTATGAATAAGCGCTTCATGAACTTTATCGTAGAAAATATACAGGCACTGGCATACAATAAAAGTGAAATATGCTCCTGCTTGAATAATTCACGGTAGTTTGCTAGCTCACTACGCTGCATTTCACAAAGGCTTTCAGATAGTCCGCCAGCGCCGTAAGCCGCTTTAAAACGCTTCGTCAGCGTTGCTTCAAGGTAGTAAATATTAAAACCATTAAACGCCAGCTCCAACCATAATCGATAGTCTTCTGAATGTCTTTGTGACGCATTAAATCTTAAGGTAATTTCGCGCTTTAACATTACAGAGCTAGTTAAAACATAATTTTTAAATAATAAAGCGTTTTTGCTCACATGCCTACTCACCAAGTCAGAGGTATTAAGTGTCATTTTTGTGCTGACTGCATGACAGGTAACATCAACCTCTGGATGCAAACGCATCCACTCAGTTTGCAATTTCAGTTTCTCAGTATGCCAAATATCATCAGCATCTAAAAAGGCAATGAGGCGGCCTCTAGCATGCGACCAACCTGTATTTCGTGCTGCTGCCACACCTTTATTCTGATCATGTCTAATCACTTTGATCTCACACTTTGCCTGCCAGAGGCTTTGCAACTGCAATAGTTGGTGTTGTGTACCATCGGTGCTGCCATCGTTGATCAAGATAATTTCTAGCGGTAAACGACGCTGCTTCATCACCGACTCTAGACAACGCTGAACCGTTGCCTCAGCTTGATAGCAAGGGATTATCACACTGACATCGCACATCATTTCATTCGAAACTGTTATTTCCAGAAGTTAATTAACAAGAAGCTTTTGTACATATTCAGCAAATTACCTCGTACATCGGGATTAAATAGGTCTAGCACAAATGTAGTAATAAAAAACGAGACTAATGTTGCTGCAACAGCGCCCATCGCATGATACTCAGGAATCCAGTATAAGTTCAGTAATATATTGATCAAAGCCCCTATCGCAGCAGATAGAAATCCGTACATGACCTTGTTTTCAGCAACAAGGTAGGCATTCCTGACAACATCGTAATTAATTAACAACACTCTAAAACTCATTACAGCAAATAGAACACCAGCAGGTAAATAAGATGCGCCATACAATAATAAAATAATCTGCTCTCCCCAGACAAATAGCGGAAATGCCACCACGATAAATAACACCATCATCACACGATACAAATTATACATACGCCAATGGTATTGAACTTTAGAGAACTTCTTTGCATTCACAATTGCAGGAAACAACGCATTCACTAACAAGCCTGGAATAAAGCCCAGCGCTTCAATCAAGCGGTTCGCAGCACTAAAGTAGCCTAAAGTAGTGTCGCCCGCCATTGCCTTTAACATGACATGGTCGATTCTTGTTTGAACCATCAATACAATTCCTGACAGGATGATCGGCCAAGTAAGCTTTAAATAATAGTAAAAAAGTGAAGTCTTAAACCCTGAAAGAAAGCTAGGGCTAGCGCTCCGATAATATCGCCACAGCAAAGCACTGACTAAAACTACTTGCTCTATCAAAAAAATGTATACAAACCAAAGTAAAGGCGCTTTTATCCAAATAAAATAGAGTTTTAAACCAGTAGCAACAACCAACTGAATCAGCTTACTAATGGCAATATTTTTTGACTGAACTTGTGACTGAAAGTATAGATCAGTTACTTCAAACGCTTGAAACAACAGACCAGAAGCCACAATCAAAATATACATAAAGACTTGATGCGATTGTGAAGAAAGCACACATGTAAGTGTGATCAAACACAAACTAACCAAAGCACCAATGAGTCTGATGACATAGGCAGTACCTAGTTGTTGCCTAACCGAAACCTTTTTATCAACCAGCTCTCGAACTAAAATTTTATCTAAGCCAAAACGCGCGACTGGCGAAAAAATAGCAACGAATGCCAAGACATAACTCATGACCCCAAATTGCTGAGGTCCAAGGTATCGTGCCACCCACACGCCGACGAGAAGACCCACTACCAAACGTAACAGTTGCTCTAAAAACAACCAAGATGTATTAGCAAAGTAACGCGTAAATCCCGGATGGGAAGTCACTATCGTAAAGACTTGTTGGATGCGATCTATGATCATAAATACATCTTAATTATCGTATGATGAAAACCATAATAGTTGAAAAATAAAGATGCCATATTTTACTGAGCTACATTATTGATTGATAATCTTTTCCACGATTTCGGTACTAAATCGTTAGTATTCTGTTTGCCGCTTGCAAACCAAAGCGCTGGCGCAATAACATACTTTTCTTGATGTTGTGATAACCAAGCAGCCCACCAGCTTAAACTACTGTTTGCAATGATAAAGTCCCGACAGGCACACATCAGCCACAAATCAAGATGTACGTCCTGGTCGCCATTGATGTCTACAAAAGCATGCTCGCCTGTAAACTTTAAGCTTGATTTGGCCCAAGCAATATCATCAGAAAAAATAAAAAATTTAACGGATGGCTGACGCGCAACCATTTCTTTGATCGCTGCATGATAATAGGCGATAGAACAAGTGCCATGCTGTTTAGCAGCGCTCGGATTGGAGACATAGTCTCCACGTCTAACATGGAGACAAACGCTATGACTAGACTGTATATCCTTCAGCATGGCTTGATTCACTTTATCCATCTGACCAGGTTGCGCAATTTGTTTAGTCAACAGCGGTTTCACCGACTCAAAATAACGATAAGACTGCCAATAGCCATCCAAGTGTATAGGTAGCGACATTTGTTCTAGCTGATCGTCAAAATGGTAATGCTTCTCAAAATAAATGGGTATCCCTAAACTATCTTTGACAGGTAAAGAAAAATGACGAGCAAGCTTAAAATAAAAACTACGTTTGTTTTTTAAAGGGAGGCTTTTATGCTTCACCCCAAAAGGAGATAAAGCATAGCACCTGCTTGTCAATTTTTGATTGGTTTTGACAGTTTCAAACCAGTTCAAATCAAACATTAACGCTGCCTGCTGACGCTGAGCTATCGCCAAACCTGCAGCATATTGAAATAATTGATTACCTAACCCACCGTATAATGAAACCACCACCGTTTTCATGTCACTCCAGAACGCTGCACAATACTTTTATCCATATCATTTCCCAATCCATGATGAAGACTTGTAGATTTCATGAATTAAATCGATAATGTCATCATAAGATAAAGCAGCTAACTCGATTTGTTGATAACAATCAGATCAACGCTAAAAAGAAAGATAGTGCCTTAAAAAATTAAACCTGATGAACCAATACAAACCCACAGTCTGTATTTTGCTGTCCACATACAATGGCAGCCTACATATCGATGAACAACTAGCATCGATCGAAGCGCAAACCTATCTAGACTGGTTTGTCATTGTCAGTGATGATGGCTCAAAAGATAATACCTTGGAAATCGTAGCAAACTATCAGGACAAATGGGAGTCATCAAAAATAAAAGTCATCTCTGGGCCCATGGGCGGCTTTTGTAAGAACTTTTTAACACTCGCTACTAAACCTGATATTCAAGCTGATTTATACGCTTTTTGCGATCAGGATGATGTATGGAAGCCTGAAAAACTCCAACACATTATTCAATCACTTAACTGGGAACAGTATACAGAAAAACCCTTCCTTTATTGCGGACGCACAGAAATTGTAGATCACAGGCTCAACCCTATAGGCCTATCGCCAAACTTTAAAAGACAACCGTCTTTTCAAAACGCGTTGGTGCAAAGTATCGCAGGCGGTAATACGATGGTATTTAACCATGCGACCAAATCAATGTTAATGACTGCGGCAGTAACGTCTGCAGTTTCACATGACTGGTGGCTATACCAACTGGTCACAGGCTGCGGCGGTACTGTCTACTATGACCCTGTACCATTAATCAAGTATCGACAGCATGAGGACAGCCTGATAGGGGCAAACATTTCATACCAATCGCAATTAAAAAGAATGTTCCAAGCATTTAACAACCGATTCCGAAACTGGAATGACATCAATGCACTTGCACTCAACCAATCAAAAGCACTTCTTACGCCTGAGAACCAGGAAATATTGTCACTATTCAATCAACTACGAGAGACTAATAGCCCCATCAAAAGACTTTGGCTGCTGTTCTCAGCTGGCCTTTACCGCCAATCCCTGATTGATACTTATAAGCTCTGGATAGCTTGTGCTTTAGACAAGATTTAGCACCATTGATCGAGTACAAACAATCGCGTCAACGCAATACTTAAGTACCGAACTAGCTAAAAAAACATTTCTTTTCTAAAGTTACCTATCAACCTGCCGTCAATAGTTTGATACGGCAGGTTTTTATACACACACTGCCGACTCTATTACTCAAATAGCTATTTTATAGAGAGGGTGTTATGGCAGCTCCAGGGGTTAGTTCCAGCAGTCCAGTTTCATATTTTTCTTCATCGCCCAGCGATAACAACGACATCAATGCGCTCATCCAAAATGTGAAATGGGGTCAAAGCGGCCTTGGTACTGGCGCAACTGTTTATTACAGCTTCCCAACTTCTAATAGCGCGCAGTTATGGACTGGCTTTTATCGTGGCGATAGTGGCTCTGAAATTTACAACGGCTTCACTCCGCTCTCAGAAGCGCAAGAAACTGCGGCGATAAGTGCTTTTAATACATGGTCTAACTTCGCAAAACTGGATTTCATTGAAGTCAGCAATGAAAGCTATAGTAGCGTTGGTGATATACGTATTGCTAACTCGGGCGTCCTGAGTGCTTATACTTATGCCTATGCCTATTTGCCTGCACTGAATAATCCTGTAGGTGGCGATGTCTGGTTTAACACTAGCCAACCAATCAGCTCAGGAAATGATTATTCCGTTGGGGGGAATGGCTTTCAAACCATGATGCACGAAATTGGCCATGCATTAGGATTGGAGCACCCCTTTGAAGGGGATGCAACAATCAGTGATGAGCTTAACCAGTATCAGTACTCAATCATGAGTTATTCGGATATTCCCAACCAATGGGATACTGGTTACAGCACCTTTTACCCCACGACTCCCATGTTACTGGATGTGCTGGCAATCCAATATTTGTACGGCGCTAACATGGAGTACAACACTGACAATAACATATATAGTTATGGAGATAACTATGCCTATGAAACCATATGGGATGCAGGTGGCTCAGACACCATTGAATATACTGGAAGCTTGAGTACAGTCATCAACCTGAATGCTGGAGAGTTTAGCTCTATTGGCCCTTCGGTCAAAGCCAATCGAGGCATTAGTGCTCAAGATCAGGACAACATCGCGATTGCTTACAATGTCACAATTGAAAATGCCATCGGTGGTAGTGGTAACGATACCATTTATGGCAACTCAGTAACCAATACGATTAATGGCGGCGCTGGCAATGACACATTTGTCACAAGCATTTCGCACAACGATTTAAGCAGCCTCACCCAAAGTGGCGATCAATATCTGCTTGTCAGCAATCAAGCCACAGACTATTTGCAGAATATTGAATCTATACAATTTACAGACGGCACCTACGCTTTAACTAGCCTGCTCGCGGACAATAACCAAACGATCACAACACCTAGCTTTTCAAGTTCTGTCGATGGTACAAGTAGCACAGCTACGCCTGAAACTTACATTGGTCCAGTGGACTACTTGCAATATCAATTGATTGGCAGTGGCTCAAATGAATCTGTCACAGGTGCTGAAACCAATGACTTTATCAATTTATTAGGCGGCGATGACGCCGCCAATGGTGGTGGAGGAAATGATGTATTAGATGGCGGTACAGGCTCTAACTTTTTAACAGGTGACACAGGCAACGATACTTTCTTTTTAGATGGCCGGGGTGGTGACATCACCTGGTCAACTATCACTGATTTCAATGGTGACAGCCTGAATATCTGGGGCTGGGTAGATGGAACCAGCAAAGTATTACTAGAGCAAGCGAATGGCGGCACAGCAGGCTACACAGGTGCCACATTACACATTGACCTAGATGGTGATAATCAGATTGACACTTCTGTCACATTTACAGGCTTAAGTAACTCACAAATTTCGAATTCTCAAGCCTTAGAGGTTAGTGGTAATGGCTACTTACTAATGACATAATCATTCAAAACTTTTAATACGTTCACTGGTCTGTTTACTGTATGCTAAGCCACAATTAATCACCAGTAAACGAGAGTATCTTTTGACTGCCCCCTCAATCAATACCAGTAGCCCAGTTACTAATTTTTCCAACCCAGCAAACACAACAACAGAGATATTATCCTTAACAGATCAAGTTAAATGGGGTTCCAGTGGTGTTGGCACAGGTGCAACCGTCTATTACAGTTTTCCAATATCCAGCAGTTCATCATTCTGGAATCAAGTATACACAGCTGACGCCAACTCAGAAATCAACCAAAACTTTACACCATTATCTACAGCACAACAAACTGCTGCAGAACAAGCGCTTCAGTCATGGGCAAATGTAGCCAATCTTAACTTTATAAAAGTAACCTCTGAAACCAGTAACAGTGTCGGCGACATTCGGTTTGCCAATACTAGTGGTGGCAGCATGGATAGTCTTACCTATGCCTACGCGTCATTCCCAGCCCTGAACAACCCTGAAGGTGGCGATATCTGGTTCAACGTCACACAACCCACAGCGTCAGCAAATGATTACAGTGTTGGTGCCAATGGTTACCAAACAATGATTCACGAAATCGGGCATGCGCTTGGTCTCGACCATCCCTTTGAAGGCACTACTACACTCAGTGCCACCTTAGACCATATGCAATATACGGTCATGAGTTATTCTGATTCGCCAAACAACCAAGATGCTGGGAGTAGTACTTATTACCCTACTACACCGATGTTGTTGGATATCCAGGCCATTCAGTTTTTATATGGTGCCAATACCAGCTACCAAACTGGCAACAATACTTATACCTATGGTGATACATACACCTATGAAACCATTTGGGATGCAGGCGGTTTTGATACTATTCAATATACGGGCAGTATGGACGGTATTATCAACCTGAATGCTGGTCAGTTCAGCTCACTGGGTCCATCAGTGAAAGCCCACCTTGGCGTATCAGCAAATGCACAAAATAACATTGCCATCGCCTACGATGTCATTATTGAAAACGCCATCGGCGGTACTGGAAATGACACGATTTATGGTAACAGCAGCTCCAACAGTATCGATGGTGGAGGTGGTAATGATACGTTTATCACGACACAAAATAAAAGTGAGTTAACCAGTATCATTAGCCATGCTAATGGTCAGCTATTGCTATCTAGTTTCAGCCAGCAAGAGGCATTAACCAATGTAGAAAGCATTACGTTTGCGGATGGGACGTTCACGCTAGCAAGCTTACTATCAGAAGCAAGTAGCGCCCCAATTTTTAATTCACAAGTGAATAGCGCTAATACAACGATTACGCCAGACACCTATACTGGTCCAGTAGATTACTTACAATTTCAACAAATTGGCAGCAATCAAAACGAAATTATGACTGCTGCTAATACAAATGATTTTTTAAATCTGTTGGGGGGCGATGACGCAGCCAATGGTGGTGGCGGTCGAGATGTACTTGATGGCGGTACTGGCTCAAACTTTCTCACAGGTGGTAGTGGCATTGATACTTTTTTCATCGATGGTAGAAGCGGTATCAATACCTGGTCAACGATTACCGACTTTGATGGAGACTCAGTCAACATCTGGGGTTGGATAGAAGGTACAAGCCAATTGCTATTACAACAAACTGATGGCACGGATGGTTACAAAGGAGAGACTCTTCACCTAGATTTAGATGGTGATAATACTATCGATACATCCATCACATTTACTGGCTTATCAGCTTCTGAAGTAGCCAACCAGCAGGCGGCACAGGTTGAGTCAAACGGCTATCTACTGATCTCA